>Ga0315901_10010173_pt1 | contig 10727 bp, 6 predicted proteins | sample LakEriMetagenome_10_FD_203761 | JGI IMG/M metagenome (GOLD analysis project Ga0315901, IMG submission 203761) | Freshwater fungal communities from buoy surface, Lake Erie, Ohio, United States - Buoy 2 MA116 | ecosystem: Environmental > Aquatic > Freshwater > Lake | place: USA: Lake Erie, Ohio...
GCGACTTCTGGACCCGTGTGCATGCCTTCATGGAATTGCGGCCACAGCTGGTGGTCCAACACACTGCCGATCTGGGCACCCGTACCAGTTTCGGCACACAGAGCTTGTTCGGGTTTCGGTTCAGGCTCTAAGCCTGTCGTGATCAGATCAGCTGCTATGGCGTTTCCGCAGCCGGGGGAACAGCCCCTTCGGTCACTGGCGATACAGCTTGCTCCCCGGGCGTTGCCGGATGGGGCCGCTGCACCAGGATGAAGAGCGCCACACCGACCGTGATGGCCGCATCCGCAATGTTGAAGACCGGCCGGAAGAAGACCATATGCTCTCCACCCCAGAACGGCATCCATTCGGGAAGGCGGCCTTCCCACAGCGGGAAATAGAACATGTCCACCACGGCACCATGCAACAGCGGCGCATAACCGCCACCGGGAGGAAGGAAAATGGCGCGACGGAACGGCGTGCTCTCACTGAACAACACACCGTAGAAGGTGCTGTCAATGATGTTGCCCAGCGCTCCGGCGAAGATCAGCGCCACGCTGAACACCAGCATGCGGCTGGCGCCTGTCCGTGTCATTTTCACCAAGGCATAGCCGATGCCGGCCACGGCCACAATACGCAGCAGGGTCAACAGCAATTTGCCCCATTCGCCACCGAACTCCAGACCGAAGGCCATGCCCCGGTTCTCGATGAAGTGCAGGAACGCATGGTTCCCGAAAAGGGGGATCGCCGTGTCGTAAAGGAACGTGAGCTTCACCCACACCTTCAGCGCCTGATCGGCGAGCAACACCGATAGGATGACGGCCAGTGCGCGCTTCAAGTTCGTCGGTTGACGGTCCGAAAGGAAGGGCTCAGTTGCCCATCTGCTGCTTGGCCTCGATGCTCAACGTGGCATGGGGGACCAGGCGCAAACGCTCCTTGCTGATCAGGCGACCGGTAACGCGGCAGATGCCGTAGGTCTTGTTGCGGATCCGCAGCAGTGCGTCCTCCAGGTGCTTGATGAACTTCTCCTGACGGGCGGCCAGCTGCGCGGTCTCTTCACGGCTCAGCGTCTCGCTGCCGTCCTCGATCATCTTGAACGAGGGACTGGTGTCGTCGGTGCCGTTATTGTCCGTGTTCGCCAGGGTCTGTTTCAGCAGGTCGTAGTCCTTGCGGGCCTCTTCCAGCTTCTTCATGATCAGCTCCTTGAACTCGGACAGCTCATCATCGGAGTAGCGGGTCTTGTCGGCGCTCTCCAGGGTCGAAACCTGCTTCTTCACCACGGGCGGGGCCACAGGGCGGTTGGGGGCCACCACCTGGGTGACCAGCGGCTGTTTGGACGAGAGGGCGGGGGTCTCCTTGGTCTCCTTCTTCACGGGGGCTTGCTTCACGGGTTTCGGGGCGGGGGCCGGTTTCTCGGCCTTGGGCGCGGGGGGCACTACTTTGGGAGCTGGTTTGACCTCCACCTTCTTCGCAGGTGCAGGCTTCGCCGGGGCGACCACTTTCTTGGCCACGGGCTTGGCTGGCGCCTTGGGGGCGACCTTCTTGGCCACGGGCTTTTGCACCTTCTTCGGGGCGGCTTTTTTCACCACCACGGGCTTGGCCTGTTTGGCGGTCTTTTTAGCCACGGGCTTGGCAGCGACCTTCTTGGGGGCCGGCTTCACCACCTTTTTGGCCACCACCTTCTTCGCGGGGGCCTTCTTCACTGGTTTCGCAGGCTTTGCGGCCTTTTTAGCGGCGGGTTTCGCCGCGACCTTCGCCTTGGCCACCACCTTCTTGACAGCAGGTTTCGCCTTGGCCGGCTTGACCGGCTTTTTGGCAGCGGCCTTCACCACTTTCTTGGGTGCAGGTTTCGCAACCTTTTTAGCGGGCTTGGCAGCCTTCTTGGGAGCGGGTTTCTTGGCCATGGCGAACCGGGTATTTTTCAGGATCCGCAAATATAGGCGGAATGCCCCGTCAATTCACGCTCCTGAGCAAGCTGAGCACGGCGGTCGAGGTTCCGTCGAGGTCCACCTCGTGCAACCCCGGGCCTTCGGCCGGGAGCGCCTTTACAAGCACTTGGTCCTCAGGGGTTATGGCCAGCGTTTCAGCCAAAATGTAGGAAGCGTGGTTCCGGACGGCATGCACCAACCGGGCATCCCCGCTGTCCAGCACATGCAGTTGAACCCGGTCGGTCACCTCGAAGCCGCTCTCCTTCCTCAGGGTCTGGATCCGGCTCACCAATTCGCGGGCGATGCCCTCCTGTACCAGCTCATCGTTGAGCGTAATGTCCAAGGCAACGGTCACGGGTCCATCGCTGGCCACACTGAGGCCAGGAACGGTCTCGGCGCTGATCTCCACATCATCGCGTAGCAGCTCCACCTCCTGGCCTTCCACGGTGAGCTTCATGCTCCCCTTCGCCTCCAGCGCAGCGATCTGTGCCTGATCAAAAGCGGTCACTGCCGCGGCCACCGTCTTCATCAGCTTGCCCATGCGCGCACCCAGCTTGGGGAAGATGGGCTTGATCTTCTTGGTGAGCTTGCTTTCGCTGGCATCGAGGATCACCAGCTCCTTGACGTTCACCTCGCTCAGCACCAGGTCGCGGATGGCCTCCAAGCGCGTGCGCATCGCAGCGTCTGTCACGGGCACCAGCATCTTCTGCAAGGGTTGGCGTACGCGGTGGCCTTCCTTCTTGCGGATGCTGAGCACCAACGATGTCAACTTCTGAGCCAGCGCGGTGCGCTGCTCAAGCTCCATGTCGATGGCACGCTCGTCGTGCTTCGGCCAATCGCTGAGGTGTACCCCCTCGACTCCGCTCGGGGTGCCAGCATGCAGGTCGCGGTACAGGCGGTCGCTGAAAAAGGGCGCGATGGGCGCGCTGAGCATCGCGATCACTTCGAGGCAACGGTGCAGCGTTCGGAACGCGGCGTTCTTATCGGCGCCCAGGTCGCCCTTCCAGAAGCGGCGGCGGTTCAGGCGCACATACCAGTTGCTGAGGTCCTCCACCACGAAGTCCTGGATGGCGCGCGCAGCGATGGTGGGCTCGTAGTCGGCGAAGCTCGCATCGGCCAGTTTCAGCACGCTGTTGAGGCGTGAGAGGATCCAGCGGTCGCTCTCGGTGAGCGTCGCATCGCCCGTGCCATCGAATCCATCGATGTTGGCGTAGAGCGCAAAGAAGTTGTAGGTGTTGAAGAGCGCCCGGAAGAATTTGCGCTGCACCTCGGTGATGCCCTCCGCGTCGAACTTCAGGTTGTCCCAGGGCGAGGCGTTGCTGATCATGTACCAGCGTACGGCATCGGCGCCGTATTGGTCCAGCGTCTTGAAGGGGTCCACCGCGTTGCCCAAGCGCTTGCTCATCTTCTGGCCCACCTTGTCGAGCACCAGGCCGTTGCTCACCACGGTCTTGTAGGCGACACTATCCTGCGTGAGCGTGGCGATGGCGTGCAGGGTGTAGAACCAGCCGCGCGTTTGATCGACACCTTCGGCGATGAAGGCGGCTGGGAACTTCTCCTTGAAGGTCGATCCGTTCTCGAAGGGGTAGTGCCACTGCGCGTACGGCATGGCGCCGCTGTCGAACCACACGTCGATGAGGTCCGTTTCGCGGTGCATGGGCTTGCCGCCGGGGCTCACCAGCACGATGTGGTCCACGTACGGACGATGGATGTCGATGCGGTCGTAGTTGGCATCGCTCATGTCGCCGGGCACGAAGGCGGCGTAAGGGTCGGCCGCCATCACGCCGGCCTTCACGGAGCGGGCGATCTCCTCCTTCAATTGCTTCAACGAGCCGATGCACAATTCCTCATCACGGTCGGCCGTGCGCCAGATGGGCAGCGGAATGCCCCAGTAGCGTGATCGCGAGAGGTTCCAATCCTGCAGGTTCTCCAACCAATTGCCGAAGCGGCCGGTGCCGGTGCTCTCGGGCTTCCAGGTGATGGTCTTGTTGAGCGCGATGAGCCGGTCCTTTTTCGCGGTCACCCGCACGAACCAGCTGTCGAGCGGATAGTACAGCACGGGTTTGTCGGTGCGCCAACAGTGCGGGTAGTTGTGCTCGTACTTCTCCACCTTGAAGGCGCGGCCCTCGGTCTTCAGCTTGATGGCGATGCGCTCGTCCACGCTGAGGTACTTGTCGCGGCCCTGCTTCTTCGCCTCGGCCGCCTGCTCCTCCGCGCTGAGGTATTCGGCCTTCACGTACTCGCCAGCGAAGTCGGTCACTTCGGGCTTGAAGCGGCCGCGCAGGTCCACCAGGGTGAGCGAACCGATGTTGTGTTGGCGCGCCACGCGCTGGTCATCCGCACCGAAGCTGGGTGCCGTGTGTACCACACCCGTACCGTCCTCGGTGGTGACGAAATCGCCGCCGATCACCTTGAAGGCATCGCCGCCTTCGGGAGTGGCGTAGGGGAGGAGCTGTTCGTAACGGACGCCTTCCAGCTGGTGGCCGTAGAATTCGATGTCAATGCTCCAGGGAATGTGCTTCCCGTCCTTCTTGTACTCATCGAACGAGGTATCCTTGTGCTCCTCTTTGAAGTAGGCGTTCAGCCTGGACTTCGCCAATACCACGGTCTGCGGCGCGTGCGTGTAGGGGTTGAAGGTCTTCACGCGCACATAATCCAGCTTGGGCCCCACGGTGAGCGCGCAGTTGCTGGGCAGGGTCCACGGCGTGGTCGTCCAGGCCAGGATGAAGACATCACCGAAGGCGTCCGTGAAGAGCCACTCGCTCACGGCATCGCGCTTCACCTTGAACTGCGCCACCACGCTGGTGTCCTTCACCGGCTTGTAGGTGCCGGGTTGGTTCAGTTCGTGGCTGCTGAGCCCCGTGCCCGCCGCAGGGCTGTAGGGCTGGATGGTGTAGCCCTTGTACAGCAGGTCCTGGTCGTAGAGCTGCTTCAGCAGGTGCCACACGCTCTCGATGTACTTCGTGTGATACGTGACGTAGGGATGATCCAGGTCCAGCCAGAAGCCGATGCGCTTGGTGAGGTCGTTCCACACATCGGTGTAGCGCATCACGGCCTTCCTGCACGCGGCGTTGTACTGTTCGATGCTGATGGTCTTGCCGATGTCCTCCTTGGTGATGCCGAGCTCCTTCTCCACACCGAGCTCGATGGGCAGACCGTGGGTGTCCCAGCCGGCCTTGCGGTCCACGCGGTGGCCCTTCTGCGTCTGGTAACGGCAGAAGATGTCCTTGATGGTGCGCGCCATCACGTGGTGGATGCCCGGCAGGCCGTTGGCGCTGGGCGGCCCTTCGTAGAACACGAAGGGCGGTGCGTCCTTGCGCAGCTCCAGGCTGCGGCCGAAGGTGTCCTCGGCCTCCCATTGCTTTAACACCTCTTCGGCGACCTTGGGCAGGTCGAGCTCATCATACTGCGGGAAACGCTTGTCCATCGCGGCTTTCTAAGGGGCCGTGCCTTCCGGCAGGCGGGCCGCAAAGATAGCGGGACGGACCCGGACCGGCCTTAGTGCATACAGCCTTGATAGAGCCTTGCGCGAACCCGGTAGGCCCGTGGCATGAGCATACGCACACGCCGCAACGCCGAGTCGGCCTGCTGATCACCGGACCATAGGCCAGTGATCAACGCCATGGTCCCGGGCACTGCCGTCGTATCATACTGATCGAGGTACTCGATACTGAGCGTATTGCCCTCAAAGCGCCGTGGAAAGTACTGACCGGCATACAGTTCATCCTCGTCATCAATGGGCAAGAGGATGGAGTCGCGGACCGGGTCGTAATACCTTCCCATGGTGTCGATATCAGCCTGTATCAGGGAAGCGAGCCCTTGCATGTGGCGATCAAGTACGGCATAACTGTGACACGTATCCGCAATGACCACGACCAGGTCCACTACGGCATCGTCCGGTTCCCATGCTGCGACCGTACCCTCGATCGCATCTGCACCCAACGAGTCCTGCTCGTTGCCGACCATCGGTTCGGACCCCGGGGAGGTGACCGTCGTATGACACCCACTGAAGAGCGCAAGAAGCCCGCTCAATAACAGGACCGGGATCGATAGCCTCTTCTCACGACCCCTCATCACCCCTTGAACCGCACCATCACCGTGTTGCCCTTCTCCTCGCGGCGGGTCTCCAGAATGTCCTTCAGGGCGTTCACGAGCGAGGAGAGGGAGGCGTGGCCGTAACTGCGCGGATCGAAACCGGGGTCCAATCGGCGCAGGGCCTGACCGATGAGGCTGAGCGAGGCCTCTTCCTCTTCGCCTTTGGCGATGTTGAAGGCCTTGCGCAGCTTGCGGATCAGGTCGCCGTTCTGGGAGAGCTTCACCGGCTGGGCTTTCGCCGTGGAGGCGGTGCGCCTGGTACCTGATCGGGCACCGGTACCAGAGGATGTGGCTGCTGCGCCCACGGGTTCCTGCACATCCAGGTTCTCCACATAAATGAAGCGCTCGCAGGCCTTCACGAAGGCGTCCGGGGTCTTCTTCTCACCGACGCCCATCACGAAGAGGCCGCTCTCGCGAAGCCGGGTGGCCAATCGCGTATAATCGCTGTCGCTGCTCACGATGCAGAAGGCGTCGACCAGTTCGCCGTGAAGGATGTCCATGGCATCGATGATCAGCGCGCTGTCCGTGCTGTTCTTTCCCTTGGTGTAGGCGAACTGCTGCACGGGCTGGATGGCGTTGCTGTTCAGCAGGTCCTTCCATCCGCTCATGCCCATGGTGGTCCAATCGCCGTAAATGCGACGGATGGTGATGGTGCCGGTCTTGCTTACCTCCTCCAGAATGGCAGCCAGGCGCTTGGGCGCTGCGTTATCGCCATCGATCAGTAGCGCGATCGTAGTGTCGTTGATCTTCTTCATGCCGGGAACAAGGTAGCGCGTGATGCTCTACATCGTGCCCTTCATCATCTTGTTCCAGTACAACCAGGGCAGCATGTACTTCTTCAAGATCCACATGCTCCACAGGGGTTTGCTGGTGTCGAACATACGGCTGAGCAAGGGGTCGCTGTCGCGCACGTTGTCGTACTTGAACTCGGCGAGCAGCATCTTGCCATAGCCGGTCACCAGCGGACAGCTGCTGTAGCCACTGTATTGCTCCTTGCTCAATTCGCCATCCTTGATGCGTTGCAGGATGTTGGCCACCACCACAGGGGCCTGTTTCCGGATGGCCGCTCCGGTCTTGGCCGTGGGGAGTGCAGCGGCATCGCCCAACCCGAAGATGTTGGCGTAGCGCTTGTGCTGCAGGGTGTGGATGTCAACCTCCAGCCAACCCTTGTTGGGGCCATCGGCGTAGGCCAGCGGGGAGTTGCGCACGAAATCGGGTGCGCTCTGCGGTGGTGCCAGGTGCACCATGTCGTAGGGCATCACAATCGTGCTCTCGCCCTCGATCTTCTCTTGCAGGCCTTGCTCCTCGTTGATCACACAGTTGTTGTCCCCGGGCTTGCTCCACGCGAAGTGGATCTCCTTCCTCACCGGGTCGATGGACACGGGTTTGTAGAAGGTCTTCAGGATGATGCTCTTCTTGCGGATCACGTCCTCCAAGGCGAAGCGGAAGGGCTCCACGCCGAAGATCACCGAGCCGGGTGTGGCGAACACGAGCTTCGTCCTGTCGCGCACCCCGGTCTTCCGGAAGAACTCATCTGCGAGGTATGCCGCCTTCTGGGGAGCGCCACCGCACTTGATGGGAGTGGCGGGCTGTGTGAACACCGCGTTGCCACCCTTGAAGTTCTGCATGACCCGCTTGGTCTTCTCCGGATCGAGGTAGTTGCTGCACACGAGATCGGTCTTCAGTGCTTCGCGAAGACCGGGCATGTCGTCGATGTTCATCTGGACACCGGGGCACACGATCAGGTGGTCGTAGGTATAGGCATTGCCCCCCTTCGTGCGCACCGTGTTGTTCTCCGGTTCGAAGGTGGTGGCCGATTCCTTGATATGGTCGACACCGGGGGGGATCACGCTGGATTCATCCCGGCGGGTGTCCTTCATGTTGTACGTGTCCGCTGCAACAAGCGTCCAAGCCGGCTGGTACCAATGGTCCTTGGTGGGATCGACGATGGCGATACTGAGGTCCTTCTTTTTGCGCATCAGCTGCGCAGCGGTCATGATACCAGCGGTGCCACCACCGATGATGAGGACATTATAGTGCTTCTGGGACATGTTGAGTAGGTTGACATCCCAAAGCTCATGGTTCCTCCTTCCGTTTCCCGTGACGATCGTCACATAAGAAGTTCGCCAACCTCAAGAGGGTCGAGTCGCTATTGCCTGCGCATCTGTCAGATCCACCAAGCCGCTGCGGTCAAGCTCGTCGCGCGGTGACATTTCCCGGACCTTGTATTCCCTGAAAGCCTTGCGCCCTTGATGCCAACGATGACGATAGCGGGATGCATGATGGGGCCGGGTGATCCCGGCCGGTGATCCGGGCTGGTCGCAGATCTCTGTGTCATATTCGGAAAGCCGCCTACATTCGGCGTATTCCAGCGTTTTCCGCCCGCCTGCCGTCGCCGGATCAGGGCTGTCCTCCTTCACTATTGTGACCCATTGAATCCCGCCTGATCGCGAACACCGCCTTCTCTCCGAACGCTATCATCCCGTGTCCCGATCCGTCGCTGCCCTGTGTCTCCTACTGGTACTTTCCGTTCGCGCCCAGGTCTGCGATCCTGCGGGCAATCTCTTCCTGCTGTCCAACTACGATGGTGGCATCGTCACCATCAACGTGGACCAGGACATTCCGAACCTGGTGATCGGCATCAGCACCTACGAGCCGGTGCAGGTCACCATCACCGGACCCTTCGCCACCAACGTGGTCCAGGTGCTCTACGCGGGCATGAACTCCTCGCAGAACAACAACAACTGCGGACAGGGCAACTTCACCACAAGCATTGCAGGCGTACCACAAGGGCTCGTCACGATCAACCCGCCCATGCAACCGCCACAGGTGGGGTATACCCCGGCGCATGGCAACGGCACGGGCAGCTGGGGCGGGGTGGTCATCGGCGCTAACGGACAATGTGACACACTCTTCAATACCGGCGGGGTGAACACCCCGGATGAGCTGGTCTTCCACTTCGAGGACCAGACCGGCGCCACCCTCTATGCCCACCAGACCCAATACGCCTGCTGGCAGAATGAGGTGGTGAGCCTCTCCGACGGCGGCAACTGCTGCATCGATGTCTCGCCGCCCCAGACCAACGGTTGCGATCCGAACGGCAATGTGATGATCTATTCCAACTACGAAGGGGGAGCGATCACCATCAACGTGGACCAGAACATCCCCGACCTGCGCATCGGCATCTGCACCTATGAGGCGGTACAAGTGAACATCATCGGGCCGTTCGCAGCGAATGTCACCGAGGTGATCTACGCCGGTTTCGATGGCGGCAACGGACCTTGCGGCAACAACCCGCCCACCACTACCATCAACGGCGTATCGCCAAGTATCGTCACACAGTACAGCCAGACGCTGGGCAACATCGCCATCGCGAACTTCCTTGGCGAACCGTTGGCGCCAGGCTTCCCACCCTTGGTGAACTGCATCACCGGGGCCGAGGGCGAATGCAGCACCTCCAGCAGCGGTGGGGGAAATTCCGCGCCCCAGATCGCGCAGTTCTTCCTGGCCGAGTTCGGTCCGGGTGTCGCGCTCTTCGGCCACCAGGTGCAGTACGAATGCTTCACCGGCACGTTCAACGTTTCCGATGGTGGCAATTGCTGCCTGCTGGAAACGGGCACACCGCCCAATCCGATCTATATCGGCGAAGCCACCTACGACTTCATCCCTTGGACGGACACGCTGCTCTGTGGCGGACCCATCACCATCGACCTTTCGTTCTACCCGGTGCTTTTCCAGCCGCCCACCTATCCAGGCTATTTATGGAGCGATGGAACCACAGGACCCGTTATCACCATCACCGAGCCGGGCACCTACTCCTTCATCGTGGGCGACTACTGCCACTATGAGGATGGCAATTGGCTCACCGACACCGTGGTGGTGCTTCCCTGCTGTTCCATCGGCGGGGTGGATGTGGCCAGCACCGCCATCACCTGCAATGGCGCGAACGATGGAACCATCACGGTAACACCCCTCGCGGCCGGGCCCTTCACCTACACCTGGAACACGGCGCCTGCGCAATCCACCCCTACCATTACAGGCCTTGTCGCGGGCAGCTATGCGGTTACGATCAACGATGGGCTGGGCTGCGACACCACGCTCACCTTCACGCTGGCCGACCCGACACCCGTGTCCGTGCAGCTAGTCGGCAACACGGAAGTGTGCATTGGTGCATCGACTACGTTGACCGCCAACGCGCAAGGAGGCACAGGGAACATCAGTCTCGATTGGGGTCCGCTCGGTGCCGGCAATTCCGTTACACTAACACCCACGGATACTGTGCTGGTGAGCGTTACGGCCACTGATGCCAACGGTTGCAGCGCCACCGCAGTGCTGCAGGTGAATGCCAGCATCTGCTGCCCTGCATACTCCTTCGCGGCCAACGTGGCTCCGCCTTCTTGCGCCGGAGCGGCCGACGGAACGATCGTATTGCAGACCGGCCCCGCAGGGCCTTTCGACCTTGAATGGAACACCTTGCCACCGCAGAACAGCGCGACGGCAAGCGGACTCACGGCAGGCAGCTACAGCGTGCTCATCACCGATCAGCTGGGCTGCGACACCACGCTCTCCTTCACCCTGGCCGAACCGGCACCCGTGACCGTGCAGGTGACCGGTGGAACGCCGGTGTGTGCCAATGTCACTGCCTTGGCCACCGCGCTCGCCAGTGGCGGAACGGGCGCACAGGTCATCACCTGGAATACCGGGGCTAACGGTGCGGCCATCACCTAT
>Ga0315901_10010174_pt1 | contig 10727 bp, 9 predicted proteins | sample LakEriMetagenome_10_FD_203761 | JGI IMG/M metagenome (GOLD analysis project Ga0315901, IMG submission 203761) | Freshwater fungal communities from buoy surface, Lake Erie, Ohio, United States - Buoy 2 MA116 | ecosystem: Environmental > Aquatic > Freshwater > Lake | place: USA: Lake Erie, Ohio...
TCATGGTCTGCATCCGGGTGCGGTAGTAGGCGAACCAGTTCGCGAAGTTCGTCATCTCCTCGGCATAGGTGCAGGTGTCGCCGGCGCAGTCGGTGCGCGCAGCGACCTTCGGATAGCTGGTGGTCGAGGGCACGATGTCCACCCGCTCGAACGAGCCGGCGAACCCCGCGGGCACCGCGGGCGTGGCCGCCACGAAGCCGCTGAACGCAGGCGTGGCGGGCGACACCGTCACCGTGCAGCTGTTGCTGTCCGCACGGGTGAAGCTGACCGTGTGCGTGATGGCGCCGGACGCCACGGGTGCCGATATCGTCACCGAGTTGTTCGAGCCCGAAGTGCTGTAGCCCGATCCGCCGCCCGCGATGCCGCTGCGCAGCAGGGCTCCGAGTTCGTTCGCCGTCGGCGAGCTGTCGGCAGAGGTGGTGGCGCTGAGCAGGTTGACGCCGTTGACCGTGACCGCGCTGAAGTTGGGTCGGTTGGTCGAATTGCAGGTGCCGCTGAGGGCCACCGTGAACGTGACGCTCGCCGGCGTGGCCGCCACGGCGGCCACCGCGGCGCGGATGACCTTGGTCGGGTAGCGGGCCTGGCCGTACACGTTGGTGCGGACGGCCTGGCACGAGTTCGCGGCGGGCGTGGCGGCACGTGCGTTGGCATCGGTGTTGCACCAGCGCAGGGGTGCCGGCACGGTGTGCGTCAACGACGGTGCCGCCGCGCAGTCACGCAGGTTGTCCGATGTGCACCACTCGCCCGCGATCATGCGGAAGTAGTGCGGCCCGAAGTTCCGCAGTTGCGTCGTGGCGTTGTCCGGCGCTCCGATGGCGATCAAGCCGCTGCCGGTGGCGAAAGCGGCGCGCATGGTCGTGTAGGCAAGCCCGCCAACCGTGCCCGGCAGCACATAGTTGCCGTTGCGCAGGCAATTGGTGTGCGCGGTGCTGGTGCACCACTCCATGTCGGGGTACTCGCTGACCAGAGATACGTTGGCTGCGGTGTGGGCCGTCAGGCTCTGCACGCCGAAGGCATCGGTCGGCACGACGGTCCAGTCGATCGTGTGCGCCGACGTCATGCTGGGGCGGCTGCTGCCGTCTGCATTGGCCGGTGGGCGGTAGCGCACGGCGGGGTTGTAGGCCACGCCGTTGAAGGCCGACGCCATCAGCGGCGGGTGCATGCGGCGTCCGGCGTTCTGGTAGCAGGCGGTGCTGGAAACGCCGCTGAAGGCCGCGTTGTGGCAGCACGTGCGGGTGAACGTGCCACTGTTGGTGGACGTGGCACCCGTCGCACGGCAGAAGCCGCCCACGCTCCAGTCGGGCATGAAGTCCCAGTCCATGCTGCCCGAGTCATCCATGATGAACATCAGGTTGGGCTTCACCACACTGGCCGTCGAAGACGACAGCGGTGTGCTGCTGATGTCGACGGTCGCCTGGGCGGGCAGGACGGCGCCGAGCACACCCAGCGCCAAGACCAGGGCTCCGGCGATGCGGTGGACCATCCGCCAAAGGCAATGATGAACGTGCGTCATGGGGGCACTCCTGGAGATCCGGATAGGGTTCGGCTCGGTCACGCGGCGCTGGCTCGGGGTCACGGTATCGATCGGTGGGGCAGGTTGCGCCGCAGCGTCACATCGCCACGACCACCTGCACGAAGCTGACCGTGTTGCGCGGGCCATCGACGCGCGCCGTGATGCGGTAGTAGCGCTGCGACGCTGTCAGCAGCCCGATGACGCCCGAGCCACGACTGCCCGACTCGCTACCGCTCAGCTCCGGCGTTGCCTCGCAGCCTGCGCCCGACACGGGGTCGCCCACGGCGTTGCACAGCCGGTGCACGACCCAGCTCACCTGGTTGCCTGCACCGTCGGCCGGCAGCATGTTCACGCGTGCCGTCGTGGTGATGACCGTGTCCCAGTAGGTCTGCCAGGACTGTCCGGCTGCGGGATCCTCGCGGCGCGCGAAGTAGCCCACCAGCTCACCGCCACCGATGTCGATGTGGTTGTGCAGTCGGTTGCCGGCCCGGTTGGTCTCGAGCCAGGCGATCGCCGCCTCGATGCCGACATCGGCCGACTGCGTGGCCGCCTGCTGGAAGGCCAGGTTGCCGGCGATGCGCGTGCTGGTCAAGGTGGAGCGCACGATGCCGAGCGCGGCCAGGGTCATCGCCAGCAGCACGATCAGTGCGGTGATCAAGGCGACGCCACGCTCCCGCGAGGGCGCGCGGGCCGGGCGTCGGCGGAGTGAAGCGCTCAACATCCTGGGGTTCCTGCCAGCCATGTCATGTTGCGCACCGGTACCAGCGTCTCGAAGCTGCGGTAGCGGAACTGCTGCCAATCCGCCACGCCGTCGAGGTCGATCGGGGCGTCGGCCGAGCCCGCCCAGGTCGGTGCCGCGGCCGTCACGTCCTCCGCGGCCTGCTGCGGGCTGCGGGCCACCACGGCCAGCCGCACTGCCGAGACGCGCATCCAGGCGCAGGCTGTGGCCGGCGCGGTCTGGTCGAACACATCGACCACGGCGTCCATGGCCGGCGCCGTGGTGTCGCGCCCGTACTGCGCACGCAGGCTGACGATCTGGTTGCCGACAGGAACCCAGATCGCCGGGTCGTCCACGCTGGCCGCGGTGGTGCAGTCGTTGGCCAGCATGTCGCAGACCGTGAGGCGCTGCTCCCGCACGGCGTAGGCCAGCACGCGGGGTGTCGGCCCCAGGTTGTAGAGCCGACCATTGGCCATGCTGGCCACGCCAAAGGCCACCGTGACGTTGGGCGGCGTCGGCGACACCACAGCCGTGACGGTGGTCAGGCGCAGCGAGCACGAGGCCGGGCGGGTGGCTGGGGAGGCGATCACGGAGTCGCCCACCCCGAAGGAAGCCGGTGCCGCGACGCTGTACACGGCAGCACCCGGCTGTACGAGGATGCGTGAGCCCTCGGGCGAGCCATTGGACGAGCCGTAGACCACGCGCAGCGTGTCGGTGCCGGCGTCGCCGTCGGGGATGTCGGCGTGGTTGATCGTCACCGGCGCGATCGCGGCGATGGTGCGGCCGCCCGGCAGGACCAGGTCGCAGCCCATGATGGGAAACGCGGCGACGCCGTGGCCGCTCTGGCGGAGGTCGCGCTGCAGCTGGGTCAGGGCCAGGGCGCCGCTGTTCTGGGCGTCGTCGCCACCGAGCGCGGCGCGCTTGGCCGCGTCGGAGCGCTGGAACACCTGCAGTACCACCAGCACCGACAGCATGCCCAGCACGAGGCCGATCATGATCTCGACGAGAGAGATGCCGCGCTGGCGCCGACTGGATGCGCCTTCTGGAACGGTGGAGCGGTGCTTCATGGCCTCAACGGATCTGCGTGACCATGACCAGCTCGTTGGGCGGGTCTTCGGTGGCCGAGGACGGCGGCTTCCAGCGCAGCTGCACCGTCACGCGTGCCGTGTCGGGTGCGCCCGGGCCACCGGGGACGGCGTCCACCGTCACAGCGGGCGGGTTCTCTGCGGCCCCTGGCAAGGCTTCGGCCACGGTGGCCAGCCACTCGTCGTAGCCGGCACCACCGGTGGCGAAGGTGGCGTCCAGCGTCGCGACCTGGCGGTCGGTGAGCCACATGCGGGAGATCAGCGCATTGGCCAGCATCGTGGCGTCGGCCCGGTACTTGGCCTGGCTGGACTGCTGGACCGCGGTGGCCTGCAGCGCCATCACCGCCAGCACGCCGACCGCGAACACGACGACGGCGATCAGCACGTCGATCAGCACCACGCCACGCGCGCCACGGCGGCGCTGCGGGCTGCGCAGAACGCGGTTCGGGCTCATCAGCAGGCATCCGGGTGAGGATTGCTCACCGCCGTGTTGCAGGTGCGAACCTGGCCCACGGCCGACACGATGACACGCAGGCAGACTCGGGAGCCGCCGTTGGTGACGCAGTCCGCCTCGTCGGCGGCGCGCACATCGAACTCGACGTCGCCCGCCGGCACCGGCACGACGCGGCCGAGGCCGTTGAACACCAGCGTGGCGGCGCTGCCTTCGACGACCGTATTGGCACCGCCCTCGCGTCCGTTGTGGCGGCTCAACAGACGCGGTGCGGTGGTGTCCGACAGCGCCTCACCGCAGCTCCCCGCCACCGCCGCGGCGTTGGCGTCCGGATCCATGTTCACCACCCAGTGCGGGCCGGTGGTGTTGATGGCGCAGTCGGCGCCCAGCGTGCTGGTGAGCTGGAAGCGCACGCGCGCGTTGCGGGCCACGGCCTCGCCCTTGGCGAACTGAAGCGATGCCGACAAGGCCTCGGCCGAAGCGCGGACGCGCGCATTGGCCAGCCACTCGCCCAGCCCGGGCGCGGCCATCACCATCAGCAGGCCGAGGATGCTGATGCCGACCAGCAGCTCGATGAGCGTCACTCCGCGATGGCGGCGCAGGCACTTCATCAGCAGGCTCCGTCCTTGCGGATGGCCCAGCAGGTGTTGGGGCTCGGCGCCGACCAGCCGGTCGGGACCGCGGCCGTGGTGCGCACGTTCTGCTGGTTCACGGTGTAGGTGAAGCCCGCCATCGTGCCCTTGCCCACCGCCTGCAAGGTGAAGGTCGTGGCGGTCTGGGCGCTGCAGGAGAAGTCGAAGACCCGGTTGCTGCTGTCAGCCGTGCAGCCCGGGGCGCCGACAAAGGTGCGGTTGTCCTGGAAGAACTGCTCCATCTGCACCTGCAAGGTCGCCAGTCGCGCGGTGGCCTGGGGCACGTTGCCGCGGATGACGTACTGGGTGTAGGCCGGCATCGCCACCGCCGCGAGAATGGCGACGATCGCCACCGCCACCATCAGCTCGATGAGCGTGAAGCCGCGGCTACGGACCGCGAAAGCAGCTCGCGGCGGGCAAGGCGGGTGGCGCAGGTGGGTGGGCATGGCGTCTTGATCCAGAGCGATGCCCTGGATGTCGGTCGCATCGCCCCGGGTCTTGAGCGCCAGCCCCGACCCCACTCGTAAGAATTGTCACCAGTTGGGGTTGGATCTCCCGACCCAGGCCCCTGGCGCCGCGCTCAGCGCCCGGTGGCAGCGATGTCCAACCGGGCCAGCCAGGCCTGGCGTTCGGCGGCCGGGGCGAAGCTGGCCTCCAGGCTGTTGCGCGCCAGGGTCACGGCGTCGGCCCGGCTCAAGGGCAGTGCCTCGAAGCAGCCCAACCAGTTGTCGAGCAGGTAGCCCCCGAAGTACGCGGGATCGTCACTGTTCAGGTTGACCTTGAGGCCCGCCGCCAGCAAAGCCGGCAGGTTGTGCGACGCGAGATCGGGAAACACGCACAACTTCACGTTCGACAGCGGGCAGACGGTCAGCGGCGTGCCGGCCGCCGCCAGGCGCCGCACCAGTTCGGGGCTTTCCGTGCAGCGCACGCCGTGGTCGATGCGCTCGGCATGCAGCACGTCCAGCGCGCTCTCGATGTAGGCCGGCGGCCCCTCTTCGCCGGCATGGGCCACCCGGTGCAGCCCCAGCTCGCCCGCGCGCGCGAAGACCCGGGCGAACTTCTCGGGCGGGTGACCCCGTTCGCTGCTGTCCAGACCCACGCCGATGAAGTGCGAGCGCCAGGGCAGCGCGTCCTCGAGCGTTTGCAGGGCCTCGGCTTCGCTGAGATGGCGCAGAAAGCACAGGATCAGATCGGCACTGATGCCGTGCTTCCGCGCGGCACGGCGACAGGCCCGCGACAGGCCTTCGATCACCGCGCCCATCGGCACGCCGCGGATGGTGTGCGTCTGCGGATCGAAGAACAGTTCCGCGCGCACGATGCCGTCCGCGGCCGCGCGCGCGAAGTAGGCCATGGCGAGTTCTTCGAAGTCGAGCTCGGTCCGCAACACACTGGCGCCGGCGTAGTAGATGTCGAGGAAGCTCTGCAGGTCATGGAAGGCGTACGCCGCCCGCAGCGCCTCGACACTGGCGTGGGCCAAGGGCACGCCGTTGCGGTGCGCCAGGGCGAACAGCTGCTCGGGCTCCAGGCTGCCCTCGATGTGCAGGTGCAACTCGGCCTTGGGCAGGCGGCGCAGAAAGTCCTTGAGGTCGGGCGAGGCAGGCTGGGGCATGGCGGCGCTACTGTGCAACACGGAGCCCCGCACTGTACCCAGCACACTGCGTTCAACGCATGAACTTGCCGCCGTGGGTGATGATGGTCGGCTCGACAAAGCTCGACCCGGTTCGCTCGCCGGGCCCGAAGCGCAGCCGGTGGCCGCCGAGATCCACCTCGCCAAGCCCTTCGAGTGCCTGGATCAGGCCGGCACGCGTGGGCTGCGGCGCGCGCTGCAGGCCCAGGATGGCCAGCCGGGCGCTGGCATAGCCGTAGAACGAGGCATACGACAGGGTCTTGCCGCCGCGCTGGGCGGCCGCGGCGTACTCGCGCGCCAGGGCCGTGCCGCCCGAAAACGGCGAGTGCATCACCTGCATCACGATCGCGCCGCGCGAGTGCTCGCCCAGCGCCTGCACGTAGTCGGTGTTGCTGGTGTTGGACAGCGAGATGAACGTGGCCGAGCGGCCCGCGGCGCGCCAGCCCGCGACGAAGGCTGCCGAGGCCTTGCTCGATGCGATCAGCAGCACCACCTGCGGCGCCTGCGGCTGCAGCGCGGCCAGCGCCGGGGCGACATCGGGCTTGCGGTTGTCGATGCGGGCGATCGCGGGTGCTGGCAGCTCCAGTGCCTTGACGGCCCTGTCGATGCCCTCGAGCACGTCGCGGCCGAAGGCGTCGTCGGCCAGCAGCACGGCGAACCGGCGCACGCCGATCGAGTGCTGCTGGCGGATCGCCACCTCGGCTTCGCGCTGGTAGCTGGCACGCAAGGTGAACACCTCGCGCCGCGGTGGCTGGTTGGCCGTGGCCACGCCCGTCTGCGGGCCGATCACCGGCACGCCGTGGCGCGCCACCAGCGGCATCAGGACTTCGAACGAGGGGGTCGTGCGCGGCAACAGCAGCGCGAGCAGCCGGCCCGAGGCCTGCAACTGGCCGAAGATCTCGGCGCTGCGCTTCGGATCCTGGCCGTCGTCCAGCGCCTCCAGCACCACGCGTCGGCCGCCGATGCCACCCCGCGCATTGACCGCGTCCAGGTGCAGCCGCGCGCCTTCAAGCGCCTCGGCGTTGGACGCCGCCAGCACGCCCGTCAACGGCCCGATGTGATGCAGGGTCAGCGACTCCTGGGCCTGGGCTGGCCTGCCCAAGGCAGCCAGCAGCAGACCCAGCAAGAGAACAGACAAGGGGCTCAGCAGCCCTCGGGCGTGATGCAGCATGGTCGGCAGCCTTTTCGGAAGCCGCCGACTGTGGCCGCCGGGCCCTGGTGTGGCGCTGTGGCCTCTACTTAGGGTGTTGCCCGGGGCATGCGGCCTGCGCGGCCGCGCCCGGCAGGCTCAGACCACGCCCGCTGCCTGGGCCTGGCTGTCGGCGTGGTAGCTGCTGCGCACCATCGCGCCCACCGCGGCATGCACGAAGCCCATGGCCCGGGCTTCGCGCTCGAACATCGCAAAGATGTCGGGGTGCACGTAGCGGCGCACCGGCAGGTGGTGGCCGCTGGGCGCGAGGTACTGGCCGAGCGTGAGCATGTCGATGCCGTGCGCGCGCATGTCGCGCATCGTGGCCAGGATCTCGTCGTCGGTCTCGCCCAGGCCCACCATCAGGCCGCTCTTGGTGGGCACGCCCGGCACCTGCTCCTTGAACTTCTTCAGCAGGTTCAGACTGAAGGCGTAGTCGGAGCCCGGGCGCGCCTCCTTGTACAGGCGCGGCACGGTCTCGAGGTTGTGGTTCATCACGTCGGGCGGCGCGGCGCGCAGGATGCCGAGCGCGCGGTCGTCGCGGCCACGGAAGTCGGGCACCAGGATCTCGATGCGCGTGGCCGGCGACAGCGCCCGCGTCTGCTCGATGCAGGCCACGAAGTGCGCGGCGCCGCCGTCGCGCAGGTCGTCGCGGTCGACGCTGGTGATGACGACGTAGTTCAGCTTCAGCGCGGCGATCGTGCGCGCCAGGTTCATCGGCTCGTCGGCGTCGAGCGGGTCGGGCCGGCCGTGGCCGACATCGCAGAACGGGCAGCGCCGCGTGCACTTGTCGCCCATGATCATGAATGTGGCCGTGCCCTTGCCGAAGCACTCGCCGATGTTCGGGCACGAGGCTTCCTCGCACACCGTGTGCAGCTTGTGCTCGCGCAGGATCTTCTTGATGTCGTAGAAGCGCGTGGTCGGGCTGCCGGCCTTGACGCGGATCCAGTCGGGCTTCTTCAGCACCTCGCCCGCGGGCACGATCTTGATCGGGATGCGCGAGGTCTTGGCCTGCGACTTCTGCTTGGCGCTGGCGTCGTAGGGGGCGCCGGGCTCGGCGGGGCTCAGGGTGTTGGAAGGCGGCAGGCTCATGGCCCGGGCAGTGTAGCGGCCGGGCCTGGTCCTTACTGACAATGGGTGACGGCGGCAGCCACCCCCGCAGGCATCATCCAGCTGACGCTGACACAGGGATCCAGCATGCAGGAACGCTTCGGTCTTGACGTGGCGCCGCACGAGCGCAAGCCCACGGCCTGGTATGCGCTGGGCGGGCTGTGGCGCGTGGCGCGCGAGCAGCTCTGGTCGCTGAACCTGCTGCGCAACCTCGACCGGCGCGAGACCTTCACCGGCCCTTTCGAGCTGATCCGCCTGCCCATCGCTGCCGCCGCGCCCGGCGCCGACGACGCCGGGCTCTGGATCGACTTCATCGCCGACACCGGCGACGGCGGCAACGCCACCACGGCCGTGGCGCAGGCGATGCTGGCGCCACGGCTGCAGGCCGACGGCCTGCCCGAGGAGCATGCCCAGGGCCTGCCGGCCGCGCGGCTGCTCGTGCTGGGGGGCGACCTCGCCTACCCCGGCGCCAGCCCGGCGCACTTCCAGGCCCGGCTGGTGGAGCCCTTCGAACTGGCGCGGCCGCTGCCTGCTTTCGACGAGGACAAGGTCGTCGTCGCCATTCCGCAGAACCACGACTGGCTAGACAGCCTGTCGACCTTCTGCCGCTACTTCGTCAACGACCGCAAGGCGGGCCTGCTGGGCGCGCAGTCGCCGCAGAAGCGCAGCTACTTCGCGCTCGCGCTGCCGCACGGCTGGCACCTGCTGGGCTTCGACTTCGCGCTCAGCGGCGACCTCGATCGCGTGCAGTTCGACGCCTTCCGGCAGCTGCTGCAGACCGGCGCCATCCCGGCTGGCTCGCCCGTGCTGCTGCTGTACCCCGAGCCCTACTGGACGCGCGAGATCGGCGACCGCAGCCCGCGCGGCTACCCGAAGCGTTACCAGCGCCTGGAGGCGCTGCTCCAGAAGCACGGCTGCCAGATCCGCCTGCGCCTGGCTGGCGACCTGCACCACTATGTGCGCGAGAGCCTGCCCGAGGCTGCCCTGGGCTACACCAGCGAACTTGTCACCTGCGGCAGCGGCGGCGCCTTCGGTCACCCCACGCACTCGCGGGAGGTGACGAGCCCCAAGTTCATGCAGATGGGCATCGATGCCAGCGCGGCGCAGGCCGACCTGCGCGACCGTGTGTTCATCGGCCGCTCCCCGGGCGGCAAGACCGAGCCCGAGCACGACGCCACGCTGGAGCAGGTGCACCGGTTCGCGCGCGCCGAGCACTGCTACCCCGAGCCGCATGTCACCCGGCGGCGGGCGTGGATCAACGTCGTGGCGCTGCTGTGGGGGCGCAACCTGGCCTTCGCCGCGAGCCTGGGCGGACTGATGGCGCTGGCCACAGCACTGCCCGGTGTCTGGGCGTGGGCCGGCCTGCTGCCGGCGGCAGTGGCCGCGGCCACCGTGGCCACCGAAAACGACCCCGCGCACGCACGGCTGGGCGACTGGCTCATGGCGCTGCCGCTGCTGGCCGGCATGGTGGCGCTGATGGCAGGCCTCATCGAGTTGCAGCCCGCATGGGCGCGGGCGCCTGCCGCGGTGCTGGGCGTGGGCCTGCTCGTCGGCAGCTACCTGGCCGTGGCCAGCGCCCTGTTCGGCCGGCTGCCCAACAACGCAGCCAGTGCGCTGCCGGGCGAGCACGACAAGGGCTTCCTGCGCCTGCGGGTGCATGCTGGCGGCATCGAGGCCTTCATGCTCGGCCTGGACGACGTGCCGCAGCGCTGGCACCGCAACCCCGAGGGCTGGCCGCGCTGGCGCCCGTTGGGCAAGGCGCCGCGGTGGCGCCTGGTCGACCGCTTCAACTTGCGACGCTGACCGCATGGCGGCCGGCGCAGCGAGCGTCCCGACGAAGTGTTGGTGGGCCCTGCAAGATTCGAACTTGCGACCAACGGATCAAGCGTCCGAGACCCGATCGCTTCTAGGCTTATGATTTTTATGGACTTTTTGTTGACGCTGTCCAAAATCATGGGGCAGTCTTGTCAACCTGGGTCCCTACGAGCAAGACGTCGAAATGGACAGGCCATTGCGACGGGCTACCTACGTCCAGGTCGTTGCCGGCACGCGCACCGGAGGTCGCAAGGCACGTTGATGGCGAGATGCCGGCGGCAGTGTCACAGACTGCTCTGCAGCGTCCTGCGCCGGTCGCGGAGAGCGGCAACGGTCGTTCGACTGGCCGGGACGTCCAACGTCAGCTTCCTGGCTTGGCCGCCAACTTGCGGTCCCGGCCATCAGGAGACACTCGGTCAAAGCAACCGCAGCCGTTCGGCAGGTCGGTGGAAGCCCTGCCCAGCCTTGAATGTATTACCATTTAGGCCGTCGGTAACACTCAAGGAGAGCATGCATGGCGACGACGCTGACCAGCAAGGGACAGGTCACGATTCCCAAGCGTATCCGCGATGCGATGCAGTTGGTGC
>Ga0315901_10010186_pt1 | contig 10722 bp, 11 predicted proteins | sample LakEriMetagenome_10_FD_203761 | JGI IMG/M metagenome (GOLD analysis project Ga0315901, IMG submission 203761) | Freshwater fungal communities from buoy surface, Lake Erie, Ohio, United States - Buoy 2 MA116 | ecosystem: Environmental > Aquatic > Freshwater > Lake | place: USA: Lake Erie, Ohio...
CGTCGGTATAAATCTCAACGTCCTTCAATCCTCAACTCCCTGTGGAACCGCTGCGGCGTGAACCCTGCTGGCTGCTGACGAGGGCGGGCCGGGGCGCGCTGGCATACCGGGCCTGGCGTTTGGCCAAGCCCACCAGCCGCATGCCGCGCACCCGTTTGACGGCGGTGAGACCGTACACAGCCCCGAACACGGGCCACCAGCGCTGACCCACGGGCTCCAGCCAGGACCAACGGTGCTGCCACACGGCGCTCTCCACCCGGGGCCCAAATCGGCCGAAGCGCGCCGCCTCGACCTCGAAACTCAGCAGTCGAAGCCAGTCCCGCAGGCGTCTGAAACCGAGCATCTGCGACCTCGGCGGCCATCCAGGCCCCTGTGCCAGCAGCCCGCCTGAAACCTGTCCCGCAGCGCCTGACGCGGGATGGATGAGCTCACTGCCAGACTTTGCGCTGCGCATGGCCCACCAACTGGCGGGGTTGAACGCGGTGATCATGAGCCTGCCTTCGGGCACCAGCACCCGCTCCGCCTCGCGCAGCGCCAGATGGGGGTCGCGGGACAGTTCCAGCGTGTGCGGCATCACCAGCAGATCCAGGCTTTGGCTGGCGAACGGCAAGGCGTCGTACTCACAAGTCATCGAAACCGACTGGCTGATGTCCGCCTGCAAGGCCGTGGCGGCTGAACAGGCCAGCCAGCGGTGGGGCATGCGGTTGGCCCTCAAGCCGTCCAGGCTGGGCAACCCCAACTGCAGCGCGTGGAAGCCGAAGACATCGGACACCACCTCGTCGATCCAGGCCTGTTCCCAGCCCAGCAGGTAGCGGCCGGGCTGTGAAGTCCACCAGGGTGACCTGCCGATAAACTGCCGTTCTGTGACCATGACTCTCCAACCCATCCCCGCGTTCACCGACAACTACATCTGGATGGTTCATGATGGGCAACATGCCCTGGTCGTGGACCCTGGTGACGCGGGCCCGGTGCTCGAAGTGCTGGACCGTGAAGGTCTGGAGCTCACTTCGATTCTAGTGACGCATCACCATGTCGATCATGTGGGCGGCATCGCCGGCCTGCGGGGCAGACTCAACGGCCCCGTGTACGGCCCAGCCAACGAACGGATTCCCGAGCCCTACCAGGCTGTGCAGGCGCCCTCTTTCATCGACGCACTCGGGCTGCGGTTTCAGGTACTGGCTGTACCCGGCCATACGGCAGGCCACATCGCCTACTTCTGCGAGACCGTGAACGGCAGCCCAATCTTGTTTTGCGGCGATACGCTGTTTTCCGCCGGTTGCGGCCGACTCTTCGAGGGCTCTCCGGCCCAGATGCACCACTCACTGAGCCAACTGGCCGCGCTTCCGAGCTCCACGCGCGTGTGCTGTGCCCACGAGTACACCTTGTCGAACCTGCGGTTCGCCGCAGCCGTGGAGCCCGCCAACCAAGCGATCCAGGACTACACCCAGCGCTGCACGCAGCTCAGAGCTCATGGAGTGCCTACCCTGCCCTCTGACATTGCCACCGAACGACAGGTGAACCCCTTTATGCGATGCGACGAGCCTGCGGTGCAGGAAGCAGCCTCCAGGCGCGGTGCCAACCCCAAAGACCCGATCGACGTGCTGCGTGCCTTGCGCGAATGGAAGAACCAGTTTTGAAGACTTTCCCGACCACCCGGCCATGGGTCAGCGCCTGGATGTCGGCGATGGGGCTGAGCGCTGTGTTGTTCCTGGGCGGCTGCGCCGGCCTGCCCACTGGGCTCATGGCACCCGTCGAGACGGCGCCGTCTCAACCACGGGCCACGGGAGTGTCAAACCCATCGGCAGCTCCTGTCGCCTCCGCTTCATCCGCTCACGCAGCGTCCGCAGCCACGCTGCCCGGTGCCACCAGCAGCGCGGCGGCTGCAGCGTCCACACGTGCGTCAGTGGGTGGCAGTGGCAGTCCGCAGCAGAACCTCGCCGCATCGGCGGAGCCGTCACAACCGCCCTCTGAGAACGCCGCCGGCTCGTCGCCCACAGCCGCGCCGCCGACACCACCCGCCACCCCACTGCGGGCGCTGACTGGCGCCCAAGATCTTGAGCTTGGCGACCGCTCAGACCTCTGGGAGCGCATACGGCAGGGCTTTGCCATGCCCGACCTTGAATCCGACCTGGTCAAGAGGTGGGAGCAGTGGTACGCCACGCGACCCGACTACGTTCAAAGAATGACCGAGCGTGGTGGTCGATACCTCTTCCATGTGGTTGAGGAGGTGCACAAGCGCGGGCTGCCTATGGAGCTGGCCTTGCTGCCCTTCATCGAGAGCGCCTTCAATCCCCAGGCACTTTCTGTGGCAAGCGCGTCTGGCATGTGGCAGTTCATGCCCGCCACAGGCCTGCAGTACGAGTTGAAGCAAAACCTCTTTCGCGACGATCGCCGCGACGTCTTGGCCAGCACCCGCGCCGCGCTGGACTACCTGCAGATGTTGCACCGGATGTTTGACGACTGGCACCTCGCGCTGGCCGCCTACAACTGGGGCCAGGGCAACGTGCAGCGGGCGCTGGAGCGCAACCGGCGCGCCCGACAGGACCTGGTCTACACCGCCCTGCGTATGCCTGACGAGACGCGCAATTACGTGCCCAAGCTGCAGGCGGTCAAGAACATCGTGTTGTCACCGGCCGCCTTCGGCCTGACCCTGCCCAAGCTGGAGAACCACCCGTTCTTCCTCACGGTCAACATCGACCGTGACATGGATGCGGAACTGGTCGCACGTCTGGCGGGCCTGTCGATGGACGAGTTCCAGGCCCTGAACCCGCAGCTCAACAAGCCGGTGCTGCTGGCCGCTGGCACGCCGCAGGTGCTCTTGCCCTATGACAGCGCCAATCGGTTTGTCAAGGCGCTGGGGGTTCACCCCGGCCCGTGGGCGTCGTGGACGGCTTGGGTGGCCCCGCGCACCATGCGCCCTGCAGAAGCGGCCAAGCTGGTGGGGCTGAGCGAAGCCAGGCTGCGGGAGCTCAACAAGATCCCGGAGCGCATGTTGATCAAGGCCGGCTCTGCGCTCATCGTGCCTCGGCCGCACGACCACACGCAAGACGTGACGGAACAGCTGGCCGACCAGGCCCGTATCCAACTCGCACCCGACGGGCAGCGCACGGTGCGCAGAACCGTCAAGGCGCACCCCAAAGGGGAGTCCTTGGCTGCTTTTGCACGCCGGCACGGCCACAGCGTGTCAGACCTCGCTCAGTGGAACAAGCTCTCCGCGCAGGCCATGTTGCGCCCCGGGCAGGCGCTGACCGTCATGAGCGTCGTGCAAGCCTCTGCCGGGCAGCCCAGGCGTACCAAGGCCGCCGCGCCTGCGGCCGGCCGCAAGGAGCGCGCAGGCGCCGCCTCACGCGCAACACCCAAATCAGGCCAGCAGGCCCGTACACGAACCGCAGCACCGCGCTGAAACCAGTCTGGCGGCAGCTAGACGGTAGGGGGCTCAGACCGGCCGCGGCTTTAGGCTTTGCGGCTTGATCAGGCCCACAGCGGCGCCAGCAGCAGCGCCACGCTCACACCCAGACCGGCCGACCAGACCAACGTGCGTGCCATTGCCAGATCGGCCACATAAAGCCAGATGTAGGCAACCCGCAGAGCGACGAAGGCCACTGCCAGCTTGTCGATCAAGGGCTGGGCCACCTGCATCTGCTGCGCCGCCAGTACTGCGGCGATGAACAAGGGCAGGGCTTCAAAGCTGTTGGCCTGAGCGGCATTGGCCCGCGCCCGGCGGCCCGTCTGGCGTGCCAACCAAGCGCGGGGGTCGCGGTTGTCGTAACCCCCTTGCCCGGGCGGGCGGGTGAAGGACCCCCACTTGGCCACACCAGCGGCCACGATGGGCAGCAGACAGGCCACCAGGATGCACAGGTAACTCAGCTTCATGGGTGCTCTCTACAAGGTGTCAGCGCCGATCAGCCAGCGCATGGGCGATGGTGCCCAAGTCCACGAACTCAATGTCGCTGCCCACCGGCACACCACGCGCCAGGCGCGTGACCTTGACGCCCCGGTGCTTCAGGGCTTCGGACAAGGCATGCGCCGTGACCTCCCCTTCGGCCGTGAAACCGGTGGCCAGGATCACCTCGCTGACCTGGCCATCAAGCGCGCGGTCCAGCAACTCCTTCGCACCGATGGACTCCAGCCCCACACCGTCCAGCGGGCTGAGCCGCCCCTGCAGCACGAAGTACAGGCCCTGATAGCCCCCAGCACGCTCCATGGCTGCCTGATCCGCAGGTGTCTCCACCACACACAACAGGCTCTGGTCGCGCGCCGGGTTGCTGCACAAGGAGCACAGGCTTTCTTCGGTGAAGGTGTGGCAGCGCTGGCAATGGCCTACCCGCTGCGCCGCAGCCTCGAGCGCCCGCGCCAGCAACACGGCACCCGGCCGGTCGTGCTGCAGCAGGTGATGCGCCATGCGCTGGGCCGACTTGGCGCCCACGCCGGGCAGTCTGCGCAACGCGTCGATCAGGGCTTCGAGGCTCTTGCCGGACACAGGTCAGAAGGGGAACTTCATGCCGGGAGGCATCGGCATGCCGGCAGTCACTTTGGACATCTTCTCGGCGCTGGTTTGCTCCACCCGGCGCACGGCGTCGTTGAAAGCGGCGGCCACCAGGTCTTCCAGCATGTCGCGGTCTTCCGCAAGCAGGCTCGGGTCGATCGCCACCCGCCGCACGTCGTGCTTGCAGGTCATGGTGACCTTGACCAGGCCCGCACCCGACTGCCCTTCCACCTCGATGGAGGCGAGCTCGTCCTGCGCACGCTTGAGGTTGTCCTGCATGGCTTGCGCCTGCTTCATCAAACCGGCCAACTGACCTTTCATCATGGATGTGCTTCCTTTTCAATGTTCCTGGAAATCGGTACCGTCCTGCGTGCCCCGCCCCTAGCAGTGACGCAATGCACTCGCGGGCGCTCAGGCCGGCTTGATGGACCCCTGCACCAGCCTGGCGGTGGAAAACTGCGTCAACAGCGACTGGACCAGCGGGTCCTCGCGGATCACGGCCTCGGCCTGCGCTTGCCGACGCGCACGTTCTGAGGCGTCCCGTTTGGAGGGGGTGTCGTCAACCTCCCCTGCTTCCAACTCCACCGTCGACGGCACCGCGAAGGACTGCGCCAGCGCATCAGCCAGCTTGTCCTTCAAGGCACCCCCGCGCAGGGACTCGTGAGCAATCCGCAGCCGCCATACCGCGGGCGGACCAGCCTCCCAGGCCACCAAGCCACCCTGCCAGGCCAACTCCTTGACCAGCCCCGTCAGCCGGCCTTCTTCGGCCAGTTGTCTGACCGTGGCGTTCCATCGGTCGGCCAACGCAGCCAGGTCATGAGCCGTGACGGTTGCCGCCGAGGACGGGGATGAGGGAACGACTGGAGAAAGCGCAACCGGCGGCAGCACCGCAGGAGCTGGGACCGCGCCTGCGGCTTCGGCCAGCGGCACCTCTGCTACCGCGGCTGGACGCGCGGCGACGCTGGATCTTGCCGAGGTCGCGGGCACCGACAGCGAAGGCGGCGCGGGTGATCGCAAGGGGGCCGAGCGCGCTATCGCCGGGGGAGCAGTGCGCGCCTGAAAAGCCAGAACCCGCAACAGCACCATCACTAGCGCGGCGTGCTCGTCGGACATCAGGGCCAGATCGGACTTGCCATGCACCACGATGCTGTAGGTGAGCTGCAGTTCCTCTGGCGTGAAAGCGCTGGCCAACGCAGCCACGCCCGCTGTCTCGGGGGAGTCTTCCCGCAAGGCGCCGGGGACGGCCTGCTCCACGGCGGCGCGCTGAAGCATCTTGGCCATGTCGTCCAGCGCACCCGATGCCGAGGCACCGGACAGCCGCAGCACGTCGGCGGCCTGGAGCACAGCCGCCGCGTCCCCCTGCCCCAGCGCTTGCAGAATCTCAAGGCACGCACCCGTGTGGGTGGCTCCCAGCATGGCGGCTACGCCGGCCTCTGCAAGTTGACCGCCCCCGTAGGCAATGGCCTGGTCGGCCAAAGACAAGGCATCTCGCATCGAGCCCCGTGCCGCCTCGGACAACAGCCGCAACGCCCCCGTCTCCGCCGGTATGGACTCCTGCGCCAACACCAGCGCAAGGTGTTCCCTCACCACCTCCGGCGCCATGGGGCGCAGGTTGAACTGCAGGCACCGGCTCAGCACCGTGGGCAGCATGCGCTCCGGGTCGGTGGTGGCCAGCACAAACTTCAGATACTCCGGCGGCTCTTCCAGCGTCTTGAGCAGGGCGTTGAAGGCGTCCTTGGTCAGCTGGTGCGCCTCGTCGATCATGAAGACCTTGTAGCGGCCAACTGCAGGCTTGTAGGCAGCCCGCTCGATCAAGTCACGGATCTCATCGATGCTGCGGTTGGAGGCAGCGTCCAGCTCGATGTAGTCCACGTAGCGGTCTGCATCGATATCGGTGCAGGCGGGGCACTGACCGCAAGGGCTGGACGTCACATCGCCCTTGCCATCGACGCCCGTGCAATTCAGGCTCTTGGCCAGGATTCTGGAGATCGTGGTCTTGCCGATGCCCCGCGTGCCCGTGAAGAGGTAGGCATGGTGCAGCCGCCGCTGATCCAGGGCGTTGGTCAGGGCTCGGACAACATGCTCCTGGCCCGCCATCTGCGAGAAGTTCCGGGGGCGGTACTTTCGCGCCAACACTACGTAGCCCATCGCGGCATTCTAGGTTCTGGACCCGCAGGCGCCGAGGAGGTGGCGCCGATAATCCCGTGATGAACTCATCCACCCCGGCCCCCCTGACCTACGAGCAGGCAGGCGTTCAATACGACCTCATCGACCCCGTCAAAGTCAGCGCACAACGCGCCGCGGCACAGACGGCTGCCAACCTCGCCGTGCATGGATTCCGAGAGGTCGAGGCGTCGCGGGGGGAGTCAGCTTACGTGGTGGACGTCGGGCCGTTCTACCTGGCCAGCATCGTCGAGTGTCTGGGCAGCAAGTCCATGGTGGCCGATGAGATGCTGCGCCTGACCGGGAAAAGCCACTTTGACGCCATCGCCCAGGACACCATTGCGATGGCGGTCAACGACCTCATCACCGTGGGCGCCACGCCACTGGTGGTTCAAGCCTATTGGGCCGCCGGCGGCAGCGACTGGTTTGCTGACCGGGCGCGCGCAGACGCTCTCATCGCGGGGTGGAAGCGCGCCTGCGATGCGTGCGGCGTGTCATGGGGCGGTGGCGAGACCCCGGCGCTCGCAGGCATCGTCGAACAAGGCCGAATTGACCTGGCAGCCAGCTGCACCGGCATCATTCAACCCAAGACCCGTCTGTCCACCGGTGAGCGCTTGGGGCCGGGCGACGCCATCGTGCTCCTGCCGTCCAGCGGCATCCACGCCAACGGACTGACATTGGCCCGCAAACTCGCCGAGCGCCTGCCGCAGGGCTACCTGACCGAGATTGCGCCTGGCCTGGACTTCGGCACCGCCCTGCTGAAGCCCACGCCCCTGTATTCCACGGTCACCGAGGCCCTGCACCGTGCCGGCCTGCCCGTGCACTACTGCGCCAACATCACCGGCCATGGCTGGCGCAAGCTCATGCGGCACCCTGCATCGCTGACCTACCGCATGGAGTGTGTGCCCGAGGTTCCGCGTGTGCTGAGCTTCATGGCCGAGCAGGCAGGCCTCGACCATGAAGAGGCCTATGGCACCCTGAACATGGGCGCGGGGTTCGCCTTGTTCGTCCCCGGGCGGGACGCCGAAGCCGTGGTGGACGTGTGCAAAGCTGCGGGGTCTCAGGCGTTGGTAGCAGGCCGAGTGGAGGAAGGCCCCAAGCACGTGTTGATTGAGCCCGTGCAGGTGAGCTTCGAGGCTGACTCTCTCCAGCTGCGCTGACGAGTCCCTACAATCAACGGTGACGGGCCTCCTCGCATGGAAGTGCGGCCAACCGGGTCAGGTGGGGAACCAAGCAGCCCTAACCGAGGCGACCAGTGCCGGGGTCAGGCTCGTCACCTATCACCAGAAGTCCAGATCGTCGTCTGCCGGCAGTTCCACACCCTGCCGTCGCATCCAGATCTTGGCCACATCCCCTCGCAGTCCGTTCGGGACCAGCGCGTCCTGCAAGACCTTGGACGTCAGTTTCAAGGCGCGGCCGTACCGGTGCACCACTGCCGCCAGGGCTGAGGCAGCCTGTGGCGCAGGCAAGCGCAGGGCATCCATCGCGTCGTTGGCGCAACTGGCGGTGGTTCTCAAGTAATCGTCATCCGACCGGGCCATGGGCACCGCATCGTGGCCCGTGATGCGGGCCAACCGGTGCCAGGTGGCGTCGTCAAACCCGCAGTAGCGGGCCACCACTTTGCCCACGGCGTCCACATCCACCCCCAATACCGCAAAGCAGGCAGCCCGCTCGGCCATACCTGGCACCTCACCGCCCTCGGCTTCAGGCGAAGCCACCGGCTGCGTCAGCCGATGGATCTGGATGCTTTCTTCGGGGAAGTGGTAGCACAAGGCCAGGCGCCCCAGGTTCTGGATCATCGTGACCATGTACACCGCTTCGGCGTCATAGCCCGGCGGGCGCAGGCTCTGGGCCACACGACCTGCCTGGATGCACTGGTCCATCACCTTGCTCAGCGTACGCGCTTCGCTGGCAGAAAGCTTCCCCGGCCAGGCTGTCATGCCCAGGCCCACGCGCTTCGCGCCGTCCAGGCCCAGCATGGCCACCGCACGGCGGATGGTGAGCACCGGGCCTGAACCAGAGCGCCTGGGGTCTCGCAACTGCGCTGCATGAACCACGCGGATCAACTCCAGCGCCAAGCCGATGTCTTCGCGTATCAGCTCCGACATTTCGCTGGCGCTGTCACCTTCCATGGTCACCAGGCGCTGCATGCGGTCGCGGATGTCTTCTGACGACGGCAGCAGCCCGTTGCTGCGAAGCCTGTCGGCCGCCAAGGTCAACAGGCCCTCGCGCTCACCAGACTCGGCCTTGGCCCACCCTTCCAGGGCGTTGACCAGGGTGCGTGCGCTGCGATACCGCAGCGACTCCTGGAAGTGCGTGGCCCGGTTGGTGATGGCACGCAGTGGCTCTGGCACCTGTGAAATCTGAGCAGGCGGCAAAGTCAGAAACTCGCGCCCGTGCGGCGGCATGCGCAACAGCACTTTGCCCACATCGGGCTCGTCCAGGGCCGACTGGCCTCGCAGGGCGGCATGCATGATGACCCCCAGGGCCAACACATCCTCGATGGCGCCTGCTCGCCTCTGGGCCAGCGCTTCACCGTCCACCGCACCAGCGGTCGTGCCAGCCAGCCGCAAGGTAGCGACTTCCCATCCCGCCACACGCACGCGCCCACCCTCGCCCTGAATCAGCAAAAAAGGCTGAAGGTCGCCGTGGACCACGCCGGCAGCGTGGGCTGCCGCCAGGGCCAAGCTCACCTCTGTGGCCATCTTGCCCACAGCGGCAGGCCCCATCCAAGGCCCCTGGCCTGCGGCCTTGGGCCATGCCAGGCCGCCCATTTCGTAGATCAGGAACGGCCAACCGGCATGCACGCCCACTTCGGCCACTGGCGCCACGTTGGGGTGTTGAAACCGCGCAGCTCGGCGAGCGTTCGAGTCCCACAGCCTGAGCAGGCCTTCGTCTGACGGCCGCGTGCGCGGCAGCAGCATCAGCACCTCGCGCTCAGACCTGGGGTCATGGGCGCGCCAGGCCATGGTGTGCTGGCTGCGGCCGACCAATTCCCTCAGCTCAAATGTGCCGAGGCGACGAACCGGGTTGCCCTGGTAAGCGGGTGGAGGGGATGACATGCCAAAAACAGCGAGCGGACAAACAGTGTGTAAAGGACTTGAGGTCAGGCACCCATGGCGCTTGCAGGGTGTTTCATCATGGCACGAACGCCGGAAGAACCGTGGCCGATGGCACGCTGCAATGACCTAGCCACGCCGTTGGGGGCCAGCAGGCGTTCCTGCCTGCGTGACACCCTTGTGTCAGAATTTCGCGAGAGGAGAGCTTGGTCCATGACGTCCATAGCCCGGTATTCTCCCAAGACCCGGAGAGTTCAATGAGTGCCGCAACCGTGAAGCACGTCACCGACGCCACGTTCGAAGCCGATGTGCTGAAGTCTGACCGGCCCGTGCTGGTGGATTACTGGGCCGAGTGGTGCGGGCCCTGCAAAATGATCGCCCCCATCCTTGACGATGTGTCGCGCGATTACGGAGACCGCCTGCAGGTGGCCAAGATGAACGTGGACGAGAACCAACAGGTACCCGCGCAGTTCGGCATCCGCGGCATTCCCACGCTGATGCTTTTCAAGGGTGGCGAACTCGTGGCCACCAAGGTCGGGGCACTGCCCAAGGCGCAGTTGACGGCCTTCATCGACAGCCACCTATAATTCCGATCAGAGGCATTGAGAGCAAGCGCTGAAGCGCGGCTCTCAGTGACTTGATCGAATCCGCGCAGTTGGCCGCGTCTTCGATCACCAGGCCCGCAACCTCGATTCGTGATTCGGGCCTTCCGCCAGTTGAACTGGTTACCCCTCCCCGACCTGCCTGCCACTCCCATCGGCTTTCTCCGGGAGCGGCTCTCGGACACCACCCGCAGGGTACGGACTCCTCGCTGAAGAGGACTCACGGATGCATTTATCTGAACTGAAGGCGCAGCACGTCTCCGAGCTCATCAAGATGGGCGAGGCACTCGAGATCGACAACGTCAGCCGGCTGCGCAAGCAGGAGCTGATGTTCGCGATCATGAAGAAGCGCGCGAAGGCCGGTGAACAGGTCTTCGGCGACGGCGTGCTGGAAGTGCTGCCCGACGGCTTC
>Ga0315901_10010187_pt1 | contig 10722 bp, 13 predicted proteins | sample LakEriMetagenome_10_FD_203761 | JGI IMG/M metagenome (GOLD analysis project Ga0315901, IMG submission 203761) | Freshwater fungal communities from buoy surface, Lake Erie, Ohio, United States - Buoy 2 MA116 | ecosystem: Environmental > Aquatic > Freshwater > Lake | place: USA: Lake Erie, Ohio...
AGGGTGAGGGGGGACCGTGGCCCCAGTGGGGCCGCGTAAGCCTCCTGAACGGCGACAGGCTCTTCACCTTCACCCGCCTCGATCCATCACAATGGAAGTCTGCCCGGACCACAAACGCCATCGAGCGTCTGAACGGGGAATTCCGCCGCCGGATCAAAACCCAAGCCGTGCTGCCCTGCGCCGAAACCGTGCCGATGCTGCTCTGGGCTCTGCTCGCCGCCGGCCAGATCACCATGCGCAAGGTCGACGGATGGCAAACCCTCGACAAAGCGATCGAGCCAATGACACTTGACCTCGCCGCCTGACCAGGCGCAAATCAAACCGCTCGGAGGACGGCTCAGGAGAATTTCCACCACTCTCGAGACACAACCCCCTTGTGAAGGACGCCACGCCGATCAAAGCAAGCGCGCCTTCGCTAGAGCGCCTATTTACGTCGTCCAATCAAAGCGTTGGTTTACTGACCGGAGCCATCATTTGGACTGCGTGTAATGCCAAGTCCATAGTAAAAATCGTGCCATGAAACAAGTCGACGATCACCGCGTTGAGATCGCAAGCTCCTGCCTAGAGGGCGTTGACTGCATCGTTATCTCGTCGGTGCGCACGTTTCCCCGACACGCGCATGACCAGTACGGGCTCGGGATCATGCGGAAAGGCGGGCACGTGTCATGGTCCAACTGTGGCCGGGTAGAGGCCGAGCGCGGCGATGTGATTGCCGTCAGCCCGAACGAGATGCATGACGGTGTACCGCTTGGCGGGCACCGGGTCTGGGAGATGGTTTTCGTCGAACCAGAAACCGTTGCCCGACTGGTCGGACGCAGTGCTGCGGTCCGTGAATTCGGCTTCGCCGCCCATCCGGCACCTGAACTGAAGGGGTATTTGGAACGGGCACTCCAGGCACTTCGCTATGCTGACGCTGCAGCGGCGGAGGAGTCACTGACATCGCTTTTCTCGACTGCGCTTCTGGCACCACCGCCGATCGAAGAGAACGGTCTCTCTCGCGAAACGAGGCTTGTTCTGCAACGCATTCACGATCTGCCGGCTTCACCCCCCTCGCTCGACGAGGTTGCGCATCTCATGGGCTTGCATCGCACAAGTGCCCTGCGCCGTTTCCGGCGCGAAGTCGGGGCCACACCCCACGAATACGCGATGCAGATCCGCCTGCGGCTCGCACGGCGCGGGCTGGCGCGGGGCGACAGCCCAGCTGACGTTGCGATCGACTTGGGCTTCGCGGACCAGAGCCATCTCACCCGCGCCTTTGCGCGGCAGTTCGGCCTACCGCCAGGCCGCTATAGCTCGGCGAACGCCACTATCCTTCAAGACCGGAGGCGCTGGCGAGGGGTATGAAGGCTAATGATCTTTTCGTACCATTCCGCCATAGGGCAAACCCATAGCAAGCTGTTCACCGGCCTCGTCCTTTTGCGGAACGTGCCGGCGGATCTCGACTTCACTGATGCGATCATGCGTTTGCAGGGCGATGCGCTGCGGCGCCTGGAGGGCGCGAAGCTTCGCTGGATACGGATAGAGGGGGCAGACCTTCATCGGTCACGATTGGATGGGGCATGGCTCGACGACGCGCGAATGGATGGTGCACTGCTTTGGCGGGCGGGGATGGCAGGGGTGAACCTCTCTTTCGCACACATGAATGGGGCGGACATGCGGCAATCCCGGATGGAAGGATCAGACCTTCAACAAGCGCGAATGCTGGGGACTGACCTTTCCAATGCTTGGATTACGGGCGCGATAGCGAATGGTGTGAGGATGCAGGGAGCATCCTTGAGATGGGCGCGCGTGAAGGGGGCAAAGCTGCAAAGCGCCAGGATGGAAGGGGCAGACCTTACTGAAGCGGTAATGGACGAGGCAGACCTTACTGAAGCGGTAATGGACAATGCGACGCTGCTGGAGGAAGTGACGTTCGACGGCGCGGCATTTCGATCCATCGATCTGGGCGACGTAAAGATCACGCAGGACCAGGTGAACGCGGCCTATGCTGATGGTTCGGTGACGCTGCCACAGGGGATGAAACGGCCTGCACACTGGCCGACCTGGGTCGTGCAGGACTCTGAAGAGCAGTCCTTCGACGATGAACTTGAGAATTGGCGGGGCGATCCCGCGAATTACAGCCCACCGCCGCCACATCCTTGAGTTGGCCAACTTGGCGGGGTGACGGGGTACCCCCCGCGCTACCGGCGCAACGCCTGTTTCCTCGCTCCGGCCCGATCAGCGGACCTTCCAGTGGAAGGTCCGCCGGGCCGTTGCCAGAGCGCGCAAGCGCGTTGGCAAGGGGCCATCCGCTGGCGCAGACACCGGTAAATCCGGCCGCGCCTGACCGGGCGGGCGCGAACGCGCCTGCCCAGGGGCGGGCAGGCGCGGCTGGATTTGGCGCGGGCCAAATCCAGCAAGACAAGGAGCGCCGTGCAGGTGCAGGCAGGGTGACATTCGATGCGGTCGGTGCGATTCCCGCTATGGAGCGGGCCAATACGCGGCAGCGGGATAAACCCCGCCCGATCTGCGCAACGTCCGCTTCCTTATCCCGGCCCGGTCAGCGGACCTTCCGGTGGAAGGTCCGCCGGGCCGTTGCCAAAGTGTGCCAAGCGCCTTGGCAAGGGGCCATCAGCACGCCTGACGCCTGGAAAGTTCAACCGCGCTTGACCGGGCAGGCGCGGCCGTCGGGGCAATGCCCCGACTTGGCGCGGGCCAAATCCAGCAAGGCAAGGAGCGCCGGACGGGTACAGGCAGGGTGGTATCTGGCGTTTTCGGGGCAATCGCTGCTTTGGCGCGGGCCAAACCCAGCAGGACAAGGGATGACGGACAGGTCCGGGGCCGTATGGCATCCGGGGCGGCCGGAGTGGAAAGACCCGAAACCTGCCACCAGGTCAAACCCGCCACAATGCGTTCCGGTTGTGGCGCATGCAAACGCCTGCCCCGCGCTTCAGGGCCAGTCCGTTCCCCCTGACGGCTTGTACAAGGGCCCGCCTTCCGCCCATCTTTCCTGCACATCGGGCCGCGCGCCCCCTTGCCCGCTGCCGCCGGGTCGTCCAGAAGAGGCGGGCAGCTTGGGGATATGTGCAGATGGCCTTACCGGTTCAGGACCAGCTGAAATACTGGGGCATCGCGGCGATCATCTTCTTCGCCCTGCTCTACCTTCTGGGCGATGTGAGCCTGCCCTTCATCGTCGGCGGGGCGATTGCCTATTTCCTTGACCCCGTGGCAGACCGGCTGCAACAGCTGGGGCTGAGCCGGATTGCGGCGACGGTGGTGATTTCGCTGCTGGCGCTGGTGGTGATCGTGGCCCTGGTGCTGGCGGTGATCCCGACGCTGATCAGCCAGCTCAGCGCGCTGATTTCCGCAGCCCCCGAAATCACCAGGCAATTGCAGGCCTTCCTGCTGGAGCGGTTTCCCGAACTCAGCGACAGAACCAGCACGATGCGCCAGACCCTGACCCAGATCGGCGAGGCGATCAGCGCGCGCGGGGGCGAGCTGGTGAACGGGCTGGTCACATCGGCGCTGAACCTGATTTCGGTCGTGGTCTTCATCGTCGTCGTGCCGGTCGTTGCCTTTTACCTGCTGCTGGACTGGGACAAGATGGTGGCCCGCGTTGACAGCTGGCTGCCGCGCGACCATGCCCCCGCCGTGCGCCAGATCGCGCGTGAGATTGACGCGGTGCTGGCAGGGTTCGTGCGCGGGCAGGTCAGCGTCTGCCTGATCCTGGGCACCTTCTATTCGGTGGCGCTGATGCTGGCGGGGCTGCAATTCGGGCTGGTCGTGGGGGCGATTGCCGGGGCGATCACCTTCATTCCCTATGTCGGCTCGCTGGTGGGCGGCGCGCTGGCCATCGGCCTTGCCCTGTTCCAGTTCTGGGGCGACTGGATGTCGATCGGCCTTGTCGCCGCCATCTTCGCCATCGGGCAGTTCTTCGAAGGCAACATCCTGTCGCCCAAGCTGGTGGGCGGGTCGGTGGGCCTGCATCCGGTCTGGCTGCTGTTCGCCCTGTCGGCCTTTGGCGCCCTGTTCGGCTTCGTCGGCATGCTGGTGGCTGTGCCCGTGGCCGCCGTGATCGGCGTGCTGACCCGCTTTGGCATCACGCGCTACCGCGACAGTCTGCTTTACCGGGGGGTGGAAGGCCGCAGTTCCGCGCCGGAGGATGACGGCAGGCCGTGACCCGGCAAATGGCCTTCGATCTGCCCGTGCGCGCGGCGCTGGGGCGGGAAAACTTCTTCGTCTCGCCGGCGAATGCACTGGCCCTTGCCGCGCTGGACGGCTGGCGCGGCTGGCCGGGGGGGCGGATGCTGCTGGTCGGGCCGGAGGGGGCCGGCAAGACCCATCTGGCCCATGTCTGGGCGGCTGCGGCGCGGGCCGTGATCCTGCCTGCCGCAGGTCTGCACACCCGGCCCCTGCCGGGCCTTGCCGATCACGGGGCCATGGTGGTCGAGGATGCCGGTCATCTGTCCGATCCCGCCGATGAAGTGGCGCTGTTTCACCTGCACAACCTGCTTGGCGCCCAGGGCGGGGCGCTGCTTGTGACCGCCGCAACGCCGGTGCGCGACTGGGGCCTGACGCTGGCCGATCTTGCCAGCCGGATGCAGGCCATCGCCGTCACCCGGCTTGACGCGCCGGACGATGCGCTGCTGTCGGCCGTTCTGGTCAAGCTGTTTGCAGACCGCCAGATCACCGTGGCCCCGGCGCTGATCCCCTATCTGGCCAGCCGGATGGACCGGTCCTTTGCCGCCGCCCGCGATCTGGTGGCGCGGCTGGATGCGCTGGCGCTTGCCCAGGGGCGGCCGGTGACGCGCGCCCTTGCGGCCACGCTGCTGGACAGGCCCCGGTCCGGCCTGTAGCCTTGCGGCATCGACCAAAGCGGGCACCAAAGCGGGCAAGGCCACGATGACACAGGCAGATTTCCTTCGAACCGCCATACCGGCACCGGTGGTGCTGCCCGACGCGGAAACGACCGGGCCGAAGCGCTATTTCAACCGGGAACTCAGCTGGCTGGCCTTCAACTGGCGTGTTCTGGACGAGGCGGCGAACCCGCGCGTGCCGCTTCTGGAACGGCTGCGCTTCCTGTCGATCTCGGCCACCAATCTGGACGAATTCTACACCGTCCGCGTCGCCGGCCTGCGAGAGCTGGCGCGGGCGGGCAATGCCACGCTGTCGGACGACGGGCTGACCCCGGCGGAACAGCTTTTGCTGATCAACGCCGATGCGCGCCGCCTGATGCAGACCCAGCAGGCCACCTTCAACCGCCTCAAGCGCGGGATGGAGGCGGAAGGGATCACCCTGCTGACCCGGTCCAAGCTGACCGCGCGCGATTTCAGGTTTCTGGAGACGCATTTCCTGGCAGCGGTGTTTCCGCTGCTGTCGCCGCTGGCCATCGACCCGGCGCATCCCTTTCCCTTCATCCCCAACACCGGCTTTTGCCTGGCACTGCAGCTGGAGCGCAGCCGCGACGGACGCCCCCTGCAGGCGCTGCTGCCGATCCCCCAGCAGATCGCGCGCTTCGTGCCCCTGCCCGCCAAGCCGGGCGAGCACCGGTTTCTGCCGCTGGAGGAGCTGCTGCTTCTGCATCTGGGGATGCTGTTTCCCGGCTATGTCGATCTGGGCCATTGTACCTTCCGCGTGCTGCGCGACAGCGACCTGGAACTTGAGGACGAGGCCGAGGACCTGGTGCGCGAGTTTGAAACCGCGCTGAAGCGGCGGCGGCGGGGCGAGGTGATCCGGCTGAAGATCAGCGCCGGTGCCCCCGAAGAGCTGGCATCGCTGATCATGCAGGAGCTGCACGTCACCGAGGCCGACAAGGTCGAGGTGCGCGGTCTGCTGGGCATTGCCGACCTGAAGGAACTGGTGCTGGACAGCCGCCGCGATCTGCTGTGGCCCGCCTTCGCCCCGCGGGTTCCCGAACGGGTGCAGGACCATGACGGCGACATGTTCGCGGCGATCCGTCAGAAGGACATGCTGCTGCATCATCCTTACGAGACCTTCGATATGGTCATCCGCTTTCTGCAGCAGGCGGCGCGCGACCCCGATGTGCTGGCGATCAAGCAGACGCTGTACCGCACCAGCCGCGACAGCCCGATTGTCGAGGCGCTGTGCGAGGCGGCAGAGGCGGGCAAATCGGTGACGGCCCTGGTCGAGTTGAAGGCGCGTTTCGACGAGGCTGCAAACATCCGCCAGTCGCGGCGGCTGGAACGGTCTGGCGCGCATGTGGTCTACGGCTTCATCAACTACAAGACCCATGCCAAGATCAGCACCGTGGTGCGCCGCGAGGGCGAGAACCTTGTGACCTATACCCACTACGGCACCGGGAATTACCACCCGATCACCGCGCGCATCTATACCGACCTCAGCCTGTTCACCTGCGACCCCGCACTGGGGCGGGATGCGACCAAGGTGTTCAATTACCTGTCGGGCTATGTGCAGCCCGAAGGGCTGGAAAACCTTGCGATTTCGCCCATCACCCTCAAGCCGCGCCTGCTGGAGCTGATCGCGGCAGAGGCGGCGCATGCCGCCGCCGGGCGGCCTGCGGCGATCTGGGCCAAGATGAACAGCCTGATCGAGCGGGATGTGATCGATGCCCTTTATGCCGCCAGTGCCGCCGGGGTGAAGATCAGCCTTGTCGTGCGCGGCATCTGCGGTGTGCGGCCCGGTGTCAGGGGACTGTCCGAGAATATCCGGGTAAAGTCCATCGTCGGTCGGTTTCTGGAACATTCGCGGATTGTCTGCTTTGGCAACGGGTCCGGCCTGCCGTCGAAAAAGGCGCGGGTCTTCATCTCTTCCGCCGACTGGATGGGGCGCAATCTGACCCGGCGGGTGGAGACGCTGGTGGAAATCATGAACCCGACGGTCAAGGAACAGATCGTGGGGCAGATCATGGTCGCCAACCTGGCCGACGAGGCGCAAAGCTGGGTGATGCAGCCCGACGGGCGCTTTCTGCGCGATCTGAAGGCGGCGGATGGAACCTTGTTCAACTGTCACCGGTTCTTCATGGAAAACCCGTCCCTGTCGGGGCGGGGGACGGCCGGGGCAAAGGACGTGCCGAAACTGGCGCAGACCGCCGACTGACCGCCCCGGGAGGTTGACCCTGCCCGCGCGGGGCGGCATGGTCTGCCCGCAACCGGGGAGGCCAGAATGAACGACCGAAACGAGCCTTCTCCCGACGATCACGGCCCCTTTGCAAGGCCGCTGTTCGACGATCCGTCGTCCCGCGCGCTCAGCCGGGTCGGCGTTGTGGATGTCAGCTCGAACTCTGTCCGGCTGGTGGTTTTTGACGGTGCGGCCCGGTCGCCCGCCTATTTCTACAACGAAAAAGTCATGTGCGGCCTTGGCCTTGGCCTGGCCGAAACCGGGCGGCTGAACCCGCGCGGGCGCGCAGATCAGTTCGGACGGCGGTCCGCTTGTGATGCGCGAGCTTGACGATTCGCCTGGGCTGTCCGGTCTGGCGTCAGCTTCGCTGCGCGATAATCGTATCGGCAAGAACACCGTCCTTCGTCTTGACGGGTGATTCCGGTTGAAACAGTCCCGGTGCCATGCAAGTATGCCCAAAATCGGAAGGCTGTGCGCATTTTTCAACCTGCACGGTCACTCCGGATTTCTGCTCAATGCAGAGGTTCCATCCAATGATAAAACGCACCGTATGCCTTTTATTGGCGACCGCCCAAGCCAGCGCTGTGGCCGCCGAGGAGGGTTCACCATCCATCCGTCCAGTGCTGGAATTGGTTTCCCATACTGGCGCTCAACTGAAATACTGCCAGTTCGCTGATTCACCCGGTGATGCCCAAGAGACGCTTGACACCGCACTATCTGCGCTTTCCGAGTCTTTGACGATCCGCGCCATCGCTATCGGGAAGAACCCGGAAGATGTGCCAGAGGGTATTTCAGATTACATTGCGCTGATCACACGTGAGCCACCAGACTTGGCAGAATTTGTCAAGAGTTGCCCGCCGGACATCAAGCAGCAGATTGATCTTCTGAAGTCAAGCAGGCTTCAGGAATATCTTGAGAATTATTGATCTTTGCCGGTCACCTATGACAAGCCTTTCCCCGTATCAGACAGTGGTGTCGAAAGTTATGCAGATGCGTCAACACAGCAGCTTTTGCTGGATACAATACGCGCTAATCTGGAGAATTGTCCTGACTTGAAGCTTGTTTCAATTGTGCTGGATTCAAGGTCAGTCGATTCTGGAGATAACCTTCCAATTTTTGTGGCACCGAATATAATATACACGGAAATCTGGAACGTCGAATGTGGAGATCAACCAGGTGTTTTCAAGATCACCCATGCACGGGACAGTGAAGGACCAAATGGACTTTACTCGGTAGAAGGACAAACCCCATAGCATCGGTGAAAGCAGTGCAAGATGCCCGTTGAAACTGGACGCCTGAATCTTCCCTTCGTGGGCATCGCCACCTTTGGCAAACGCCCCTATGTTCAGGATTGGGGCGCGATCCGGGCCGATGCCGCCATCCTTGGCGCACCTTTCGATTCCGGCACGCAGTTCCGCGCCGGTGCCCGCTTTGGCCCGCGCGCGGTGCGCGAGGCGTCAACCCTGTTTTCCTTTGGTCATGCCGGGGCCTATGACCATGAGGATGAGGCCCTTTATCTGGGGCCGGATGTTGCCATCGTGGACATCGGCGATGCTGACATCGTCCATACCGATACCGAGACCAGCCACGCCAATATCGAAACCGGGGTCCGCGCCATTCTGGATGCCGGTGCCCTGCCCGTCGTCATCGGCGGCGATCATTCGGTGAACATCCCCTGCATCCGCGCCTTTGCCGGGCGCGGCCCGATCCATATCCTGCAGATCGATGCCCATCTGGATTTTGTCGATGTCCGTCACGGTGTGCGCCACGGCCACGGCAACCCGATGCGCCGCGCGGCAGAGCAGGATCACGTCACCGGGATCACCGCGCTGGGTATCCGCAACGTCTCTTCCACCACGCGGGAAGGCTATGATGCGGCGCGGCAGATGGGGGATGACATCCTGTCGGTCCGGCAGGTGCGCAAACTTGGCACCGATGCGGTGGTGGCGCGTATCCCGCAGGAGGCGCGTCTTTACATCACCATCGACATCGACGGGTTCTGCCCGTCGATCGCGCCGGGCACCGGCACGCCCAGCCATGGCGGCTTTCTCTATTGCGAGGTGCTGGAAATCCTGCAGGCCGTGGCGCGAAGGCACCAGGTGGTGGGCATCGATCTGGTCGAGGTCGCCCCCGATTACGATCACAGCGGATCGACGGCCATTCTGGCAGCGCAGGTGCTGCTCAATCTTCTGGGCTTTGTCTTTCACGCCCGCGCCGGCGGGGTGCAGGCAGCACCGAGGCCATAGCCCCCGGCCGCCGCAGGTCCGCCCCGGTGCCCAGCATGAAATGCGCCAGTCCGGGGGCGGCCCCGGTTGCGATGGTGCCCGGATCGATCCGGCGCAGGCCCTTGTCCCGCAGGGCCAGCGCCACCTGCCGGAACATCCCCTGATGCACGCCGCCGCACCGCGCCGCCGGGCCGGCCCAGCCGGTCTGACAGGTGGCGACCCCGCCATGGCGGACAAAGACCATGGCGGCCGCCGTGCTGCCGTCTTTCGTCCCATGCCGGATGCGCAGCGCGCGGGGCGGCAGATGGCGGGGATAGTCCGGGGCGGGCCCCGGTATGCCTTACGGTGCCAGGGATGGCCCCTGCCCAGGCGCGCGCAGCACGCGCCGCTTCTGACCAGGGTCGACGCCGCACAGCCAGACCGGCCCCCGGTGGATCAGGCGCAGCCCGGACCGGTCCAGCACCCGGGCCACCGCGACCTCGCCCAGACCATCGGCGACCGGGGCGCGCCGCACCCCTGCACCCTGCGCCTGCGCCGCCTGCCCGCAGTCCCAGCTTTGTTGCCGCGCAACTGACCGGCCCAGATCAAGCCGCCCGGTCCATTCGCCCCTGCCCGGATCATCCCGGAATTGCCGCATCATCCTGCCAAGACCTGAGAACGCCAATACAGGCTTGACGGGGCAATGGTCCGCCCCAGACCGCATACAGCGACACCCAGCCTGACGCTTTGGGTCCCGCTGCTGCCGGTGGTGGCGGCAAGCCTGATCCTTGCGGCGCCGCCGGCGCTGATCTGAGCCTTACTTGCCGCCCCTGGTCTTTTCCGGCGATCCCTGACTGCGGGACAGCGATGTCGAAGGGACCAGAACGGCGGGCTTTGCCTTGTCCTTCTTCGGTTTCTTGGCTTCCTTGTTCGACCGCATCTGACCTTTGGCCATGGTATTCCCCCTGTCCGGCTGATCCGAACCGGCGCAGCGGCCCATCCGGATGGGCGCGCGCCGAATGCAGCGACGGGATTGCCGCCGCACGCCAGCCCCGTTACCGGTCTGACCGCCTGACCCCGCTCTGTCAATCGGCCCCTTGCAGATCAGCGGTACAGAAGCGACCGGCCCCCGGCGAAAAGATGAATGTTTGCGGGGTCCGCCGCCAGGCGGACCTTTTTGCGGCGCAAAGCGGTGTGGATGCCGGGCAGCTTGGCCACCACCTGCGCATTCTCGCCCTGCCGGCGGAAATACAGCAGCGTGACTTCGCCCAGGGCTTCGGTGATCTCCACCTCGCCGGTGAACAGCGGCTCGCCCGTGGTTTCGGCCAGGTCTTCCGGGCGCACGCCCAGGTTCACCGCCATGCCCTGATCGGCCGCCTGCGTCGGGATGGCGGCGCGCGCGATGCCCCCCGATACCAGACGCACCAGGGTTTCAGCGCCG
>Ga0315901_10010188_pt1 | contig 10721 bp, 8 predicted proteins | sample LakEriMetagenome_10_FD_203761 | JGI IMG/M metagenome (GOLD analysis project Ga0315901, IMG submission 203761) | Freshwater fungal communities from buoy surface, Lake Erie, Ohio, United States - Buoy 2 MA116 | ecosystem: Environmental > Aquatic > Freshwater > Lake | place: USA: Lake Erie, Ohio...
TGTGCCCTATAGACTGCTCTAGGTTTGTTTTTGAGGGATTTTTACCGCACGGCCCTAAACAAAGAAGGCGCGTATTAAAGACCCTGAGCTCGGAAGCTCGTCCCCTAGTGTTTTTCGAGAGTCCGCACCGCATCCTAAAAACACTTGAAGATATAAAAAATATTTTTTCACTAACACCCACGCGCAAGGTTTTTTTAGCACGCGAGCTGACTAAAAAATTTGAACAACATTATTTTGGTGAAATTCAAGAAATTATCGACCAGCTCAAAACCCAATTCCCAAAAGAGATTCAGGGAGAATTTGTTTTGGTGGTGGGTGGATTAGAGTAGGGTTACCTTGTCATATTATAAATAAGATTTATAATATGACAAGCTATGGTTTAGTATTCTCTAAAAATAGCCAAATTTGATTTTTCAAAAAATATGAAAGTACTAATATTAGCTGGTGGAATGGGTACTAGGTTGAGTGAAGAAACCGACGTGAGACCAAAACCTATGGTAGAAATAGGCGGTAGACCAATCCTATGGCACATAATGAAAATTTATTCTCAATATGGATTTAATGATTTCATGGTACTTCTTGGTTACAAGGGGTATCTCATAAAGGAATATTTTACTAATTACTTTCTTCACCAATCTGATGTAACCGTTAATTTGAAAAATAACAGTATTGAGATTCATAAAAGTACCGCAGAGCCCTGGAAAATAACCCTAATTGACACGGGATTAAACACTCTTACAGGGGGTCGAATTAAAAGGGTTCAAAAGTATATAAGTGATGAAACCTTTATGCTGACCTACGGTGATGGTGTCGGAGATATTGATATCAAAAAACTTTTAGAGTTCCATAAAAGTCATAAAAAATTTGTAACTCTTACTGCTATTCAGCTTTTGGGTAGATTTGGGGCACTAAATATTGATAACTCAAACAAAGTTTTATCATTTCAAGAAAAACCTAAAAGTGATAATGCCTGGATAAATGGAGGATTTTTTGTACTTGAACCTGAAATCTTCGACTATATTGAAGGAGATGAAATCATGTGGGAAAGAGAACCACTCGAAAAATTATCCAAAGACAGTCAGGTTGCTGCCTACAAGCATACTGGTTTTTGGAAACCTATGGATACTCTTCGTGATAAAAATGAATTGGAACAACTCTGGCAATCAGGTCAAGCTCCATGGTTTTCTTGTATAAAGGGGACTAGCGAATAAGTCTGTGACAAATTCTTTTAAAAATATCTATAAAGGAAAAAAAATTCTAGTAACAGGACATACTGGCTTTAAAGGGTCTTGGCTTAGTCTTTGGCTTAAGGAACTAGGTGCTGAAGTAATAGGATATGCGCTAGAACCTAATACCCAGCCTAGCTTGTTTAAAATACTTGAACTGGAAAAAGAAATAAACCATATTACAGGAGATATAAGAGATGAGAATCATCTAAAAAAAGTTTTTAAAGAAAATAAACCTGATATCGTTTTTCATCTTGCCGCGCAACCCTTGGTTAGAAGGTCCTATAAAGAGCCAAAACTAACTTATGAAACTAATATTATCGGCACTGTAAATTTATTTGAGGCTGTAAGAGAGACCCCAAGCGTGCAAGTGGTACTTAATGCAACAAGTGATAAGTGTTATGAAAACAAAGAATGTGATTATAGTTATAAAGAAACAGATGCTATGGGTGGCTACGATCCCTACAGTTCTAGTAAAGGAGCCACCGAATTAGTTATTTCAGCATACAGAAATTCATTTTTAAAAAATATATCAGTTAGCTCTGCACGAGCAGGTAATGTGATAGGAGGTGGAGACTGGTCAGAAGACCGACTAATTCCAGATTGCATAAGATATCTAGTTAAAGACGAAAAAATAATTATTCGGAACCCAGAAGCTGTAAGACCCTGGCAATTTGTTCTAGAGCCCATCTCTGGCTATCTGTGGCTAGGAGCACTTTCTTGGCTAAACCCTAAAAAATATTCCGAAGGCTGGAATTTTGGACCAGAAAATGAAGGAAATTTATCCGTAGAAAATATAGTTAAAAAAACTTTAGAGCTGTGGGGACACGGGCAATATGAAATCAAGCAAGATCAATCTCTACATGAAGCTAAATTATTAATGTTAGATATTAACAAAGCCAAGTCTGTACTTAAGTGGCAACCAGTTTACACAGTAAGCACCACTATTCAAAATACAATCGAATGGTATAAAGCCTTCTATGATAATAATTTAATGACAGAGTACTCCATTAACGCTATCAAACGGTACTCATTAAAAGCACAAGAATTAAATATCGAATGGAGCCTTATATGATTAATATTTCAAAATTTTTAGATAATTTTCTCAGAGGATTAGTAAAATCTTCTGCTTATTTATATTTTAAAATTTGTTACTCTAAAACAAGAAAACCAGGAGCCTATATTCCTGTTTCAGGCAAGGTTCTAGACCAAAGCGAACTTGCAAATATGATAGATGCCTCTCTTGATATGTGGCTAACGACTGGAAGACTAAATCAACAGTTCGAAACCAAACTCGCCAAATTCATGGGTATAAAATATAGCCTCACTGTTAATTCAGGATCTTCTGCAAATCTACTTGCAATGTCGGCTCTAACTTCTCCTAAACTTGGCGAGCGTGCTCTAAAAAAAGGAGATGAGGTTATAAGTGTGGCAGCTGGATTTCCAACTACTATTAACCCTATAATTCAGAATGGTTTGATTCCTGTTTTTATTGATACTGATATAGGTACCTATAATATAAAAGCTGAACAGATCGAAGAATCCATCTCCGAAAAAACCAAAGCGATTTTTATTGCTCATACCTTAGGTAATCCTTTTAATCTCGATAAAATTCTAGAAATTTGTAAAAAATATAATCTTTGGTTAATAGAAGATAACTGTGATTCACTTGGCTCTCGTTATCGAGATAAACTAACAGGAACATTTGGACATATCGCTACCCTAAGTTTTTATCCTGCTCACCACATCACGATGGGAGAAGGTGGAGCAGTATTAACGAACGATGCCTCACTTTACAAAATTTTATTGTCATTTAGAGATTGGGGCCGAGATTGTTGGTGCCCTGCGGGCAAAGACAATACTTGTAACAAACGATTTGATGGACTCTATGGGCGTTTACCAAAAGGCTATGATCATAAATATGTTTATTCCCATCTCGGCTATAATTTAAAAATCACTGACTGGCAAGCAGGCATAGGATTATCACAATTAGAAAAATTACCTGGATTTATTGAAAAAAGAAAAACAAATTACAACATTCTATCCCAAAAGCTAAAAGATTTTGAAAATTACTTAATTCTACCCCATGCAACTGAAAACAGCTCTCCATCTTGGTTTGGCTTCCCGATTACTCTTAAAGATAATGATAAATTCAAGAGAGTAGAATTGATCAAATATCTCGAAGATAATAAAATTGGCACTAGATTATTATTCGCTGGAAATATGCTCAGGCAACCCGCATTTATTAGCTCTGACACTAAATTTAGAATTAGAAACTCTCAACTTCTAAATCCTCAAGAGCTGAAAGAAGAACACTATGAATTAATTCCTAATTCCGACACTATAATGATGAATACTTTTTGGATTGGCGTTTGGCCTGGCATTGACGACCCAGATATAGACTATATTACAGGTACTTTTAAAAGATTCTTTGATTCTTATAAATAGTTATTTGCCAAATCTAAGTTTTAACATAGTAACCAAATAAGAAATCATGAAAAGCAATAGATTTCTTTTTGTTTTTCCAAAAATTCTAGCCTTAAAAGTATACGGTATTTCTTTTATACGTAATTGTTTATTGTTCTTAGATAATTTGTATAAAATTTCTTCTACAATATCAAAATTTTCACAATATAAATTTATACTCTTAATAAGGCTTGCGTCATAGAGTTTAAAACTATTTGAGATATCTTTGCATTTTATATTTAAAAAGATTGAATAAGTAATATTTAGTATTTGGGACATTAATACTAAAATTTTACTGTTTTCAGTGTAACCACCCTTGATATACCGAGATGCAATAACCACATCATAGGAATCTTGATATTCTAAAAGTTTTAAAATAAATTCAGGAGAATGAGAACCATCTGCATCCATAAAAATAATTTTTTCACCACCTGCCGCCTGGATCCCGGTCCTGATGGCATCTCCATAATTATTTCCACTTTTTCTATTTAAATATTTAATTTCATATTCTTGGCAAACTGCTCTTGTGTTATCGAGTGGCTCAATAGTATCGACCACCAGCACTTCATAATTAATTGCCAAATTTGACATGGTAGATATTATTCGTGGTAATAATAGTCTAAGATTCTCTTCCTCGCAGTAAGCAGGAAGAATTATACTTAAATTTATTTTAGACACTTTGACTCACCCAACCTAACATTTGTTTTATTCCAGAATACTTATCTACCTTAGGCTTCCAGCCAATAGCATTAGTAATTTTTTTTATATCAGCAACAAAAAGCCTTTGATCACTTTCTCGAGGTGGAAGCTTGATATACTCCATATTTATACCCAGCTCTTTTTCAAGAATATCAAAAAGCTCAAGCAAAGATAAACTATTCTGTATACCACCACCAATATTAAAGACTTGACCTTTTACTTTTTCAATATCGTTAGCTACCTGTAAATAAAGCTCCACCATATCAGAGGCATGAAGCAAATCTCTGACTTGCTTACCAGTACCTGAAATCGTAAAAGGCTCCTTAGCTAAATTATTTTTTACTTCCAGGGCTTTTTGGCAAAACCATCCGACCCAACCTTGATCATAAGTTGAGAATTGTCTTCCTCCATACATAGATGAATGTCTAAAAACAATGGTCCTAATACCAAAAATTCTATGAAAATCTAGCATATATTGATCAGCAGCGCCTTTTGAACAGCCATAAGGAGAATGAAATTCTAAAGGAACCGTTTCTGGAAAACCATTTGGGAAATCCCGTGCTATATATCGAGTGTCGGTCTCATCATAAGCCGTCCATTCAAGATCGCCATAAACCTTATTAGTAGATGAATAAACGATTAAAGAATCTGGGGAATATTTTCTCACACTATCTAAAACATTAAAACTACCAAGGGCATTTACTTCAAAATCAAATCTAGGATTAGCAATTGAGGTCGTCATCGCAACTTGGCCAGCCAAATGAAAAATTGCATCAGGCTTTTCGCTAGCTATAGTTTTTTCTACAGTGGATTGATCACGAATATCACCAGAAACATAATTAAAATCACCATTTTGTTTGAGCCAATCCAGATTTAATTGTGCTCCAAGCCTAGACAAATCATCAAAAACGACAATCTCTTCGCCTCTTTTAAGCAATTCAACCGAAATATTTGAACCCAAAAAACCGCAGCCACCCGTAATCAAATATTTCATATTAATAAACCTTTTTCTAAATCAATAGTTTTTTTTAAACCTTGTTCTAAACTTGTTTTTTGTTGCCAACCTAGTTTTAGAATATTTGAAATATCTGCTTTTGATTCCATAATTTCGTTAGATCTATAAGGTAGGGCTCCAAAATTTAGCTGAGTATTATGATTATCACAAAGACGTTTAATGAGTTCTACTATTTCCCGTATCGAAATATTGTTACCACTACCAATTTGAAATTCTGTTAAATTATTGTCAAAGGTAGGCACATTTTTAATTATAGTCATAAGTGCACTAATTACATCATCTATATAAATAAAATCTCTTTTCTGCTTGCCTAAAGTTAAATCAATTTTGTCAATCTTGGCTAATAAATCTCTAATAATCTTGGTAACAAATTTTGAATCTGAATCCTGAAACCCGTAAAAATGTTCTATTGCAACATTTACACAAGATATTTTGTCAGAAAAAACAACAAGCCAATCATAAAACTGCCTTTTTGAAAGAGCATAATTACTTATAGTTTTTGGGAGTGCCGTATCAATATTAATAAAACACTCAAGTTGATTTTCTTGTCCCTTGCAGAGTAATTCAAAAGGATACACTAAATTAGATCTTAAAATTTCAAGGATATTATTATCAGATCTCCCGTAATTAGTAGCCGTATGTATTATAGTATTTATTTTATTAGATCTAAATATAGTATCTAAATCTTCAAGATCAATGTCGTAAGATTTTACATAATTCAAACAATCTTTAATTTTGGAAGTATCTGAAGAAGATCTTTTTAAAATGATTAATTCATAGTTATTTTCCAAAAGAGCTTTTAACAAGTAGCTTCCCAAAAAACCCGTTGCCCCCGTTAAAAGAAATTGTTTGCTCATATAATTTTAGAAATATAGGATTCTGATATTTCTTAAATATATACTAAACCATTACAGAAAAAGAGTTATAAAACATAATTTCTTTAATGTAAACTAATTATGACTAATAAAGGATTTTACCTTGATAGCCTAGTTAAAGTTGCTGGTCCCCCGCCATAAACATTATCAGTTAATTGACAATGATAAAGTTCTCCAATCTCAACAAAACCATCACCAGAATTATCCACACATTCAGAAACTAAACGAACCAAAAAAGCACCAGTGCCACTATAACTATATTTGGGTTCAAGAGCTAAATGCACTATCTCAGCGCCATTAAAAAAGATTAGTAAAAAGCTCAAAACATTTTTTTTAACCATTCCGACAGAATTGTCAATAAAATTTCCATATTCATCATAAAAAACATATTCAATGGCTCCATTTCCGCTCTTGTCTAAACTACCATCAATAATATCCAAAAAATATATATAACCATCTAGATTCAAACCATACCTACCCACCAAAGTCGCAGAAGCTGTTCCTCCTCCGCCTTTTTTTCTAGCTCTCAAAAGCTGTTGGGGAGCCTCTTGCTCAATAAGTAATTGAAATTGAGCAAACTCTTTTTTTAAATTAGAGATTCTCTTAGATTCCTCTAAATCCAATCTAACTGGAGCGTTTGGGGTTTTTATAAACTGCGGTACCACCGAAAAAACGGGTAGATTCACAGAAACCAAAATTAATAAAGCTAAGAGTTTGTTTTTCATTTTTTCCTTTTTGTCAGTTTATTGACATTAATAATTTCACCGTCCGTGTATTATTTATAGCTTATTTAGGGGTCAAGCGTCAATATCCTGACATAAATAATTTGATTAGTAAAAACTAGCGCTGTGAATTTTCTAAGGTTTTAATAAACCTCACCAATTCATATGGATCTTGCGGAATATGGTCTGGTCCTCTCAAAACCTGTAGCCAAGAGTATTTCTCGGCTAAGTGAATTAGGGCCAAAAAAGGTACACTGACTTTTTGCACGCCAAGAGCGCTCGGCTCTTTCACCACAAGATCAAAATCAAAACTTACAAGCTCATCGGGTCCCTGAGCGACTTGCCACTCAAGCCATAAATTAGAAAAATCAGGGGCGGGCTGGGTACTAACTAGCAAGGCAGAAGTCTCTAAAGCGGGGGTATAATCTAACATTTATTAAATTATACCATACTTTTGTAAGGGCTGCAACTGCAGAAACAGGGCTATTATTTAGACAGGAGGCTAATTCGTAGACAATGTCTACGAATTGGAGTTCTCATAAAGATAAAAGACATCCTCTCTACTAAGCCACTGGATAATTACTTGCTTATTAGTGATGGTAATTTCATCAATAATTCTTTTTAGATTATTTGGGTACTCGCCGTTCGTAATAAAAATTCCCTTTTTAAATTTATATCTTTGAAGTGTAGACGGAAAGCGCTCTACATCCTTTATAGAGCCGTTATAAAATTTATTGGAAGTGTGCTTCACCTGCACGCCAATCTGCTCGCCGTCTTTTTCTAGAACCCAATCGATACCATCATCGCGGATTTTTTTTACGGTATAGCCATGAGCCTCATAGAGTTCTTTTATGTAATCCTCAAATATCGTCCCTTGCTCAGATTTACTCTTAGCTTTTATAAGATCAAACTCGCTTGGGTGGCGGAGTTTAGAATTAGAATTTTTTTTTAGGGTAATCAAATCAGCTTGTGAAACATCTTGATTGTAATTTAGCGAAAATAAAGATTTGCGCATTTTTCTTTTTTCTTCAAGCCTATCGTTTAGATTCCGCTCAAACTCTGTATCCGCTATAAAGTAATAGACATGAACTTTTTTACGCTGACCGATTCGATAAGCCCTACAAGTGGCTTGATCCTCGACCGCTGGATTCCACCAGCGAGAGAGATGAATAATGTGATTAGCCTCTTGCAGATTGAGTCCCATGCCAGCGCACTTAGGCGATAGCACCAGAGCACTAAAACCATCATGCTGTTTAAAAGCTTGGATGGATTTTTCGCGGGCGCTAGCATCAAGCTTACTATTAATAGCTAATAAATTTGGATTAGAACGATAGAACTCAGTATTTATAATATTTTGGACGATTTTTTGATACTGGTTATACTCACAAAAAACTAGTGCTTTTTCGTTTTTTTCTTTTATTGCTAGAAGAATGTCTTTTAACTTTTGTAAACGAGAATCTGACGAAACCCAATGTCTATAATCATCTTCATAGATTCTATCGACAAGATTTTTATGTATAGAAAGTATTTTTATTTTTTGGATTTTATCAAGCGTAGAGATCTTATCATTTTTAATATCTTCGATACGATTTAATATATCTTGATCTAGAGTGAAGCTAATATTATGATCCTCTCTGGATAAGTCTTTTATGACATCTTTTATATCTTCTTTCAGCCGGCCGTTAACGATGCCGACTTCAAAATCCCCAAACTTAATTGCTTGCTCAAGTTTATTAAAGTCTGAAATACGCTCCAGCTCTGATTCACAAGGCTTAAAAAAACTTGGATAAGATTTTTTAAAACTTAGAAAAGCACCCAAAAGTCCAGGAGCTGTGTTATCCATAAGATTCCAAAACTCACGCATATCGTTTTCGATTGGAGTGCCGCTCATAAATAGCTTGAAAGTCGATTTATTAGCAATTACTTTTAGACTTGAAGAAATACGCGAAAGACATGATTTGGCTTTTTGGACTTCATCGCAAAGAAGCAGACTCCAAGATACGCGCCCTAAAGACTTTGCGTAAGAAGCAAGAGTATCATAGGTAGTAATAATACATTTTTGCTCAGAGAGCTTAGCTATATCTAAGAAATATTCACTAGATTTATATTCCTGTGAAGACTTGGTTTTAATATCTGTTCTATAAAATTTCTTGATGGAAGAGCCATGCAAAATCGTAAACCCAAAACTCTCAGGATCAGTAAAAAAATCACTTGCTTGCTCTTGAAAATTTTTCATCAAAATTTGGGGTACTACTATTAAAATCGGCTCTGTGAACGGCTCCAGGAATCTTTTTTGCCAGAGAACAGCCTTAAGAATTTTTATAAAGCACATCGCTTGAAAAGTTTTACCTAAACCCATATCATCAGCAAACAGCACACCAGGATACTCCCTAAGGAAGCACGAAACTAACCAAGAGATACCTTCTTTTTGGTGATCGCGCGCTTCAATACCGGGTTTTAGATTTAGGACTTCTAGATACGAAGAAAATTTCAGATTTATATTTTGATCACGATTGATTTTAGAATCTTCGATCTCTGAATAATCAGTTTTATCGTAGTTAGTTTTTATTTGGAGGTGAAAAGCATCTTGCTTAGCGGCTTTAGGCTCAGGTACTTTTGGAGTAGGAGCGTTTGTGTGATGAATGAGTTGATTTAAATTCTTACGGAAAAAATCAAAATTAGATTTTTTACTAAGCTCAAGAATATGTTCTTTATTAGTATCTCGATCAATAATTTTCAGAGGTTCACCAGCTCTAAAAGCTTTATAAGCTTCTTGCTTAGTAGCTTCTAGCTCATCTTGATATAAAAAGATTGCTTGATTAGGATCTTGATCGGAGCCAATAGTAAGAGCTATAGCTGGGTTACCATTTATATCTTTTTGTGCTGGAGAGGTTGATGTTTTAGATTCCAAAAGCGAATCTGGCAGTTTATCTATCTCACCTAAAAGCGATTTATAAATAGATTGAAGTGTACCTGAGCCGGGCATTTTCAAGAGTTCTCCTACTCCTATAACCCGCTTACCGTAGGCATTTGGGTCAAGATTGAAAAAATCATGAAACTCAGGATGAAGATTATTAATTGACTCATCAGAGTAACAAAGTATAGATTCCTTCACCTCGTCATAAGTTTTATTAAAATAATTTTTCTTTAGTAAAGTAAAAGCTTGCTTCGCTTGTGTATCAAGAATTAAGCTAACGAGTTTATCTTTTGAACTTCTAAAATCTATTGTATGCGAGTCACCATCCCAATTAGCAAGACCTCTTTGGATAGCTTGATTTTTATCATCTTCATTAGAATAATCAAGCTCCTCATCAAGCTCAATGCAGGTCGGCACTACACAATATTTATCTTCGTAGCTTAGTGACTTCATAACCGTCAGATCGACACTGGAAGTATAAATCTTAGAGTGGTTTAATCGATTATCCTTCAAAACCAATTGGTCATTAGATCCTATCTCTTCTAGCCAATCGCAAGTTTTTTGGAGAGCATAAATAAAAAGATCATTTTGAAACGACCAAGTCTTGGAATGTTTTTTATAAGAATAATAAATCTCATAAATCCAAAAAGGAAGTATCGTATAAATCCCTGAAACGCCTTCTAGCTTAAGGAATAAACCTTGTTCATCAATAAGATTATTAATCTCATAGCCTTTAGATTTGATAACCAAATCTAAACCCTCAAAACCCTTATTTACGACTTCGACTCTAAAACCTCCATC
>Ga0315901_10010190_pt1 | contig 10721 bp, 6 predicted proteins | sample LakEriMetagenome_10_FD_203761 | JGI IMG/M metagenome (GOLD analysis project Ga0315901, IMG submission 203761) | Freshwater fungal communities from buoy surface, Lake Erie, Ohio, United States - Buoy 2 MA116 | ecosystem: Environmental > Aquatic > Freshwater > Lake | place: USA: Lake Erie, Ohio...
CGAGCAGATTCGCCTGCGGGGTCTGGGCGTCGCTGCGGTACTAGAACCTGAAATCGCAAAAGCAACAACCGTATCACCGGAGCAATTGGCCAAGATCCAGACACTGGTCGAAGGCCGCCGAGGAATACTGAGGGAACTAGGCCCTGAGAAAGGGGAAGCGGAATACAAACGGCAACTGGAGTCAGTGCTCGATGAGACGCAGAAAGCAAAATGGGCCGAATTGATTGGACCAGATCCAAAAGCGCCAACGAACGCAGACTCGGCAACCAGCCCAGAGTCCGGTACAGCAGAAGTTCAAGCCAGTCCTTCGGATCAACCCGTTGCAGGAGCAATGCCTAGTGGAGTTGCAATCAGCCCGGAGATGGCTCAAATGCTCCCCGGAGAGTTCGGCCTGCGATTGAACTTCAATAGCGTTCCATGGAGCGATGTTTTGAAGTGGTTGGCCAAAGAGGCTGAACTGAGCCTGCAAACCGACTTCTTCCCTCCTGGCACGTTCACGTATCGGGATCCGTTCCGAGTCTACACGGTACCGGAAGCCATGGACATCATGAATAGTGTCCTCCTCAGCCGTGGTTACACGTTGGTACGACGCCAACGCGCCTTGATGTGCGTCGATTTGGGTACAGGCGAAAACGCCGAGGTTATCCGAGGCTTGATTCGAGAACTCGCGGACTTGGTACCCGAGGAACAACTCGATAGCCGAGGTGAGTATGAGATCTGCAAGTCGGTCTTTGTTCTGCAACGACTGAGCGTCGAAGATGCTGAAAAGGAAGTGAAGCAGTTGCTCGGCCCCCAAGGCTCCCTCGTCCCATTAGGCGCAGCCAATCAATTGCTGGTTACTGAAACCGCAGGCAAACTCCGGATTATCCGAGATACTCTTCGCCGATCAGAGATGCCGGACGCGGGCCGCACATCCAAGATCGTCGCGATCACTTTGGAAAACATGAGCGCCGACGAACTCTTATCGATCGCGCGGCCGCTGTTGGGGTTGAAGGAGTCCGCCAACGTATCCGAAGAACTCAGCATCTCTACGGATGCATTCGGTACAAAGCTCTATGCGACGGGAACACCCGATAAACTGCAAAAACTCCGGGATATCGTTACCCAAGTAGATGTTGCGGCCAGCGACAAAGAAAAGCCTACCGTTACGGCGGAGCAACTAACGGTCAAGAGTCACATGGTTCGCGGTTCGGATCCACAGACCACCATGGATGTACTGCAAACTCAATTCTCCGGCCAAACCAATATCAACTTGGCACTCGATCCGAAATCGAACAACGTCATCGCACGCGCGACGGCCAGCGACCATCAACTGATCGATGAAATCATTGCAACGCTGTCGGGTGAAACCAGCGACTTCGAGGTAATCGAACTCGACAAAATCGACACCCAAGCCGCGATCTTGACCTTGGAAAAGTTCTTCGGAAAGCAAAGCGCCAAGGACAAGGAAGCAGGAACTGCCAAAGGTCCCATTTTCTACGGCGATACGCTGACGCGTCGTATTTATGTGAAGGGTACTCCCCAAGAGGTCGGCCAAGTTCGTTCCTTGCTCAACAAGGTACAAGATTCGGGGCCAACGTTGGATGGTTTGCGAAACAACACCCGTTTCCTTCCTTATTCGGGTAAATCGGCGGACAAGGTTCTCGACCAAATCGACTTGCTTTGGGAAGCCACAAAGCATCGTGGCCGGATCCGAAAGATTGAGCCAAAGGAACCGGGAGCTAAGGAGTCTGCCAACATCGAACGCCAACGGCCGGCCAACGTCGATCCCAACACGTCTGCATTACGACCTGTCGACATCGACAAGAACAATCCAGCGACTCTGCTGGGGAACGCGTTTGCAGGATCCAACACTGTTCGTTTCGCTCGAGCCGAACAACCAGTCATCGATGGTGAGCAACCTCCCACTGACGAATCCGACAAAAATACACCGGACAATTCCTCAGACGAATCCTCCAAGGATGGGACCGAGAAAGAATTGAAGATCTTCCGTGGACCAACCGGCCTGATCGTCACCAGCGATGACCCGATGCTTTTGAAAGAGTTCGATGAAATCGCTGGAGTTGTTCAAGAGCAAATGGCTGCTGGTCCCTCGGAGCCTACCGTTATCTATTTGAAGTATATCTCCGCACTCGCCGCTGATGAACTGATCCGAGGAGTCCTTGCAGGTGGTGCCGGCACCGCGTCTTCCGGTGGAGGAGGAGGCGGTCTGCTCGGCGACGTAGCATCAAGCGTTCTAGGGGGTGGAGGCTTCCTAGGGAGTTTGCTCGGAATGGGTGGCGGTGGCAGTTCTGCAGCCTCATCGGCGTCGTCATCTTCCAGCGGTGAAGTCTTCATCACTGCAGATCCTCGTCTCAATGCTTTATGGGTACAAGCGAACCCGCTGGATATGCAATTGATCGAGCAATTGGTGGAGATTATCGATACTCCAGAGAGCCCCGTCGATGTACAGACGCGGGGCGTACCGAACATCATCTATCTTCAATCGGCCCCAGTCGCAGAGGTCGAAGCGACCGTGAAATCGGTTTTTGCAGATCGGATGGCCGGCGGTTCCAACAATCAAAATGCACAGCGACCACCATCACCACAAGAGTTCATCGAAGCCTTACGAGGTGGCGGTGGAGGAGGTGGTCGTCGCCAGAACGCTCCTAAGGAACTGAAGGAACAGACCATGACGGTCACGTCCGACAAAAAGAACAACGCCCTGATCGTGCTTGCTTCGAAGCAACTGTTTCAGGAGGTCGAAGAACTCGTCAAGTTGCTCGATCAACAAGCCGAAGGGACCGAAGACACGGTTCAAGTCCTTCCGATTGGCGGCGATATCAACCCGACCACGGTTCAGTCGGCGCTCTCGCGAGTTTTTGGTGCGCAAGCCCGCACATCCAGCTCAGGGAGTGGTACGACCCCAGCTCCACAGAACAACACCGCATCGCCACAAGCCAGCGCCTTCCAAGGATTCCGCGGTTTTAACCCCGGGGGTATGGGTGGTGGTGGCTTCGGCGGGTTCCAAGGAATGGGTGGCATGGGTGGCGGCCAAGGTGGCCGGCAAGGCGGATTCGGTGGCGGCCAGGGTGGAGGTGGCTTCGGCGGATTCCAAGGAATGGGTGGCATGGGTGGCCGAGGCCAGGGTGGTGGTGGCTTCGGCGGAGGCGGATTCGGAGGGGGTGGATTCGGCGGCGGCCAAGGTGGTGGCGGCGGTGGGAACCGCGGCGGCAACCGTGTGAACCGCGGCGGCAATTAGCGCCTAGCCAACACCGCTGAACTCAATACTTAACTCGATAGAGAACCATCTTCAAGATGCAGAAACGGCTGACTATCGTCGCAGATTTTTGATCCTCTTTAAATCAAACTGATCCCTCCCTCACTCATTGTTCCAACACTACTCGGAGCCATCCCTCGTTGCAGGGTAACCATCCATGATACTCGAAGCCGGTGAAATACTCGTTCGCAGGGGATTGGTCAACGAATCCCAACTCGCCGAATCGCGCGCGGCAATGAATGGTGGCGGGATCATCGAGAGCGCCATTCAAAAAGGTTTTGTCCGCGAAGAGGACGCCCTCAAAGCGGTTGCGGACGAGTTTGGGCTAGAGTTTATCGATCTGCGCGAGGCGAACGTCGACCTAGATCTGCTCCCCAACTTCCCTCAGAAGCTGATTTACAGGCACGGCATTTTCCCCGTCCGCAAAGAAGGTCGACGGATTTTCATCGCCACCAGCAATCCGCTTGAACTCTACCCACTCGACGAAGCAGCCGCTGCTTTGCATTGCCCGGTCGTTCCGCTCGTCGCTGAAAAAATCGAAATCGCGAAGCTAGTCAAAAAGCATCTCGGTGTCGGTAGCGAAACCGTCGAAGGCCTGATGGCAGCTCGCAGCGACGAAGACGATGACATCGAATTGCTCGAAAAATTCGAAGCCGATGGAAGCGAACTCAGCGAACAAGCTCAAGAAGCTTCCGTGGTGCGATTGGTCAACGAGATCCTCGTGGAAGCCATCGATGCGCGTTCCAGCGACGTTCACATCGAATCTCAAGCCGCAGGGATTGTCATTCGTTACCGAATCGACGGCATCCTGCAAAACCAACCTGTACCTCCAGAAATCAATCGCTTCCAAGCAGCCATCATTTCGCGATTGAAGATCATGGCGAAACTCAATATCGCCGAAAAACGACTACCTCAGGACGGTCGAATCAAGCTGAGAGTCCACGGGCGAGAAATCGATATTCGGGTCAGCGTTATCCCAATGATCCATGGTGAAAGCTTGGTCATGCGGATCCTCGATAAAGGGGCGATGAAATTCGATTTGAGAAGCTTGGGGATGGGTGAAGAAACCTATCGCATCTTCAGCGAATTGATACGCATTCCTCACGGCATCATCTTGGTGACCGGTCCCACAGGTTCTGGAAAAACCACGACCCTTTATAGTTCCTTGCTAGAGATCCGTTCTCCCGAGAATAAGATCATCACAACCGAAGATCCTGTCGAGTATCAACTCGATGGAATCAATCAAATCCAAGTCCACCCCAAGATTGGTTTGACCTTCGCGGCCTCCTTGCGAAGCATCCTTCGGCACGACCCCGATATCGTTCTCGTCGGTGAAATCCGCGATGCGGAAACGGCAGAGAATGCTATCCAAGCCTCTCTCACCGGCCATACGGTTTTCAGCACCCTTCACACCAACGATGCCGCCGGTGCCTTTACCCGTATCGTCGACATGGGAGTCGAACCATTCCTCGTCGCCAGCACCGTCGAAGGGATCATGGCCCAGCGATTGGTTCGTAGACTGTGCCCCGAGTGCAAAGAGTCTTACCATCCCACCAAGGACGAACTCCCTCGCGATTTCCCTTTGGAGAAACTCGACGGCAAACCGCTGTTTCGCGCTCAAGGCTGCCGGACATGTCGAGGTCTTGGGTACTCAGGACGTTTCGGGATCTACGAACTCCTCATTACCAACGAAGAGATTCGACAATTAGCGCATGATCGCGCAAGCAGTTTTGAAATCAAACAGCTTGCACTCACGCATGGAATGTTGACTCTGCGTATGGATGCCTTCCGCAAGGTGCTCGAAGGAACCACCAGTATGGATGAGGTCTTGCGAGCGACAAAAGGTGACACGATAGGATGATGCGCCGACATCCCTTGCAACAAACCTCCTTAAAAGACAACGCCGAGCGCGCGATCAGGTACCCAGGTTACCTGCCCGTCACACGCGATTCGAGGGAGGTGGTGCATGCCTGATTTTGCATACGTCGCTCGGGACCTCAGCGGTAAATCGATCGTAGGGACAATCAGCGCCGCCAGCGTAAGAGATGCCGCAACGCAACTCGGTTCGAAGTCCCTATTCCCGATCTCGATCCAAGTCGACAAGACCAAGCAGGTGCGACGAACCGGTCGGGTCAGCGGCGTGCAGATGGCGTCGTTCTACGGCCAAATGGCATCGCTCCTGCGAAGCGGTGTTCCGATGCTCAAGGCGTTGACGGTTCTATCGCAACAATCAGGATCCAGCAAAACCCTGCGCAACGTAATCTCGGAAGTCAAAGCTCGCGTCGAAGAAGGGGAATCGTTGCCCGATGCAATGGCCCGATACCCCCGGATCTTCAACGACATGGCCGTCAACATGGTTCGTGCAGGGACTGAGGGTGGTTTCCTCGAGGATGCCCTCGAACGCGTTTCCGGCTTTGTGGAGCAACAGGAAGAACTCAAAGGAAAAACCCTCGGTGCTCTCGCCTATCCCGTTTTCGTCATGGGCGTTGGCTTGGTCGTGGTTACGGTCCTGCTGATTTTCTTCGTACCAAAGTTCGAAGGGATCTTCCAAAACCTGCGGAAACGCGGCGGATTGCCGTTGGCTACGGAACTCCTACTATCGATCAGCCAAGTCGTCCAAAACTATTGGTGGATCGTGCTAGGCGTTATCGCGGTCATCATTCTGGTCTTGAAGAATTACCTTGAAACCGAACAAGGCAAAAACAATGCGGACCTTGTAAAGATCAAGACACCTCTTCTCGGAGGTGTGTTCCTCAACTTGGCTGTTGCACGATTTTGCCGGGTCCTCGGAACATTGCTCAAGAACGGGGTTCCTATCCTTAAGTCACTTGACATCAGCCGAAACGCTGCCGGCAATATGGTCCTTTCCAAAGCGATCGAAAATGCAAGCACTGAAATCCAGGCGGGCGAGCGACTGGCGAAGCAACTTGAGAAGTCGGGGCACTTCCCCCCAACGGTCGTTGAGATGATTGCCGTTGCCGAAGAGTCCAATACCCTAGACACTGTTTTGGTAACGATCTCCGAGAACCTTGAACGAACCACCTTCCGGCGTCTGGAGACAGTGATTCGGCTCGTCGAACCGATGATGCTCCTGATCCTGGCAGGCTTGGTCATGTTCGTCGTGCTCGCGTTGATGCTACCGGTACTCAACAGTGCCAACACCCTATAATTCAACCACAACCCTAAGATCATATTTGGAGTGATTCATGAAGACGAACCGTACCTCGCGCCACCCGCTTTCTCTACGCACACGGAACCAACGCCTAAAAGCTCGAACTCGCCGGGCTTTTACGCTCTTGGAAGTCTTGCTCGTTCTCATCATTTTGGTTGTCATCGCTGGATTCGCGATCCAAAATTTCACGGGGATCCAAGATACCGCAAATAAGAAGGCTGCGACCACGCAAATCACACAACTGTCGACCGCGATCAAAACCTATCAGCTTCTCATGGGCGGGTTGCCACCTAACCTTGAGGCCTTGGTCAATCCTCCCGCAGATCTCGCAAAACCGGGCGACTGGACCAAGCAACTTGAACGCGTTCCCAATGATCCGTGGAACCGTCCATACGAGTACAAAGTGAACGGCTCGACTTTTGAACTGCGATGCGTAGGACCGGATGGTCAGTCTGGAACTTCCGATGATATCGTTCCGTAAGGAGCTCAACGGCTCCTCTCTATCCGTTAGCATTTCAACGAATCGGCACCCCCGATCTCGGTTCGGTTTTACACTTCTCGAGTTGATGCTGGTGCTCGCTATCTTTGCCGTGATGGCGAGTCTCGCGATACCGACACTCGATTCGATGATCACTAGCCGACGCCTGATTCAATCGACAGAGCGACTCCAAAACGAGTTGCTCGAGGCTCGTGTTACTGCAATGAAAACTGGGCAAGCCCAAGTCTTCCGAGCGACCCTCCAAGGAAGCGGTTACTCAATCACCCCTTGGCTCAGCGGCAATGAATCCCAAGATGCCTCAGCGGGTGCAACGGTGATGACCCAAGGTGGAGTGATCCAAACCGAACGGACAAGCACCGGACAAGTCGCAACGTCTAGCGTCGACACCAGTGGCTCAGGAAAAAACCTGGATACCGATGTGCTGTTCATGGGAGTCGAAACCCTGGTTGATGCCAGGAACGCTCTCGAATTGCAGAAGGCCGGCGAAGTAGTCCCGTCAGGCGGTGCCACGACAACTGCCGGGTCGATTTCTACCCCGCTTCTTCTCTACCCCGATGGCAGTACCACAACCGCACAAATAATCTTGGCCGACACGCGAGGGCGACGCATGGCAATCCAATTGCGAGGCGTTACCGGACGATCGACCTCCCTGCGTCTCGAACCCGTCGACGCATCCACGCTTTCCCCAGTATCTCAGTGAAAATCTGAGGTTCAACGACTCACTCCAGAGCATCCCTTAGCCATGCACCCCAGACACCAGCAACGACTTCGATGGAATGCGACCCGCGGTCAACGCGTATGGTCAACCAGAAGTCCTGCGCGGTCGAAGGGTATTTCATTGCTCGAAGTCGTGTTGGCTCTCGCCATTCTCGCCATGTCCGGCGCGATCTTGGCCCAGGTTGCAAGCAATGCGACCGACAATGGGTTGATGGCACACAGACTGGCGACAGCTCAGATTTTGGCGGAATCGAAAATGGCCGAAGTCGTCACCGGTGCGATCTCGATCCAAGGCTCCAGCGGATGGCTTCCCATCACCGATCCCGTTCCGAATGGGACATGGTATTACAGCATTCAGACAGTCAACGCGGTTCGCCCAAACATGATCGGAATCAGGCTTTCTATCACCGATAATGACGGCCAAGCAAACGACAAAGAACTCTTCTACATTGTGCGTTGGATGATCGATCCCAACCTCGGACTCGATACTCCTCCGACCTCAACCGATTCCTCAGGCTCTTCGAGTTCATCGGTAGGGACCGGGACTTCATCGGGTGGAGGCATCCAATGAAGATGCCGCGTCGCGACGGATTCACCCTTCTTGAATTGCTCTTGGCTTTGTCCCTCTCCGCCGTTGTAGCCTTGCTCATCGGTGGTTTGATCCAGTTGTACTTACTCAATGAAAACCGAGGACGTGAAAATGTTCGCCAAGCCCAGGTCGCCCGTGCGGTCTTGAGCATGATCGCCGAAGATATTCGCACGACCGTCCGTTACCAACCCTTTGACACCAGCGGACTCCAGCAAATGCTAAGCGGATCGGCTGCGAGCATGCTAGGCATGCCGAGCGGGATGGCCGGCGGTGGCACAAGTGGTGGCGGAGGAGGTAGCAGCATTGGCGGCGCTCCAGCGGGTGCAGGAGCACCCACGTCTGGAAACCAAAACACGGCCAGTCCTAGTTCATCCACAGGAGGAACCGGTTCGCTTCCCACTGGGAATACCGGTGGCCCAAGTAATTCCTCCGGAGGCGGAAGAACGCCAAATGCAGGCGGTGGGACCTCGATCAACTTCCCCAGTGGCTCAGGATCTGGATCGGCAGGAAACTCGAGCGGTGGAGCATCCTCCAATTCCGCAACCTCTTATCAAACCAGTGTCCCTCCAGGTGTTTACGGAGCCGAAAACTCTATCGAAATCGATGTCAGCCGGATGCCTCGTCCCGATGAGTACACAATGCGCCCTGGAGATTTATCGATCGGTACTTTGGGCGATATGCCGAGCGATATCAAGACGGTCAGCTACTACGTGCAATCTCCCCGTAGCGATGGGATCCTCGATCCACTATCGCGTTTGACATCGGAAACATCGACGTCAACCTCGGGTGCAAGCGTATCGACCAACGGCGGGCTCGTTCGGCGGTCACTGGATCGAGCAGTGACACAGTACGCCTATCAAGTCGGTAACACCACCCAGCTGCTCCGTACAGGCGAATTGATCGCACCCGAAGTACTGGGAATCGAGTTTTCTTATTTCAGCGCTGCTAATGGCTGGCAAACCCAATGGGACTCGAGCACGCTCGGTTTGCCGAATGTTGTCAAAGTTACTATCGCCATGCAAAGCGAGTCGATGGCGAGAAGCAATCCGATAACCCCCGGCCTCAGTTTGTCATCGATTACCTCGGCAATGGCACAAGAGTACGGGATTCAGTTTTACTCAACCAATGTCATCATCCCAGGAGCAGGCTTGCTCACGGCACCTCAATCGCAATCTGAGACCGGATCCACGTCCAATGGAATGAGTTCGTTAGGATTATGAAATCTCACAACGCAGCTAAACTACGAAACAACAAGAAGATACTTGCTCGTCGCAATCGAGCTAGGAAGCAACGCCGTGCATTTTTGCTCCTGGCCGTTCTATTGGTCGTTTCTGCGGTCACCTTGGCCTCGCTCGCGTTCATGCAGTCGATGCTGCTAGGGCATCAGGAGTCTCGGATTACGGGGGAGAGCATCCAAGCTCGTTATGCGGCCGAATCAGGTATAGATGCGGCTCGACTTTTTATCGCGTCGAACCGGGCACAACGGTTGGAAGCCGGAGGCAGTTTCAACAACCCGAATACGTTTCAGGCTATCCCCGTTCTCGAATCGAATGATCCCGCCAATCCGTGCAATTACACATTGATCGCGCCCGGGCTGAATGAATCAGGAGAGTATGCAAGCGTCCGTTTCGGGATGCAAAATGAATCGGCTCGACTGAACCTCAATGTGCTACCTTTGATCGACTCTACCTTGAGTCCGATGACTTCGCTGATGTCCGCGGCTTCGAGTTCCATCATGCCTACCACAGGTGCATCGAGTCCTCTAGGAGCATTGTCGTCCGTCGGTGGAAGCAGCACAGGAAGCGGTTCCGGGTCGACGAGTTCCAGCTTGGGTCGAGACCTGCTTATGGCTTTGCCAGGAATGACCGAAGATGTCGCCGATGCCATACTAGATTTCATCGATGAGGATGATGAACCGAGAGAATACGGCGCTGAACGGGACTACTACACACAGCTTCCAACCCCCTACGCTCCGATCAATGGCCCACTTGATTCCATCGAGCAATTGCTCTTGGTTCGCGGTGTCACGCCCTACCTGCTGTTCGGCTTGGATCAAAACAGGAACGGTGTTCTCGAATCCTCGGAGTCCAGCGCCGCAACCGGTGCGGCAGCGATTCCGGGAAGCCCGATGGCTGCAGGGGGCGCGTCTAGTTCAACAACCAACGCTGCCGCACCACCCGATTTAGGATGGGCGATGTACTTGACTTTGTATTCGAAAGAAAAAAATGTCACCTCCGACGGTCAAGCTCGCATCCAACTAAACGGCCAAGACCTAAATCAGCTGCGGACCGATCTGGCCAGCGTCGTAGGCGATGATCTTGGAACCTTCATCATCGCGTACCGCGTGCTCGGTGGTGCGAACGGTGGTGGTGGAAACGGCGCTCAAGGAGCCGGTGCACCCGGAGCAGGAGGCGGCGGCGTTCCAGCGGGCGGAGGTGGATTCCCAGGTGGAGGAGGTGGTGGCGGTGGCCCCGGAGGCGGTGGC
>Ga0315901_10010193_pt1 | contig 10720 bp, 9 predicted proteins | sample LakEriMetagenome_10_FD_203761 | JGI IMG/M metagenome (GOLD analysis project Ga0315901, IMG submission 203761) | Freshwater fungal communities from buoy surface, Lake Erie, Ohio, United States - Buoy 2 MA116 | ecosystem: Environmental > Aquatic > Freshwater > Lake | place: USA: Lake Erie, Ohio...
ACGGGAGTGTTCCATCCAACGACGTCATCAAAAGGTCATAGAAGAGGCACCCTCTTCTGTGCTAACACCTGAACTTCGTGAACGCATGGGCAGTGCTGCAGTAAACGTGGCACGGTCCTGTGGTTATTATAATGCAGGAACTGTTGAATTCATTCTGGATGATGCACTGAATTTTTACTTCCTGGAAATGAATACCCGATTGCAGGTAGAGCATCCGGTAACTGAAATGATTACCGGCCTTGATTTGGTTCGACTTCAGGTTAGAATTGCAGAAGGAGAAAAGCTCCCCTTCACACAGTCTGAATTAACTTTCAGTGGACATGCCATCGAAGCCAGGATTTATGCAGAGGATCCTCAAAGGCAATTTATGCCAGATCCAGGTCTGCTGAGAAGTTATGAAGTACCATCGGGAAATGGTGTTCGGGTAGATAACGGTTATGAAGCTGGTTCCGAAGTTCCAGTGTATTACGATCCAATGCTTGCCAAGTTGATATGTTATGCTGAAAACCGAGAGCAAGCCATAGCTAAAATGATTCGGGCACTTAGCGACTACACCATTTCAGGCGTCAGCACTACCCTGGCCTTTTGTCGATTTGCTGTTGATCACCCCGCCTTCCGGTCAGGGGACTTTGACACCCATTTCGTGGCCAACCATTTCACTCCGGAATCTCTTGGACAACGGAGCATTCCGGAAGAAATTGAGCGAATGGCCGTTGCCTTGGCTTACACCCATTCCCAACAAACATCCACCGCATCCTCGGTAACAAAAGTTGACCAACCATCCCCTTGGTTCAAAAACAGGAAGCATGGCAGAGATTAAACCTTTCCGTGCCTGGAGGTACAATTCAGAAGCTGGGAAAGAAATCCACAAGGTGATTTCTCCTTTGTTTGATGTCGTTACCCCGGATCGTTTAAACCAACTCTATCAAAATCCCATTAACAGCATACATCTTTCCGTCCCAAATGGCGGAGCAAGCGTAGCCGGAAAAACGCTTCAGGATTGGAAAAGTAACGGGACGCTGGTAATAGATGAATTGCCCGGAATTTATGTTTACTATCAATATTATACCGACCCCTACGATGGAACAGAAAAAGTCCGAAAAGGATTTGCCTGCAACATCCGCGTTCATGAATGGTCTGAAGGAATAATTCTCCACCACGAAAACACAATACCGGGATCTGTTTCAGATCGACTTGAAGTTCTTTCCGAAACTGGTTTTCACGCCAGCGCCACGCATGGCTTGTATTCGGACCCAACAAAGAGTTTAGAGCCCTATATGGATGAGGCCATACAAGCACCGCTTTACGACAGTACCATCGACGGCATCGGTGAACGGATTGCAGTTATTCACGATCATTCGGTCATCAAGTTGTTTGTTGAACGAATGTCCGATAAAGCAGTAATTCTCGCCGATGGTCATCACCGTTTTGAAGCCTCCATCCAACACGCACGCTCTCGTCGTGCACAAGGCGATCAAACGCCGGAGTATCATCTGATGTTCCTGAGCAATGTGCAAAGCGGAAGTACAACGATTCTGCCGACGCATAGGTTTCTTACTGATGTAGCTGGATTTGATGTTCTAAGTCTAAAGGAAAAACTTCAGGAGGAATTTTATCTATCCTCCGTTTCCTCCATACAGGAAGGCGAATGGTTAATCACCAAGACGCCTAAAAGCTTTGTAGCTGTTTTTCCAGACGGACTCTATTTGCTTACACTAAAGCCGGGACTTGAAAAGTCTAATCCATGGCCGTTTCCTGAAAAAATTCTCGAATTAGACCTTACCATTCTTCATTATTTTATAATTGAAAAGATGATGGGGATACCAGGACATGAGCAACGGAAATCCGGGAAGATCGGGTTTGAGCGTAATGCTGAGCTCTTACAACAACGGATCAAGGCTGGAGAAGCTCAAGTTGGTTTCCTAACACGTCCGATAACCGTTGAGCAGGTGATGCAGGTCTGCGAAAGTGGCTTTACATTACCACAAAAATCGACATGGTTTTACCCTAAACTAAATAGCGGTTATTTCTTCAGTTCCATATTACCGGGTGAAACCCGACTACCTGAATACGTTCAGTTTTAATGCACACAGATCAATCGCAGCAGTTCATACTGGCCTCCGGTTCTCCAAGGCGCTCTTTTTTATTGAAAGCCTGTGGATTTGACTTCGTGGTTAATCCTTCCCAAGCCAGCGAGGAGTTCGATGACACTACTCTAGCAGAAGAGGTTCCAAGTCTACTGGCCATTCGAAAAGCAGAAGCTTCCAGAAACGTTCATCCAAACGCCAGGCTGATTCTTACTGCCGACACGGTGGTAATTCTAAACAATCAGATTTTGAATAAGCCAGTTGATGAAGCCGACGCCATCCAGATGTTGGGTAAACTTTCTAACAACTCCCATGTGGTAATCACCGCTGTAGCCCTTTCAACTACCTCGACAATAGAGGTGATTACATGTCGATCGATCGTTCGTTTTCTTTCCTTAAACCCGAAGGAAATCGCTCATTACGTTGAACATTTTCGTCCTCTCGATAAAGCTGGAGCCTACGGAGCACAGGAATGTTTACCGGATCATTACAATCCTTGTTCTCAAGAAGAGATAAATTTTTTGAAGGTCATTGGCAAACCTGATTTACTACAAAAAAGCAAGCCCCAAGCATTGGACGTTTCGCCACTTATCGCCATAAAGGAAATTGAAGGATCCTATTTCAATGTCATGGGCTTACCGATTCATTTGATTTATGCAAGCATCAACAGCATCCTGTCCAAAAAATAAAGGCCTGTCGAAACAGGCCTTTATTTTAAAAATTCGGTTTTAAGGAATTAATCTTTTTTATCCTTTTCCTGCTCTTTCTCCTTGAGCTTAATCTTATCACCGTCTTTTAATCGTTTGGAAACAGCCAGGAATGGTCCAGTAACAATTTCCATACCTTCTTTGAGACCATTAACAATTTCAATGTTATCGTAATCACTGATTCCGGTTTTCACTTCTACCATCTTAGCTACTTCACCCTCTTTAACGAAGACAACGATTTTATCATTACGCTTTTTGGAGAGGTCAGCCTTTTTATCCTCTGCCCGATTGGCTTCAGGAGCTCCTTGCTCTCCTTCTTTATTTTCTTGCTCTCCATCCGCATCAGGATTTCGGGTTGTAACTGCAGCCAAAGGCACCATGAGGATATTGGACTTGCGGTTGGTCAGGATTTCAACACTAGCGGTCATACCCGGACGGAATGGGTAACGAATTCCCTTTTTAATTAAGTCCTCATACGAGGAGCGCAGAATTAAAATACGAACCTCAAATTCGGTAATTGCATCAGCTGACAATTTTTCCTTTGCCGTGTTAGCAATATTGGTAACCAATCCCTTAAACTGTTTACTCTGATTCGCGTAAGAGTCCACATCAATCAAAACTGTATCTTTTAGGTGAACGCGAACGATATCGTTTTCATTTACGTTAACCCGTACCTCCATAGCATTGAGATCAGCAATACGTAGCATTTCTGTTCCCTGCATTTGTATGGTGCCCACAACGCGCTCTCCACGTTTTACATTAAGTTTGGAAACGGTGCCATTCATCGGTGCTACCACCAAGGTTTTGCGAACATTTTCCCTTGCTTCTTTTACGGCAGCCTCGGTACTTTTAACAATGTAACCCGCAGCCTCAAGAGATTGTTGAGCAGATGCCAAATCTGTTTTGGACACTTCATAATTTTGCCGAGCCAACTGCCAATCTGCTTCAGAAATTACTTTTTCATTCCAAAGTTTCTCCTGACGCTTAAAATCAGCTTCTGATCGGATGAACGTTGCCTTGGCACGAGAAAGTCCGGACTCAGCTGAGGATACATTGGCCCGCTGCTGGTTTAACGTTGCTTCTGAACGCTCCAGTTGACTTAACCAGGCATCGGGACGGATTTTGACCAAGGAAGTACCCAGGGTAACCGAATCACCATCCTCAACATTCAATTCAATAATCTCACCAGAAACTTCCGGAGCAATTTTAACTTCAACCACAGGCTGAACCGTGCCGGAGGCAGCAACTTTCTCAACGATATCTCCCTTAACAGATTTACCAAATTCAACTTCAATAACCTGTGACTTTCCAATCCAGCCTTGTTTACGGCCTACAATCAAAACGACGATAAGGACTACCAGGACGCCTATGATCCAGTAAATCTTTTTGTTCGAACCTTTTTTAGATGATCTTTCTTGTGCCATTTTTTTTCTATTGATGATTTACGGATTAGAATCCTATTGGTTTACCCTGATAAAAATCAAGAAGCTTTTTCCTGAATATGAAATTGAATTTAGCCCTTGCCAAATCGGAGCGCGCTTGCACCAGGTCTGTTTCTGCAATACGGAATTCAACATAGTTGCTGGCTCCGATTTCAAAACGTTGTTTGGTCATGCGGTAGGCTTCGTTACGGGCATTCTCCTGCTTTAAAGAAGCAGTATAGGTTTTGGAAGCAGCTACTGCGTCATTGTAAGCCGTTTCAATGGATTGCCTCAACGTATTTTCTGACTCTTGTTGATTCACAGAAGCAATTTCTTTGGAAATAGCAGCACGCTGTACACCGGAACGAGTTTGCAAACCATTGAATAACGGAATATTCAATTGCAGACTTAGCGTTTTAAAAATGTTATCGGATAGCTGATCTTTTACTTCGTAATTAGGAGAGATCACCTTAAATACCGGTTGATAAGCAAATACAGGAGTATTGGTGCCACCAACTACACCAAATGGTGTGGAGGATACCTCAAAGCCATCTACGGTTGTGCGCTGCGTATTGGAAATACTGGAGTAGTTGGTTTGAGCAGCTGCACTCAAACTTAATCGGGGATAAAATCCTCCTTTGGCTGATTTAAGTGCCAAATCGGCACTTTCGACACGCAACAATGCTGCTTTAATCTCAGGCATTGTTTGTAAGGCCACAGAATAAATTTGCTCTGGAGAATTATCCAAAATCAAATCTTCCGGATCTATTTGAGGAACCTCGACATCCAGATTCTCAGAGCCTTTAACCTGCATTGCCTGCTTCAGCTGAAGCAGCGATAGGTTCAGTGCATTCTCCTGATTGATCAGATTAACTTCAGACGACGCGACCTGTGCCTCTTGGTTCAACTGGTTCGACAACGGCAATTGTCCGGCTGCCACTTGCTTTTCAATTCGGTCCAATTGCTCCTGCGCGGAAGTCAATTGAAAACGTGCATTGGCCAATAGCTCTTTATTAAAAATTACGGATGTGTAGAGAGATACAACATTGAGAATTACATCATTTTTAGCTTTGGTTAACTCCAGATCACTAGCCTCCAATTCCTTGACGCTTTGACGAACAGTATTGGTCAGCCTGAAGCCATTAAATAAGGTCACAAAGGATGATCCTTGTAAACCAAGCACATCGGAGTTGCGGTTGATAAAGGTATTGGTTACCGGGTTTATGGCACGTCCAAAGTTTTTACCACTATTCGATCCAAAATTAAAAACAGGTAACAAAGAAGCCTTAGCCTGTGTGAGATTGATCTCGCTGTTACGCAAGCCATAGTAGCCTCTTTTAACCCTAAGGTTATTTTCAAGAGCGACTTCAATACATTCCTGGAGTGAAAGAACCCTGGATTGTCCTAAAAGAACCGAACTATTGATAAATAACAGGAGAAACAGGATTCTGGTCATAATAAACGTTTATCTCATAAATGGAACAGCCTGCCTTAACGGATATCCATTCAAAAAGATGTCCTAAAAGGCATTTTAGTTACAAAATAGGGGCAAAAACTACATCTGTGGTTAAATTATACTGCAATCGGTGCCTTAATGGAAGGATGAGCCTGATAACCTTGGATTTCAAAATCCTCAAACTGGTACTCAAAAATTGAGTCTGGCTTTCGCTTAAGGATCAACTTTGGATGCGGAAATGGCTCTCTGGCCAACTGAATCCTGGCCTGGTCAAGATGATTGATATAAAGGTGCACATCACCTCCGGTCCACACAAACTCTCCGGGCAAAAGATCACATTGTTGAGCAAACATGTGCGTCAGCAAAGCATAGCTGGCGATGTTAAAGGGAACTCCCAGAAAATAATCTGCACTTCGCTGATACAGTTGACAGGATAACCTTCCATCGGCGACATAAAACTGGAATAAGGCATGACAAGGCGGCAAGGCCATTTTATCCACTTCCGATGGATTCCAGGCTGTTACGATGTGGCGACGAGAATCTGGTTTTGATTTGATTTGTTCCAAAACCTGGGTGATCTGATCAATCTGGCGTCCATCCGGTGCTGGCCAACTTCTCCATTGGTGGCCGTAAACCGGACCTAGGTTTCCGTTTTCATCAGCCCATTCATCCCAAATAGATACACCATTGTCTTTGAGGTATTTGATGTTGGTGTCGCCGTTCAGGAACCATAATAATTCGTAAATGATGGATCGCAGGTGAAGCTTTTTGGTAGTAACTAAGGGGAAACCTTCACCAAGGTCAAAGCGCAGTTGGCGTCCAAAGACAGAAAGAGTGCCCGTGCCGGTTCGGTCTGTCTTTTGGGTTCCGGTGGCCAGAATATCGGCCATCAGGTCTAGATAATTTTTCATTGAAAAGAGGTGCCAAATTAGCAGGACTTAATCAGAAATTCAATTCTGGATGGGACACGCAGAACGATAAAAAAATAGGCCGGAAGAATCCGGCCTATTGAACTACTTAAGAGCCAATGGCAACCTTAATCCTGACCTACCGTAATTTCTTTGGATTGCCCGTCGATGGTAACTGTTATGACCTTATCACAGGCACCTGAACCAAAGTCAACTGTCATAACTTTTTCAACTCCAGTTTGAGCAGTTACAGTAAACACTTTAGTGCCTTCTACCGGCATGGAAATTTTCGTTGGGGGTTCCATGCAACTGCGTTTAAAAATGAGGTCCTTGGTTACTTCTGTGGCGTACTCCTTTCCATCCCGCTTCAAACCTGAGGCGGTCCCTCCTTGCTTAATCGTATACGTTGAATTGGAAGGAACCTGAAAATCTGGTATCCAAACACGAGTATGTGATGCCTCGCGAGTAGCATAAGTTCCGTCAGGCCACGTTACTTTTCCACCTTCCAACAGAATGCTGAAGGTTGGAGGAACAAGCTTGGTCAACTCAATAGTGCGGGTGCCCTCTATTTTTTTAGCGTTCATATAAAAATCCTTGAACGTGGTGGTATGGCCTAACTTTTTGTCACCCACAAAAGTCATAATGATCATACCCTTTCGAACATTTCCTTTAGGATCTGTACACCCTTCCGACCCAAAATTTATAGTAAGCGTATCGGCATTCGATTTAACTTTATTGCGAATGGAAACAACTGTGCTCGAACAAAAGCGATCATCCAAACCCTCCAATCGTGACGAAAAATTGGCATCACCGGCAAAGGAAACAGAGGAAAGCAACCCGTCGATATCCTCAAAGGTTGACTCAACTGAGGTTTCAAAATTCACATCGGTTGTTTCCGCTGTATTTAATGGATTGATATCCTCACTGCAGGATACACTTAACATCAGAGTCACTGCCAAGATGGAGCCACTGTAAATTGATTTCATAAGGAATAATTTGTTTTACCTCGCTTTGATGCAAGTTATTGAATAGAGTTTAATTTAGATTTGTCGATAAACCTGTATTTGGGCAACAATCATGTTAAAACACCTTATTTTATGCGTTTTTACCCTTGCCATAGTGATTCCAGGCCAGGGACAGAACCTCAAGATTGCCCGACTCAAATACGGCGGTGGTGGTGATTGGTACGCCAACAAAACAGCATTACCTAATTTGCTGAGGTATTGTAAAAAAGAACTATTCATCAATCTCAATGAAGAGGAAGATATAGTTGAATCTTCCAGTAAAGAATTATTCAACTATCCTTATGTATACCTCACAGGCCACGGAAATGTCGTCTTCTCCTCTAGCGACGTTCAAAACCTCCGGCAATATCTAATGTCGGGAGGATTTCTGCATGTCGATGATAACTATGGAATGGATCCCTTTATCCGACCAGAGTTAAAGAAAATTTTTCCAGAGTCTGAGCTTATTGAACTACCGGCCACACATCCCATCTATCAGCAAAAATTCAAATTCCCCAAAGGCTTACCCAAGATTCATGAGCACGATGGAAAGCCCTCTCAAGGTTTTGGAATTTTTTTCGAAGGTCGACTGGTGATTTTTTATAGTTATGAATGCGACCTGGGGAACGGTTGGGAAGACCAACGCATTCACAACGACCCGGAACAAAAAAGACTAGAGGCACTACGAATGGGCGCCAACCTTATCTCCTATTGCTTTTTGAATCCTTAAGATCCCTTCTTGAGGAACTTCTCAAGGGTCTGATGCAATTCCTGTCCGCGCAAATTCTTGGCTACGATCACACCGTTGGGATCAATCAGCAATGAAAATGGGATCGCGTTGATGTTGTAATCACGAGCCGCTACCGATTCAAAATATTTAAGGTCGGAAAGGTGAACCCAGCTTAAACCATCCTCGGCAATGGCCTGCATCCAATCTTCTTTATTCCGATCCAACGAAACACCCACGACCTCAAAATTTGGTCCTTTGAATCGCTGGTATGCTTTTACAAGGTTAGGGTTTTCTCTTCGACACGGTCCGCACCATTTAGCCCAAAAATCAACCAAAACATACTTTCCTCTGAAATCGGAAAGCTTGATGAATTTACCACTTGGGTCCGGAAGATTGATTTCTGGTGCTACAGAACCAATTGCTGTCTTCTTCAGCATGGTCACCTTATCCTTGAACTCTTTAACGATTGAATAATGTGTCCATTCACCGGTAAAACGCTCAGCCACTTGCTCGTAAGTGGAGAAATAGCGTTCGCGATCCAGTGTATTACCACTCAAAAGTTGAATTACGCCGATCGAAGGCGAAGCTTTAATCAGTTCTTCCGAGATTTTGTCATTAAACCCTAGCATCAATTCCTGATAGGTGGTGCGCAGCGACTCAATAGTGGCTTCATCATTAACTTCAACAGCCATTTCAAATTCTCCATTAAGTTTTTCCATTTCAGGAGAGAGGTCAAAGGAGTTCCGAAGGCTGTCGATTCGGTAAATGAGATCCATATCCGTTGAACCTTTGATGCGAACCTGGTTCTGCTCATTAACCTCGACCTGGATATTATCTTTAAAAAGGATTAAGTCGACATAATTTTGATCAAACAGAAACAATCGGTAGAAACCTGGCTCTGTCAATGCGATTTTCTTTGAAAAAGATTTTTCGGCTGTATTAAACTCTACCGGTATTTGAGTGTTTAGCGTATCAGCCCAGGATTGCATGGAAATGGTTCCATTTCCCACAGAGGCTACTTTACCCGATACAGTCACCTCCCACTGATTAGAAGAACCGGAATCTTTGCAACTCGCCAGAAGCAGCACGGATAAAATAAAAACTAATATCTTTTTCATAGCCTAATTAAGTTTATTGATTTCCTGAATCAGTAGTTCATTCGCACGTTTAGGATCTACCTTACCTTTTGTTCGTTTCATAACCTCACCCATAAACATAGCGAGAATTCCCTTTTTACCCTTCTTGAATTCTTCAATTTTCAATGGATAGATGCGCAGGATATCACGGATCACACCCTCCAGCTCTCCATCATCCTGCGAAAGCAACCAGCCATTTTCTAAGGCCAGGTCACTAGGATTCCGATCAGGCCGAGCAATCATCAATGGAAGGAGCTTTTGCACGGCAATGGTATTACTAACCTTTGAAGCTTTTACTAAGTCGATCAGGGAAGCCAGTTTTTGAGCGTCAGGCAATTCCGAATGCTCCCCCTCCTGGTTAAGTAAGCTTCGGATAGGACCTATAATCCAGTTCGAAATGGCTTTTGCATCCGAACAATACTCAGCTACATTCAGAAAATAGTGAACCGACCGCTCGTCGGAGGAAATGACTCGGGCATCGTATTCAGACAGACCGTAAGTCTCCATTAACATGGTGGCATATTGTGCACCAGTTTTTGGCATTTCCTGAGCAATTGCTTGAACAAAAGTCTTATCCAGAACAAATGCACTTAAATCAGGCTCAGGGAAATAACGGTAGTCATTTAATTCCTCCTTTTCCCGCATCGGAAAGGTCTCTCCGCATTCTGCATCAAAAAGCCTTGTTTCCGATAGGATGGATTTACCTTCAATCAACAACTCAGCCTGGCGCCTGAACTCAAATTCAATAGCAATTTTTAGGTTCCGAATCGAATTCATGTTCTTAACCTCAACCTTTCTTCCCAGTTGCTTCTCCCCTTTTTTTCGGACCGAAACATTAGCGTCTGCGCGTAAGGAACCTTCCTCCATATTACCATCACACACCTTAAGATACTTTAGAATCTGGCGAATTTCTGTGATAAACATTGCCGCATCTTCCGAAGAATGGATGCATGGCTCGGTAACGATTTCGATAAGCGGCGTGCCTGCGCGATTGAAATCCAAACAGGTCATTTCCGGATCAGCGTCGTGAACAGACTTTCCCGCATCCTCTTCCAGGTGTATGCGGTTTAAAGCAACCTGACCGCCATTTGGAAGACGAACCTCCCCTCCTCGGCAAATTGGATTTTTGTCTTGAGTGATTTGATATCCCTTTGGGAGATCGGGATAAAAATAATTTTTTCGATCGAAGGTAACGGTTTCAGCAATTTTGGACCCACAGGCTATACCCATGCGCACAGCAAGGGTAATGACCTCCTTGTTTAATTTGGGAA
>Ga0315901_10010195_pt1 | contig 10720 bp, 12 predicted proteins | sample LakEriMetagenome_10_FD_203761 | JGI IMG/M metagenome (GOLD analysis project Ga0315901, IMG submission 203761) | Freshwater fungal communities from buoy surface, Lake Erie, Ohio, United States - Buoy 2 MA116 | ecosystem: Environmental > Aquatic > Freshwater > Lake | place: USA: Lake Erie, Ohio...
AAGAATGATGGTGCCAAGAAAGCGGTAACTCTACCAATTTCTGGATCTTTTCATTCCCCTTATATGGAGGAAGCTAGAATTCAGTTGTCTGATATTATTAATAAAACCAAGTTTTATGAACCTATATGTCCTATTTATCAATGTGTCGATGCTCAGTCAAATATTGATCCGGTAGTGATAAGAAGAAATTTGATTTCCCACATAACTCATCCCGTTTTATGGACAAATATGATTAAAAATATGGAAAATGATGGCGTAAGTGAATTTTACGAAGTTGGTACTGACGATACCCTACAAAAGATTGTATCAAGAATGTGTCCTGATAAAATTGTAGATTCGATTTGGAATTTACCGATATATAACAATTTAATAGATTAACCTAAATTTGCAATTATGAATTTAAATGATTTTGTGAAGGCATTTGCCTCAGAATTTGATGAGATCCCAGCGGGTCAGATAACATTCGATACAGTATACAAAGATATCGATAGCTGGGATTCTTTAGCAGTTTTAACAATTATTTCATTAATCGATGATGAGTTTGAAGTCACAATAACTGGAGCTGATTTGCGATCTTGCGCTACAATCAAGGATTTATACGAATTTGTATTATCTAAACAGTAGTAATGTATAATCCTTTTAATCTAGATGGTAAAACAATATTAGTAACTGGTGGTTCTTCTGGAATTGGACGAGCAGTTGCAATTGAATGCTCCAAAATGGGTGCTAATGTAATTATTACTGGAAGAAATTTTCAGAGATTGGAACAAACCTTTGAACAGCTTGATCCAAAAAAAAACAATCTACAAATTGTAGCTGATTTAACTAATGTAATTGATGTAGAAAGAATCGCTACTTCAATTCCTAAAATTGATGGTTTAGTCAACAATGCTGGTGTAACAAAAGTGAAATTAGTTAAGTCAATAAAACAACGAGAACTTCAGGATATTTTGAATGTTAATACAATAGCACCCATTCATCTGACACAATTGCTAGTTAAAATGGAGAAGTTTAACAATAATTCTTCGATTGTTTTTACATCTTCATTATCTGGCATTTTTTGTGTTCATTATGGTGAGTCCATGTATGCAGCGTCAAAAGCTGCAGTGTATGGTTTCGCAAAAGCTGCAGCATTGGATTTATCTACAAAGGATATTCGTGTTAATTGTGTTAATCCTGGTGTTGTGGAGACAAGTATTTTTGATGGCGTGCTCACTAAGGTTGAGTTAGAAGAAAAAAAGAAATTTTTCCCTTTAAATCGTTTTGGTCAACCAATTGATGTTGCTCCTGCAATTATATTTTTCCTCTCTGATGCCTCTTCGTGGATTACTGGTGCTGATTTAAAAATAGATGGAGGATATAGTCTTAAGTGACCGATTTTTTTATGGTTAATGATATCGAACTATACAGAAATGTAAATTTTAAACTTAAATCGAACACTTACTTAATCTCAAGCAGATCCTTTTTGGGTGTTTATGTTATAGATCCAGGCGATATAGTGCCAATAATAGAATGGTTAAATTTTCATCAAAAGGTTGTTCTAGGGGTTTTCATAACACATACTCATTATGATCATATATATGGGTTAAATAATTTATTGTATTATTTTCCGGACATACCCTTATACATAAATAGTAATATGAAAGAGGGTTTATTTTGCTCAAAGCTAAACTCTTCTAAATATCATGGTGAGCCATACATTTTGGATGAAAAGTATATTAAGAATTTTCATTTTCTTTGTTCAATGAATAGTAATCTTTTATGGCGCAAGTTCGACGTAGTAACACTCTGTACTCCTGGACACACTAAAGATAGTTTGACAATTAAAATATTTAATTTCATTTTTAGTGGGGATGCATTGATACCTGGAGTACTATTTCCTTATAGAAATAAATTAGAAAATACTGATCTGATAAAATCTTCAATATTAGATATTTACAATTTATTTAAAGGCGGCCATTTGTTATGTCCTGGCCATGGTGTAGATTATGTAATTGAAGAATCGATGCAAGTAGATTGTTTCAAACCAGTGAATTTATGCGAAGGGTTTAGTCGAGTTTACTAACATTTTTATGTACTAAACAGGGATTATTTAATTAAATAGAATTAACTGTATGAAATGTAAAATTGATAATGTAAGCATTCAAGCAATAGCTACATATTTGCCTAATAATATTTTAGAGATGAATACTTTAAGTGATTTATTTGGAGCTGCAAATGTGGAGATGATTATAAAAGCTAGTGGTGTCGAACGTGTTCATATAGCGGATGATAGCGAAACCGCATCGGATATGTGTTTTCATGCTGCGAAGTTTTTAATTGATCAGGAAAAAATTAACAAAGACGAAATTGATGGACTTGTATTTATTTCTCAAACAAGTGATTATATTTCTCCAGCGACCTCTGTTATTCTTCAAGATAGACTGGGATTGTCCAGAGATACAGTTTGCTTTGATATATCTTATGGGTGTTCTGGGTATATCTATGGTATTTTCCAAGCTTCGATGCTCATAAGTTCTGGGGCATGCAAGAAAGTGCTAGTTTTAGCAGGAGATACTACTACAAAGTTGATTAATAAAAAAGACAGAGCACAGCGGATGGTTTTTGGTGACGCCGGCTCGGCTACAATTGTTTCAGAGGGTGTAGGTCAAATAGGGTTTCATATAGGGTCAAATGGAAGTGAATATGAAAAAGTTATAATTCCTGCCGGTGGTTTTAGAATGCCTAGCTGTGAAGAGACAAAAATAGAATATGTAGACTCTGAAGGTAACCAAAGATCGAAGCAGAATTTTTATATGGACGGGCTTTCTGTATTTAATTTTATTTTGAAAGAAGGCAGGCAAAGTATTTTTACTCTTTTGGATTATATGCAATGGAATATGGTTGATGTTAAACTTTTTGCATTGCATCAAGCCACGAAGTTTACACTCGATAATCTAAAAAAACGTCTGAAGATTGACAATTCTTTAGCTCCATCAAATATTCAAAATTATGGAAACACAGGCCCAGCTACAATTCCTTTAGTTTTGTCTGATATCTATAATAAGGATTCAGACCAAGATTTACTAAATTTAGATAAGGTAGTTATGAGTGGCTATGGTGTCGGTCTTTCATGGGGGAGTTTAACGTGCAATCTGCAAAAAACAAAAATTTATAAACCTTTATTTAATAAAAATGGAAAAAAGTAAAATTGAAAAAATTGTTGTGGAAACAATAAAGATGTTTTGTGATTGTTACGGTATTAATGCCGATATCAATATGGAAACACAATTGATAGGTTCGGACAAAGTTTTGGACTCTATGGGTCTAGTAAGTGTAATTGTTGACATAGAGACTGCTTTTCTTGATGAGAATATTGAATTGTCACTGACGTCAGAAGCTGCAATGTCTGCTCGAATAAGTCCATTTCGTACAGTTAATTCATTGTGTAACTTCATTGAGAGCCAAATAAAAATGATAGGAAATGAATAAAGTCGTTGTGATAACAGGCACTAGGAAAGGAATTGGTTACTCATTGTGCAACTATTTTTTAGGTCAAGGAGATTATGTTTATGGTTGTAGTCGACGAGAGTCAGACATTCAACATGAAAATTATAATCATTTTAAATTAGATGTGTCCGATGAAGTCAAAGTTTTGAATATGATTAAGGAAATATATAAAACCCACCAAAGAATCGATATTTTATTGAATAACGCTGGTGCGGCCGCAATGAATCATGCATTTTTAACACCTTATACAACAGCACAGAAAATGATGAACACTAATTTCTTTGGAACATTTTTAATGTGTAGAGAAGTAGGAAAATTAATGTCAAAAAATAAAACAGGAAGAATTATTAATTTTACAACTGTTGCTGTTCCACTCAACTTGCAAGGTGAGTTAGTTTATTCGGCTTCTAAGGCTGCAATAGAACAACTGACAAAAGTATTGGCAGCCGAAATTGGAGGTTTAGGAATTACTGTTAATGCGATCGGTCCAACTCCCATACAGACAGACTTGATTAAGAATGTTCCAAAAGACAAAATTGAGAGTTTAATAAATTCACAAAGCATAAAGAGAATAGGGACTTTTGATGATGTTCTAAATGTTGTGAATTTTTTTGTTAGTCCAGAGAGTGGATTTATCAATGGTCAAATCATTTATTTGGGAGGGATTAATTAAATTATTTATTATGAGTTGGATTAACAATTTAACTTCGAGTGTTTCAAATAAAAGAGCGATTGTTTTTACAGATAATGAGTACTCCTATTCGCAGTTGGCAAATCAGATTCAGGTCTATAAAGTATTAGTATCAGAGGCTATACCTAAAGGTAAGGTTGTTGCGATTTTATCTGATTACAATTTTGAGTCAATCGCACTTTTTTTTGCACTTTATTTAAATAAGAATATTATTGTCCCAATTACCTCTTCAGTTACATCTGAGGTAAGAGATAGGTTAGTTGTTTCGCAGGCTAAATATTCAATTGAAATTTTAGATTATAAATTAATTTTTAATGAAATTAATTTTGAAGATAATGTTCATTTGTTGATTAAAGATTTGCAAAAAAGTTTTAATTCAGGTCTCATACTATTTAGTAGCGGATCAACGGGCCAACCAAAGGCAATGATTCATAATCTATGTAATTTAATCGACTCGTACAACAACAAAAAGGGCAAAGATCTAGTTTTTATGATTTTCTTAATGTTCGATCATATAGGAGGATTAAATACTCTATTAAACTGTCTTTCAATGGGTGTTACTATGGTTTTTCCAATAAAAAGGGAGCCTGAACATATATGTTATTTAATAGAGAAATATGAGGTAAACGTACTGCCAACTTCTCCTACTTTTCTTAACTTATTGATTATTAGCGGTTCTCATGTCAAGTTCCGTCTTTCATCTCTAAAATTAGTTACGTACGGAACAGAACCGATGCCTGTTAGTCTTTTGTTGAAGTTAAAAGATATTCTACCAAATGTGAAGTTTGTTCAGACTTTTGGTACCAGTGAAACAGGAATATTGCAGGTGTCAAGCAAATCATCCACAAGTAACTTAATGAAATTTGACACTTCATCAATGGAGTATAAAGTTATTGATGGAGAATTATGGTTAAGAAGTAAAACACAGATTTTAGGTTATCTTAATTCAAGCATGGATCGATTCACGTCAGATGGATGGTTTAAAACTGGCGATGTTGTAGAAATTTTTGACGGAGACTTTTTGAAGATAGTCGGAAGAAGTAGTGAAATTATTAATGTTGGTGGCGAGAAGGTACTTCCACACGAAGTGGAAACTGTTTTATTTTTGATGCCAGAAATTATCGATTGTGTTGTTTATGGTGAAGCTAATCCAATAACAGGTCAAATGGTTGTAGCGCGTGTACAATTTGAAGGCTCAAATAATATTGCAATAATAAAGAAGAATATTGTGTCCTTTTGTTCAGATAAGATCGCGCGTTATAAAATACCTGCAAAAATCGTTTTAATGGACGAGATTCAATTTTCAACCAGATTCAAAAAGAAAAGAAACTTTTGATTTTATGTATAACATTTAAAAAAAAGAACATTTAACTATAAATTGGCAATGAAGGTACCCTTTTCCCCCCCCTATGTTGACCAAGATGTCATAAATGAAGTGGTTGACTCACTTAATTCCGGTTGGATTACTTCTGGGCCTAAAGTAAAGTTATTAGAAGAAGAAGTAAGTAAATCAACAACAGCTTCAAATTCTGTTTGCGTTAACTCCTGGACTTCAGGAGCCATATTAGTATTGAAATGGTTTGGTATTAAGGAAGGTGATGAAGTAATAGTTCCAGCCTATACTTACAGTGCAACTGCTTTGGCGGTATTGCATTGTGGTGCAACTCCAGTAATGGTTGATATTTCAGGAGATTTCACTATTGATGTAAAATCAATTGAAAAAGCGATAACATCTAGGACTAAAGCTATTATGCCGGTTGATATTGCAGGTTGGCCTTGCGATTATGATGCTATCAATGCTTTAGTGAATAAAGATTCTATAAAAAATAAATTTGTTGCAGAATCGGATAAACAAACCCTCTTAGGTAGAATACTAGTTGTTTCTGATGCCGCTCATTCTATTGGGGCATTGTACAAAGGGACACCTGCAGGGAAGTTAACAGACCTTACCATTTTTTCATTTCATGCCATTAAAAATATTACCACTGCAGAAGGTGGAGCAATATGTTTGAATTTGCCGGACAGTTTTGATAATGAGGCGGAATATAAACTAATGAAGTTATATACGCTCAATGGTCAAAATAAAGACGCATTCACTAAGTCTCAAGCAGGAGGTTGGAAATATGATATACTTTTTGCAGGATTAAAAGTGAATATGCCAGACGTATGTGCCGCTATTGGTTTGGCTCAAATCAGAAAATATGATAGTTTGTTGCTTCAAGAGAGAGAGAGAGTTGCCAGATCGTATCATGTATTCTTTTCAAAATATAAACAATTTGAATTGCCACCTTTGGAAGATGAAAATAGAAAGTCATGCTTTCATTTATATGCGCTTCGGTTAAAAAATTGTACAGAAGTTCAAAGAGATTCAATTATAGAGGAAATCACGCAAAAGGGTGTAGCGGTTAACGTGCACTTTATCCCTATGCCTATGTTAACAGTGTTTAAAAATCTAGGCTATAAAATCGAAGATTATCCAGTTGCTTATGATAACTATTCGAGAGAAATATCCTTGCCAATTTACCCGCAATTAACAAATGAGCAAATAGACTATATCTGTGAAGCTGTGCTCGCTTCTTACAAGAAAGTTGTGCTTAATGATTAGAATTTTAGATTTTTTATTTTCTTTTTTAGGTTTAATCCTGTTATCACCTTTTTTTCTCTTAATTGCTCTTTTTATAAAGCTGAGCTCAAGTGGCCCAGTTCTCTATAAGCAATTAAGAATTGGTTTGAATGGAACAGAGTTTAATGTATTTAAATTTCGTACTATGCGGTTGAACTCTGATAAGTTAGGATTGATAACAGTAGGAGGTCGAGATTCGCGTATTACTTCATTTGGGTATTTTTTAAGAAAGTATAAACTAGATGAGCTACCGCAGCTCTTTAATGTATTAAATGGTGACATGAGTTTGGTTGGACCACGTCCAGAGGTAAAAAAGTATGTGGATCTGTATACCCAAGAGCAAAGTAAAGTGTTATCGATACGTCCTGGCATTACAGATTGGGCATCCATTTATTATCGAGACGAAAATGTCATTCTTGGACAATCCTCAAATCCTGAGAAAGATTATGTTGAAAATGTAATGCCAGATAAGCTGAATTATAATTTGATTTATATTCAGAATTATGGGGTATTGGAGTATTTCAAAATAATTTTCACCACAATTTGGAGGGTTATTTTCTTGAAATGATTGATTAGTTAATTTTGAACTTGTTACCCTTTATGTGCAATTTTAAATCAAAAGTTTTTTCTTAAATACTAATATATCTAATGTTTAAAAATGATTAAAGTTCATTTTTTTCAAGCTTAAAAATTTTTATTTAATTTTCATGTCTATATTATTGACTGGTGCAAATGGTTTTTTAGGTCGTGTCATAAAAAAAGAATTACAAGATCTTTATTCTATCAAGACACTTGGAAGAACAGGTTGCGATTTTAATTGCGACTTAACTTCAGTAGAATCTATTCAGATAATTGAGCATTTTGATTTGATAATTCATTGCGCAGGTAAAGCCCATATATCAGGAAAAAATAGTTCGAATGAGTTGTTATTTTTTGATATCAATGTGAATGGCACTATAAATTTATTAAATTCAATTAGCAAATCTAATTTACCTAAGTATTTTGTATACATTAGCTCTGTGAGTGTTTATGGCTTAAATAATGGAAACTTAATTGATGAAAACTCGCCCTTATTAGCCAAGGATCCCTATGGAAAAAGCAAAATTAAGGCAGAGCAAATTGTTTCAAAATGGTGTAAAGAAAATAATATTGTTTGCACTATTATGAGGTTGCCATTAATAATTGGTGAAAACCCTAAAGGCAATTTAAAATCGATGATTAATGGTCTAAAAAGAGGTTATTATTTTAATATAGCTGGTGGTTCGTCTAAAAGAAGTATGGTTTTAGCTGACGATGTAGCTAATGTTTTAGTCCCTGCTTCAAAAATAGGTGGTATTTTTAATTTAACTGATGGTCTAAATCCAAGTTATTTTGAAATTAGTGCTGCTATAGCTTCTTACTTCAAGAGGTCGTATATCCCAAACATTTCGATATCCTTTGCGACTTTTTTGGCTAAAATCGGAGATATTTTTGGAGAAAGATTCATATTTAATACTGATAAATTAAATAAATTAACTAATTCGTTGACTTTTAGTGATACAAGTGCTCGTTTAGTGTTAGGTTGGGAACCAAACTCAGTTCTTTCAAATTTAAATTTTTTGGAAAGTGAATAGGATTTTTGCATGTATTTTATTTTTTTTGTTGCTGCCATTAATTCTTTTGCTAATAATCATTATTGTGGTTGATGATGGATTTCCATTTGTATTTACGCAAAAACGAGTTGGAAAGAACAATTCTCATTTTATGTTATTTAAATTTAGAACTATGAAAAAACATGCTCCGAGTGTTCCAACTAATGAATTTAATGAAACTGAAAAGTATATTTTAAGAACAGGGCATATAATGCGTAAATTTAGTTTAGATGAAATTTTAAATCTTGTGAATATAATTTTTGGAGATTTAAATTTTGTTGGGCCAAGACCCGCATTAACCAGCCAAACTGATCTATTGATTTTGAGAAAAAAATACGGTATTGATAATTTAAAACCAGGTTTAACAGGATTGGCACAGATTAACGGTAGAGACATAATTTCTTTAGAACAAAAAATTTTCTTTGAAAAAGATTATTTAGAAAAAAAATCTTTTTTATTTGATACTTTAATTTTAATCAGAACAATACCATATGTACTAAAAACTAAAGATGTGTTTCATTAATTTTTATATTTATATTTTTTTTTGAGCGGTTCTTTTTCTAATAAAAACTCATCTTAAGTATAATTTTCTTTAAAATTGGGTTTAAATAATAACTTTAAAATTACGGTAATTATTCCTGTTTATAACGTAGAACGTTATTTGTCTGAGTGTATTGAATCTGTTTTGGAGCAAGATTATGATAATAAAGAAATATTAATTATCAATGATGGGTCAACTGACGGGAGCAAAGAAATAATTGAAAAGTACAAAAAGAATAATACTTGTGTAAGGGTCGTTGAAACCGAGAATAGAGGGTTATCTATGGCTAGAAATCTCGGCATGGACTTGGCCCTTGGGGATTTTATACTGTTTTTAGATGGTGATGATTATTTGCTACCCAATACGCTAACAAAATGTATAGAAAGCATAGAAAAATACAAGACGGATATTGTTTTGTTTTCTGGAGAAATTATTAATTTATCAAAAGAATCAACTAAATTTTCAAATTTATATTATTCTCGACCCTTAGAATTAGTCAATAAACCTTTGCAGTCAAAGTATTTGTTTGAAAAATTGGTTTTGCTCAAGAAATATATACCCTCTGCTTGTTTATACATGTTTAAAAAAGATAAATTTAAGCTTATAGAGTTTTATCCAGGAATATTATTCGAAGACAATTTATTTACTACAAAATTATTAATTCATTCTCCAGATTCTTATGCAGTTTGCATTCCAGATAAGCTATACATGCGACGTATTCGAGAAGGTTCGATAACAAACCAAACCATGACTTTTAATCATTTAAACAGCTACTTTATAATAGTTGAAGAGTTATTAAAAATTAAAGCCGAAAAGCTAGAAGCGAGTACGCTAAAAGCATTAGAGATTTTCATCCAAAAAATCATCGTGGGCTGTATAGAAACAAATTCAAAGCTAAAAAAGTCACAACAAGTTAATTTTTTTAGATTTAAAATAATTAGTTATCTGAGAAAATTAGAACTGAAACATATTAAATTTCCCACTATTATATTATTGTTATTCCCTTGGTCAATATCTGTTTTAAAAAATTATCAAAATAGAAGGTATGTTTAATGATGATCGATCATTACTTATTTTAATTTATCGAAATGTCTAGTTCCGTGGATATAAATAAGCAGCCATTAGTAACTGTTTATATTACAACTTGTAATAGGTCTACTCTTTTAATAAGAGCTGTTGATTCTGTGTTGATACAAATGTATAAAAATATTGAATTGATCATAGTTAATGATAATTCGACAGACAATACAAGAGAGATTTTAGAGGGTTTTCAACTTCAATATAAAAATATAAAAATACTTCATAACGAAAATAAAATTGGAGCTTGTGAAGCTAGAAACGCTGCAATTTTACATGCTAAAGGTGAGTTTGTTACTGGCTTAGATGATGATGATTATTACAATGATGTCAGTAGAATAGAAAAGTTTGTTAAATTTTGGTTTGAAGATAAAAAGTATTCAAAAAAAGTATTATTTGATGATGTAAAAGTTAAAACTAGATTTGGAATAATTAATAGAAAAAAAAATAATCTTGCTACAAATCAAAATTTACGTACATCGAATTCAGTTGGTTCTCAAATTTTTGCACTTAGGGAAACATACATTGATTGCGGTCTTTTTGATCCATTAATGCCTATGTGGCAAGATTGGGATATTTGTTATAGAATATCAAAAATGGGATTTGTATTTATTAATATACAAAAGTTTAGCTATACTGTTGATAAATCACATAATTTTAACCGCATT
>Ga0315901_10010200_pt1 | contig 10714 bp, 20 predicted proteins | sample LakEriMetagenome_10_FD_203761 | JGI IMG/M metagenome (GOLD analysis project Ga0315901, IMG submission 203761) | Freshwater fungal communities from buoy surface, Lake Erie, Ohio, United States - Buoy 2 MA116 | ecosystem: Environmental > Aquatic > Freshwater > Lake | place: USA: Lake Erie, Ohio...
AATCTTCAATAGATTTATTACCAAACCTCGAATAACGAGGCTCAATATGAATTGATTTACCAATTGAAATATGAAAAAACTCCATGACATATCGATTCAATGGTTGGTGTGAAGTATTACGTAACAAGTTCATATCAAAGCTTTTATTTGAAAGTACCAATTTGATATCTTGACAAATGCTTTTGACTGTGAAATCGATAACTATTAGTACAAACACATAAAACTCCAATGAATTTATATATCCGACCTCAACCTTGTTCTGGTTTGGAGCTTCAAATATTATAGATCTCAACTTTAATGAATTTGCTCCAATTTCTGTATAATAGTATTTCTCAAATCGAATTAGATATTTACTACCATCAGATTTAGTGTATTCCAAATAACCTTTATAAGCATCCTCATATCCAACTACAATATTGCTTAAAATCCCTTCATAAAAAACCTTAAAAGGAATTTCACTTAATGGGTTCTCCATGTTACTGTCCTGTCTGGGGTGTAATAAAACATAAACTCCTTGGTGGTAAATCTTGTGACGTTACCACTAAGTTCCAATTTCGAAACAGTTTCCTCATCGTAATTATACATATAGATGCGTTTATCATCTTGTGTAAGGATATACAAAGGAAAACCATTTTGAGTGTTCAGTACAACTTCTTTGCCGTTATATTTACGCAAAGTATTAATGATTGTACCAACTTGTTGATCGCTAATGTAAAGCATTTCGTAATAAATTAAAAGTTAATCGACGAAAGATTTAATTTCGTCATATATTGACTTATTTTTTTTCAAAAGCTCAGTGAACTCAGAGTCAGTCATAGCCATTTCAGAATCTGTAATCGAAACAAATTTAGATCCGACATGATCTGTTAAATATGAAAAGACAATAACTCCCGAGAAAACACTATCTAAACTCAAAGGATGGCTTGTATTCCCATAGGCTTTTTGTTTTTCATAAGCTCTTAGACAGATCTTATCAAAGATTTGCGAAAATGCCAGTACTTCATTCATAATATTTTATTGTATCATTACCGAGAATTTCAAGGAATGTATCTCCTTTGAAATCGAAAACAACATTTGTGTCGACTACAGTACTATCCTGAGTAACAATTTCTTGCTTGTTAGGTTTCGTAAAATAGCCTAGCATTATAAACAGTATCAATGCTGTACATACAGCAGGGATAAATGAATCATCCTTCATCATTTTAGTCTTGATCAGTTTCAAAATTGTTTTTATACTTAGAGGATTTAATTAATTTAGGACGTCTTTCAGCAGAACTGTCCTCACGCTCTCTCTTAAGCTTTTCTTTAAACTTTTTTGAATCTTTATAGGTCTTGCCCATAATCATTTCCATCTGATTGTAGAATTTTTATGTAAATATTGCTTTGAATTCAAAGATTCTAAAATATCAACAGTATTTGAAATACCGCATCTATCAACAACCTTATACCATTTCTGTTTGATGTCCACATAAATGGAATCACCATATTTAACTGGAATATCTTTGCTGACAGCACACCATCTTAGTTCACTGGCTTTGGTTTTATCAAGAATCTTGTATCCTCCTGCTGTAGTCAACGGACTTGATCCGCATTCTTTGACAGTAGGTGTATACATCGAAATCCTGACTTGTTTTTGGTTAGGTAGCGTCATCGGATCTGTATCGAAACAAATCAAACTAGCTAACATAATTAAAATGTACTTCATCATTTCTCAATTAATATCTCCATCATCATCGTCACTTTCCATTGCTTCCAATGCAAGTTCGACATTTTCTAATGCATCTTGAAGAGAATCATAAATGAATTCTTCTTCCAAATACATCAACGTACCATCAATCGATTCAACTCTATACACAGCAGAATCGTCGCTGACAGATACAAATCTGTCGACAACATTCACTTTTGTCATTGCGACCATATTATCCATAGTCACAATCACAGCATAGGCTGGATCACCTTTACTGAAAATTTTCTTGTCAGTTTCCATTACAACTTGGTTTGAAAAGCTACGAAATTACCATCAGAATCCATTTCAAAAACTTCTTCCAATAGATCGTACTTATCTTTATTTTTATACAGGTTCATTAGAGATCCCAATTCAAATGATATTTGCGAAACGTGTTTCAATGCTTTGAATTGACTTTCATTCATATCAAACTCATCAGACACCTTATATAGTTTACCTTCGATATTACCTGTAAAAGCATTTTCATAGATTTTATTACCAACATAAGATGTTTCTGATGCGACAATTGGTTTCTCACATTCAACATGGAGCAGGAATTTATCATTTGGTAATTGATCGATACTTTTGACCAAATAATTAATTCCATCGATATTCACAATATCAAAGATACAAATTGAAACATCAGTTGTGCTACTGTTGATACCAAGTACTTTTATTTGATTGTCAATAACTGCTTTGTGAACCATTACAGAATCCTGACAGTGGACAAAGAAACAGTTTTCTTCGATACCATGATCAAGGTCGTACACATTTGAAATCACCAAATCTTTATTTGCAGGATTGAAATCCAACTTCGTATAAGATTCGGTTTTAGGTTCAGTCTTTTTAGAGAACAAACCTTTGAAGAATTCTACTATTTTTTTCATCAGAATAATACTATTTCATTAGTTTCAATCATTTCCCTTAGTTGAATACAATTCGTAAAGTTACGAGAGTTCCAATCAACTTGAATTTGAGCAATATGTTCAAAAGGACTCATGTGTTTACTTTCGAACAATCGTTTAGCCAATTTAATATCCTCATCAATAGATTTAGTACTATCGTCTCCTACAGTTGTATAGCTGACTCTTGCACATCTTGCAATAGACACTAACAACTTTTCATTTAACGATAAGTCACTTAAATCTTCTGAATAGGGAATATGCCATTGACCTGAGACAGCTCCTACTGGAGAACCGATTTCATTCCATGAAGCTTTGTTATAGGCAATTTCATAAGCATCCATCATAGCTTCAGCAAGGATTTGCATATGAATTTCAGCCATGATATTCGCTCTTAATTGAAAGAAGTGTTCAAACCCTCTCAGAGAAGTAGTCATAATGACTTTATGCCACATAAACGGTTCCAATAGTCTGTTTACGATTTGTTTACTCACTTGTTGTTCGTTCAAATCGATAGCAGCCTTTACAGCATGTTCTTTAGCACTTAACCATTTAGATCTACAATAGTTAATCATATCAGTTTCTTCGTGATAATCAAAGCCTTGCATACCTTTATGAGACTTCATCCAAGCCACAGGAATGAATGGATCTGTTGCTACAGATTCTATCATTTTTTTAGCTGGTATAGCTCTACTACTGGCTGAATTACGACTAAATGCCCTGTGAGTATTGAATTCCGCCAATATAATCCTTGGCATAATCAATTCAAAAGTAATCAATGCATCAAAACCCGATCGAGTTTTAATCGGAGTGAGTTTGATTACTTTTGCAGAAATTTCAGTTAAATTATTCATAAACTATTTAACATTTGAATCATTTCAGGCTGAGGGAAGATATCATACTTGTCTTTTCTGACTTGAGTATGAGAACGCAATCCCTCCGTTAAATTAAACCATTTAGAGTCATACTCAAACCAATCAGGATTATAGATACCCTTTTCGATTTTAATCTCATGCTTATCAGCTAACATCAAGATAAGCTTCCTTGTAGATTCTAATTGATTATCAGTGTACTTCTCATAGTGGGTATATCCCCTGAATGGAACAGGTAATGCTACAACCTCACTAGGATTAACAGGTTTATTCACATAATTGTAATAAATACCGTTCTTCAGCTTAAGGAATCCATAGTTGCAAATCTCAATACCAACTGATTGACAATTGAGAGACTTACTATTATGACTGATTCCAAGATGATATGCCCAATGTTTATCATCGAAAGCTCTGAGGATTTTACCATCCCAAGAACTGTCCGTAGATGACGACGAACGTCTTCCAATAACATAAGCAGTACCTACTTTGTCTTGAGAATCGGTATTCCAACCATGAATAGTCCAATCAGGTCTCGATCCTCCTGCTGTATGGTGAAGCCAAATCAGTTTCTTATCGTGTTCTGCAGGGTAATATTCATCACCATCCAAGAAGTTATCGATAATCTCTAAATCGCTATGAGGATAAGTCTTTGACAATACATCAAAAGTCTTAGGGCCTACAACACCATCTGCTAACAAATCGTGTTCGTTTTGAAAATCAACAACAGCCCTGAACAAACCTTGACCAAAGTTTGAATCCAATGCACCATTGTAATATTTCAAAGATTTCAATTTGTTTTGAAGCCATAACACATCAGCTCCGACACACATCAAGACAAGATTTCTAGTTAATTTTGTCATTTTTTCATAATAATACTATTTTCTATTTATATAGAATCAGAGGAAGGTTTCCCAACCTCTGATTCTAAGTTGTTAAAAAGGTAAGCCACTCATTGCGGAATTCCCTAACAGTTTGAACTCGATTTCGAGTTCAAATTGATTAGAAAACTTTGTTAAAATGTCGTCTTTAGGTTTGCAATCCCTAAATTTGTAAATGCGCTTGTAGTCATCGATTTCAATACAAGCGATTGATTCTCCAACGTAACGACCTTTTAATTGAGGAATTGCTGCAGCCATTTCGAATAGCAATTCGGAATTGTAATAACTTTTACCAACTTTGAGATATTCAATATGTTTAATATCATTAGCATCGTCCAAAGATTGATTTTCAAGTGTAAACTTGAACTCTAAGTTATTTACAACATCTGTCAATTTACCATAAATAGTGTAAACGTCACACTTATTGACATTAAACGTATTGAAGAATTCTTCTTGAGATTCCACTCTATCAAACAAATTCACCTCATCGATAATTGATTTTAAATTATCAATAGAAATATTTTCAGTAAACTTTAACAAACTGAGCAAATCTTCTTTGTGATCGAAATTCATAAGACGATCATCGATGATTTCTTTGATTACTTCATCTGAAAGATTATCAGAAAATCGCTTATGATATTTAATCCTACTAGGACGATTTATCAAATAAGGATTCAATCGTGTTTCATTTGTTGTGAAAATGAACAATCTCCTATGAGAAGAAGCATTTGCTCCATCCATAATGGACAGCAAGTCAGCACTATCTTCGAAAATCTTATCATATTCATCAATGAATACGACGATATCCTTATCGATCTCATTGATAATGTCGACAGCATGTTCCTTTTGAGCGATAACAAGTACTGGAGCATTAATTTCATTAGCAATAATCTTGCTGGTAATAGTTTTACCAGTACCTTGTGAACCACTCAGAAGAATACCTAGATTCGATTTGGAATTTTCCCAAGAGATTTTAACCTTCTCGATAAATTCCTTTTCAATACCATAGATTTTTTCAGGTAGTTCAAATTTGAATCCTACGTGTTCAAAATTAATACCGAAACCTACATTTCCTTTATAGATACCATTAGGTAATCCATCTGGAAACACTTCGATTTTATCGGTTTTACTAAAATTATTTCCAAACGAATACCAAATACTATTCGCTTTAATCAACTGTTTCGTCTTTTGCATAAGTTTCTTCTATAAATTCTGGTGGATAATTCATAAGAATGAATTGCCTTAAAGCATTCTTATGAGTTTGAAAATCATCTTCGTATTGTACAATACTATACAAATCTGACAGGAAAGCTTTTTTAAGAGCTTCTTCATCAAAAGTGTCTTCAAATATTGCAATCAATCGGAATGTCTTATCCTCTTTGGTATAGTAAATCATCTCCACATCAAAGATAGGTTCCATGAAACCTAAATCTTTGATTCTATAACCAGTTGATTCTGAATAAGACAATTCATGATGTTTATACAATTGAGACATTCCGTGCTCTTCGTACAAATCAGGCTTTTGAGGCGTTTCCATTGAGATCCATAAAATAAAATGGACGACTTAGTTTACGAAAATTATTCATAAACGAAGCCTTACGAGCTTCCTTTGCGAAATCATAGATCTTGTCAGGAATGTTCAAGAAGATGAATTCAACAATTTCAGATTTTTCATCATCTGAGATAGGAATCTCACTTCCATTCAACATTTGTTTGAACGCTTTCAATGTACCTTTACGACGATTGAATGTATTCAAATCCTTAAAAGAAAGAACTGCTTCACCAAAGTAAACAATACCTTCTTTTGTAACAAGACGTACTTCTGTATTGAAGCCCCTGAAAGCAACTTCAAATGTGAAGTTACCGTTTGCAAATGCAATTTCATCCACAACTGGTGGACGCTTATTAATTCTAGGTTTAGTACTCATAGTCATCAATGTTTTCATAATTATATTCAACGCCTTCAAAGTCATTGAATAATATCTCTTCGCTTACAAGTTCAGCGATAGTTGTCAAAGTATTTTCATCTTCAGTTAGATGATTTGCAAGATTATGCATCATGAAATCCACATCTTTAACTGTAAATTCATTCGTACTCAATCCATCAAAAACATCTCTTTCAATAACAATTATCAAATCGTTATGTTCATTCAGATACGCTTTCATAGTTTAAATTTAGATAAATCGTGAATTCTACGATATCCGACATCATATCTCAAGTTATGAGGTTGTGACATCAAAAACGTACAAATACCAGCTTGATTCAAGTCACGATAGTTTTCATATCGATCATCGATAAAGACTCTTATACCTGATCGATGAGCAACATCAACTTTACTACAATTGAATGGTACACAATATACAGGTTTATGAGGAAATCCATGAGCATTAAGCCATTCAATAGTCCATTCTACAGGAATAGATCTACTAGTAATATAACAATGAGGTTCAAAGTTCAAATGATTTGGCTTGATAAGAGGTTTAAGGTTTAGCCAAAACTCCTTATCATTTTTAACCGATGCTATTCTTTGTTCAAATTTAGGATCAAAGTTCCAAAATTCAGGTGTTTCTACACCGAATTTAGCAGTATATCCTCCGATAAAATCGCAAAGAACTTCATCAATATCCAATCCGATTGGAAGTTCATCTTTCTTAAGATGATACCTGTCATCCATATCAGGTCTATGTTTCATAGTCCAAATCAAGAAAGCAACATTAGTTGCCACATGACTTAGATGCAATAGACCTGATTCAGGATCGACGTCTTCACCTTTTTCGAAAGCTGTCAGATGACGTTTCAACGATGCCAAACAATTAGAGAACTTTAGACCAAGTTTCCAATTATCAGGTGCATACTTTTCAGCACCAAATGTAAGAACTTGACCTACTTCTTCTATGAGTTCAGGTGGAACTAGATCTAATCTGTTTTTACCAGAATTATAACGTAAAGCTTTGTTATGTTCGCTCATGTTGTCAATCTCATTTTAAGTGAACAATCTACTTCAGCAGGAGTAATTCCACCATAATAAGGATAGCTTCTACAACCAATACTGAAACGAATTTTTCTTCGAATTCGATTATCAAACCAAATTGTATTGTGATAAGACATCTTAACATCATCAGATAAACCTGAAATAGATATGGTTCCATCTTCAATGTCGACAAGCATGGTATAATCTGTATCAACATTGACTGTAGTTAAATACTTAGCATAACGAATACCTTTATAGTATTCGTACAGTCCTAATTCGATTTGATTTGAATCAAGGGCTCTCCAAGCGATTCTAACACTATTTCTATGTTTGAATCCATATTGAGCAATTCCGCCAAGTTTGTTCCATTGAAGTCTCCTGTAAGGATCTGCAAGCTCATTAGCACAAGACTTATCAAATCTGAACTCAATAGAAAACATACTTACGTTGAACAAAGGAACAATCGCTCTCAACATGACCCAAAACCAATTGGTTGGATAGTGATGTCCCTTCTTAAATCTAAATTGTTTCATCGTTTCATCTTTTCATTGTTCAATTCGACACCGATTAAAAAAGAAAATAAAGCTACGACCAGTACGATACCGATTCTTTCCATTCCAATAGAAATAGAACAATCGCCACCTGTAGGAGCTAAACATAGACTATCTCCACTGACAAAGCTATAAATAAGCATTGCCAATGAGAAGACTACCATTGCGTAATAAAATAGTTTCTTCATACATTAAAGTTTGTTTTCAAATAATTGTGAGAAGAGAGTTTCTTCTCTTTTGATTTTTTGGCTGTCTAAAGCATCTAAGAATTCAACTTCTTCCAAGGAGTCTTCTGTGATCATAATATCTATAAGAGAATGCTCCTTATACGAATCATAATTCCAAGAAACCTCTTCGTCTTCAGTTAATTCAAATAGAGATATAACAGGTCTCCATTTTGAAGTATCGATGTGAATCCCAACAATACGAGTAGCTGATTTGAATGTACTCACATTATTTTGAATCAAAGGTAATATCCCTAAGAATATAGCTCTTTTAGCCATAGACAACTCAGACTCTTTTGATTTAACAGGTTCGACTAATACTTTAGGCTTACGTTTGAATTTTGAGATAATCCAACTTAAACCATCTGTTAACAAAAAGATATAAGGTTCCCCCATTACAAAGTCTAATGCTGTATAACAAAGTAGAATTAATATAATTCCAAAAATCAATGCTGCCATATTTTCATTGTTTTAAGTGTTATAATACTTGAGTACGCCTGATTGGATTCGAACCAATGACCGTTCGCTTAGAAGGCGAATGCTCTATCCAACTGAGCTACAGGCGCATAGAAGGCTTTTTTAAAAAATATTCACGGTATCCTCAGGATGCGACTTTCTATTTCTACAAAGCCTTGCTATTCAAAATATCTTAACTATTTAAAAAAATAGAATTTCATTTCGTTTCCTCCATCAGTTCTGGGTTGTCAAAGATGTTGCCGATGACTTTGGCATTGTTTTTACCAGTCACCCCGTAAATAAAGTCTGCAAGTGAATCACAAAGAGTTCCAATCGGGTAGAATCTTGCTGATTGTTCAACCCATTGAATTACTTTACGATGCTTTCCACCAAATGGTGAACATTCATTGTAAACATCAACAATATCCCCTTCCCAAATCCTGACCCCGTTCCATTCTTCTAGTGGGGTAGTGCCGTTTTTTTCAGCCGCGATTAGGGCATATCCTCGCTGATATTCTGTTGCATCTTCCCATTTGGTAGAGTCATACAATCCCGTGAATTGGCAGAGGGTGGAGCGGTCTATTTCCAGCACTTCACCATAATCATCAATGATTGCTTCATATATAGGGTCTTTTTCCGTGTCATAACAGAATGGTACATAGTGACCTTCTAACCAAATATTAAAATCCTCATTTACGTCCCAATCAATAGACTTTGCTCTGAACAGGACTTCGCGTGGTGCGCTCATCGTCCTGCCTCCTTCATGCGGTTGAGGGTTTCAACCGCGTTATTGATCAATCCTGCGATGTCCTTGTAGTGTGCCGTGTTCAGGATGGTAAACATCTCCAATGCCTTCATCAGTTCCTCACGCTCAGAGCGGAGTTGCTGAATCTGCTGCCGCTCCATTTCAAGAGCTTGGGCGAAATGGGGTGCAAGATCTGCTGCCGTTTTGTGCCATGCTAATAATTGCCCGTCAAGAGTTTTGAATGTCAGTTTCTCCATGAGCCACTCCACCGCTGTCTGCTGTTTGATCATGGCTGCACCTCCACTTCGAATCCTTCCTTCAAATCCAAGCGTAGGAAGTAGTAGGCGGTCTTGTAATCACTATGAACAGGATGGTACACTTCATGTTTTGTAGCATCATTAACTGCCCACACAGACCAATCTTCGTCCGCCTCCTTTCTCCACCCTGGAATCAACTCACCGCCTTCAGGAACGGATGCGAGATAACGCTCGACAGCCTCCTTATACGTCATCTTAGGGAATCGGTACGCCTCGATGTCAAGACCTATGAAGTGCGCGAATTCAAAAACTTCAAAAGCATTTTCATCATGAGACCTGGACATAGAAGCGAAACATTTTGTCCGAGATTCGATTATTGCTCTTGTTACTCCTCTGGAAACATTGATTCCGATTTCGTTCATCCAAGGTTTAAATGTAGGATTTTCCCACCATGCTAAACAATCAGCGTGGAGCTTCTTCAAATCGTATTTACTCTCTATGCTCATAGTTTTAATAATTAATTGTTTAATTTGTTTAGCACCCTCTTGTCTTATGTACTGTATAGAATTGCAGAGCATAAGATTCTATACTATCTGTCTGCATTTTAAGTACGAGTAGGGTCACGTGATTTCAAGGTTAAACTCAGCATATCTCAAGGATAGTTGCCTTGTCCTAATATTACATAGGAACCCTCTGTTATTGAAACATAAAAATCACTTGCTTGGAACTCATTCGTGTTGTAGGAAAATCTGGTACTCCCAGCGTATCCTCTTGGTCTTCATTCCTTTCCACAGGAACAACACGTTTAGGATTACTCCATCAGTTAGCTAATAAGTACGGATCGGGCATTCATCTCTTCGCCGTTTAGACTGCGCTGAGAAGCTATCTCAGTTAGCACGCTTATTCTGATATCCTGTTGAATCAGGATTAATATCTTTATGTGAATTACTTGTAGCTTCTTCGTGTACACGATAAGTCTTTTGCATGGGTAATTCACAAAGGATCACTGTTTAGCCTTTAGATTTACTTATTTGAATGATATTTTCATATCGCTAGTATCAGCTATAATTTCAGCTTCATGTAACGCTTCGAAATATCCACACCAAAACGCAGAGATTTGCATGAATTGTC
>Ga0315901_10010208_pt1 | contig 10707 bp, 10 predicted proteins | sample LakEriMetagenome_10_FD_203761 | JGI IMG/M metagenome (GOLD analysis project Ga0315901, IMG submission 203761) | Freshwater fungal communities from buoy surface, Lake Erie, Ohio, United States - Buoy 2 MA116 | ecosystem: Environmental > Aquatic > Freshwater > Lake | place: USA: Lake Erie, Ohio...
GATGGAGCAGTTTTCGGGATTTGGGTGATGGCGCTTGCGACCGATGCATAATCAAAGGAGGTGTTCAAAATAGTACAAGTAAAAAATTTGGTTTTTTACGCACGGACTTTTGGCAAACGGTCTAGACCGTTGGCCTTGGGGTTGGATTAGAAAATTGTTATAAAAACAGCCCCGCACCAAATGTTTGGGGCGGGGCTGCTGATTGAGATGTTAGATGACTTACAGCGACTCGTTCACGAGTTTTTCGAGTTTGACAATATCGGCAGCGAAGTTGCGGATGCCTTGGGCGGTTTTCTCGGTTGCCATGGCGTCTTCGTTGAACATCAGGCGGAAGGATTTTTCATCGAGTGAAATTTTCTCCACGGGATCGCTCTGAGCGGCTGCGGCGGTGAGTTTTGGGACTATGGGTTCTTCCGATGCCGCAAGCTCTGCAAGGAGGCCTGGGGAAATGGTTAGAAGGTCGCATCCGGCAAGGGCGATGATCTCGCCTTTGTTGCGGAATGAAGCACCCATGACTTCGGTTTTGTAACCGAATTTTTTATAGTAGTTGTAAATCGCCTTCACGGAAATCACGCCGGGATCTTCATCGCCTTGGTAGTCTTTTCCAGTGCTGGCTTTATACCAGTCGAGGATGCGTCCAACGAACGGGGAAATGAGCTGCACCTTGGCCTCGGCACAAGCGACGGCTTGGGCGAAGGAGAACAGGAGGGTGAGGTTGCAGTGGATGCCTTGTTTTTCCAGAATCTCGGCAGCCTTGATGCCTTCCCATGTGGAGGCGGCTTTGATGAGAACGCGATCGCGGGAAATGCCTGCTTTTTCGTATGCGGCGATGAGTTGCAGGGCTTTATCGACCGTGCCTTGGGTGTCGAAGGAAAGACGCGCATCGACCTCGGTGGAGACCCGACCCGGGACGATTTTCAAAATTTCCAAACCAAACAAAATCAGAATGCGGTCAAGCACGGCATCGGTGAGGGCTTGTCCGGAGAGGCCGCTGTTTTTGTGCTCGTTGATCGCTTGATCGATGAGCGGACGATACTCGGCTTTGGTTGCGGCTTGGAGGATGAGCGATGGGTTGGTGGTCGCGTCTTGAGGCTTGAACGCTTTCATGGCCTCGAAATCGCCGGTATCGGCGACGACGGTGGTGAGTTTCTTGAGTTGGTCGAGTTGTGTCATTGCGTGGTGGTTCTAATACGAGTTTGGGCAGTGGTGAATGTTAATTTTTGGTTTCGGGGGTGATGGGAGATGAAAATTTGAGAAGCAAGGGATGAAAGTGATTTGCGATGAGCACTCCGAAAGTGCCGCCAAGGAAATCGGCGAGCCAATCAAAGAGATCGTTTCCGGAACGGCCGGGGGTGAAGGTTTGGCGGTATTCATCGATGACGCCGAAAATGCCGAAAAAGATGATGGGAAACAGATAACGGGTGAGACGAGAGCTAGTGACGCCGTGTTTGAGAAGTAGCCAGGTTGCTAGGATGATGCCGCCGCCGAAGAAATAACCGAAGTGGGTGACTTTATCGAAATGCGGGATTTTCGGCGCTTCATCGGGTAACCGAACGGCGAAAGACGAGGCGATAGTCAGTGCCAAGAGCCAGACAATGAATAGAACCAGCCATGGCTTTGGCTCAGTGAAAATGGAGATTAGGCGTTTCAAGGTTCTGGCGTCTAATCGATGGATTACGGATTTTTCATCTCATCCTCAAGACGCTCTGCTAACCATTGTTTCATCATCGACTGATAGTTAAGGTAGCGGGAACGCGCGATGCGCTTGATGCGTGAAAGCATGCGGGGATCGAAACGCAGGGTGATGGTGGTGGATTCACGAACGTGGGCTTCGTGGATTGAGCCACTCATGAGCTTGGATTCTAGCTCATGCTCTTGCCAGAAGGCATTTTCCGCTGCTTCGGACTCGAATTCAGGAAGTTGGTTCCAATTTGTTAGAGTTTTCATGATGTCACCGGGTTTCGTTGTAATTTCGATCGTAAAAGCGACGCTCGGCATCGCTCATTTCACGCGCGGTAATAACGCGTGCCACTTTGCCATCCGTGGTGAAACCGATGAAGAGGTGTCTGTCATTGATGGTGCGTCCAAGGGCGTAGTATCGTGATGCGCCATCATCTCTATCGTTATCTGGGAGGAAACGAATGCCAAATGGATCTTCGAGGATTTCTTCGAGTTCACCAGGTTTGATGAACTTTAAATCGAAGGCGACGTTGAGGAGATCGAGTTCCATGAGGATTTTTTAGAATGAGTGAATGCCCGTTTTGATTACGGCGAAGTCTAGAGGTGGGGAAGGATTTTGTCGAGAGCTGCCTGCGGGCTGATGTGGTGAAGTTCTTGGAGGATATCGGGTTTTCCATGCTCTACAAAGACATCCGGCCAGCCGATTCGCACCACTTTGGTGGAAATACCCGCGTCGTGGAGGTGTTCGATGCATGCCGCTCCAAAACCATTCATGAGAACGTGATCTTCGAAGGTGCAGACGACTTTTACCTTGCGTGCAACTTTTTCAAGCAGGGCGGTATCGAGGGGCTTGATGAAACGTGGGTTGACCAAGCTGACGGAGTAACCTTGTTTTTCGAGGAGGTCTTTGGTTTTGACAGCCAGGTCAAAGAATGTGCCGAGTCCGATGAGTGCGACATCGGTGCCTTCTTGGATGAGCTCCCCTTTGCCGAGTTCGATGGGAGAGACGGGTTGATCGAGAGGGGTGCCGCTGATGGTGCCACGCGGGTAGCGGATGGCGGTTGGGCCTTGATCATAGCTTGCCATCCATTTCAGCATGCTCACAAACTCTGCTTCATTCCTCGGCTGCATGTGAATGATGTTAGGAACATGACGGAGGTAACCGATATCAAAGAGTCCGTGATGCGTTGGGCCGTCATCACCGGAGAGTCCGCCTCTATCCATGCACATGCGTACAGGTAGGTTTTGCAGAGCGATGTCATGAATGATCATGTCATAGGCGCGTTGCATGAAAGTGGAGTAGATCGCAAGAAACGGACGGATGCCTTCGGTCGCAAGTCCTGCGGCGAAGAGCGCAGCATGTTCCTCGGCGATGCCGACATCGAAGTAGCGATCCGGCAATGTGTTTTTGAAAATATCAAGTTTAGTTCCGCCTGGCATGGCTGCGGTGATGGCAACGATCTTAGGATCGTCGATCGCCAGATTGGTTACCGTTTGACCGAAAATTTCCGAACAAGTAGGAGTCGCAACGGTATCGGTGGAGCCGTCTTCGATTTTGTAAGCACCGAGTCCGTGGAATTTTCCTGGGTTATCAAGCGCAGGTTGGTAACCGCGGCCTTTTTCAGTGATGATATGGAGGATGACCGGATCGTTTAGAGTTTTAAGATGCTCGAAGGTTTTGATCAAGAGGGGAATGTTATGTCCATCGATAGGACCAAAGTAACGTAAACCAAACTTTTCAAAAAGGACGTTGGGAAAAATAAGGTTCTTCGCACCCTCTTCAACGCGGTGGGCGATTTTTCTAACGGCTTTACCTAACACACGTTCCACAAAGTCCGCCGCGGAGGTGCGGACTGCTGAGTAGGTGGCGTGAGTTTGCAGAGCGTTGAAATATCTGGCGATGGCACCGACGTTTTTGTCGATCGACCATTCGTTATCGTTGAGAATGACGATGAATTTTTTGGTGGTCTCGGAAATGTTGTTCAGTGCCTCTAGCGTGGGGCCGCAAGTGAAAGCAGCATCGCCTGCGACGGCAACGACGTGATTGTCATCACCATTGAGATCGCGAGCAGCAGCCATACCGAGTGCGGCGGAAAGGCAGGTTCCTGCATGGCCAGCGCCGTAGCAATCGTGCTCCGATTCGGTGCGCAGCAAGAAACCATTCAAACCCTTGTAGGTTCGTATCGTATCAATTTTAGATGCGCGACCTGTTAGCATTTTGTGAACGTATCCCTGGTGGGAGACGTCGAAGACAAATTTATCCTTCGGGGTGGAGAAAACCTTGTGCATCGCAACACAGAGTTCGACGACGCCTAGGTTCGGGCCGAGGTGACCGCCCGTCACGGAAAGACAGTTGATCAAGGTGCTACGAATTTCCTCACTGAGCGAGACGAGGTCTTGATCGGAAAGTTTTTTAACATCCTCAGGAGATTGGATCGATTTTAGGATCGGCCCAAGTTGTGGATGGTCAGAGGATTCAGAAGAGGCGGATGTCATTATTTTCGTGGGAAACTCCGTCATTTTCGGATGGAGCAGTAGGTGCGGATGCTTGGGTGGTCTCCTGCCCGCTATCCTCACGATTTGCAAGAGTGATTAGTTCGATTCGCTTGCGGGCGGATGATAAAACGCTTTCGCAGTGTTTGAGAAGCACAGATCCCTTTTCGTATTGAGTGACAAGGTCTTCGAGCGGGAGTTGATCGCTTTCCATCGACTCGACAATTTCCTCGATGCTTGCGAGGGCGTCTTCGAAGCTCAGGGAATCGGCGTTTTCAGATGTTTTTTTACGAGCAGGCATGATTGGGGTTAAGTTGATTTACTTACTCACTCTGAGAGGTCAGGGTGCGATCGGAATAGTAGATCATATCATTGAATACCAGAGGGTATGAATAGGGGTATCGAACCATGATTTCCCTAATTTTTGGATCTTCTCTGGATATGTATTTATCGTTCTGGCCAGTGGCAGCAAGCACCTGTCCATCAAGTATAAGCGAATAGAAATCTTTGTATTCATCGGAAACTTTGGAAATGAGCTCCATGCTGTGGGAGGATGGCGAAATGAGGATGCCTGAGATGGGAGTTTCCAGGCTATCGGCCGTTGATTGGAGTTCGATGAAATCTTTACTCGTGGGTGGCAACCAAATGGAAATGCGATCGGCATACCAAGCGGTTGCCCATGGTTGGTCAGTGACACAGAGTTGGGAGTCGGATATCCATTTATTCAAACCGAGATTCTGTACAGGAGCAAAGTAAGGCGGCCATTGAGGAATGCCACCGATATCTTTGCGATAGAGGCCGATTTTGATCTGGTAAGGCAGTGCTAGAATTAAGGGGAGTGCACAAATGATGACGATGATTACATGGTGTAAATTACGTATCATCGGTGCGCTGATCACGATGGGGAGCTTGTTCCAGAGGATGGAAATGAACGCAAGACCATAAGCGGTCATGATTGGTGCAAAGAGAAGGTGGGTTTGATTGGGGTCGAGGTTATCGGAGTTGACTCCGTAAAACGCTAGGCCTAGGGCGGAGATGCCGAACATGCAAAGCAGAGCCCAGCGGAAGGTGGCGATGGATGGGCTTTTGAACGGATGCAGTAGCGATAGAAAAAACAGAGGAGCGACGATGATTCCTCCCAAGAACGGAATGATGTCGGTGGTTTGAATGAGGAAGCTTCTCAGGATGGTAAAAAAGAAACCACGGTTGATGAGATCTGGCGGGACTGTGCTACGCAGGGCGAAGCTCTCTTTGTCGCCACCGATGCCGTTGTAGAGATTATAAAACGCAGCTCCGAATGGGGTTCCTGAAATGCCGTAGTTGCGTAGCATTACAAATACCGATGGGATAATTAAAATCACAAGGATCGATACACTCACAACGCCGCGAGGGCGGAAAGCGATGGCGGCAAAGATGATATATCCGAGGGCAATCCAAACGGTGAGATAATGAGTCATGGCCAACAGGGTGAAAAACACCCCAGCTATGATCGCGGAGGACATAGGAATGCGGTCTTGTTTCGAATCTTCAATAGCCCGATAGACGAAATAGATACCAGATGTAAAAAACAAAAGCATTAACATCTGTGGTAAACCGCTGAGCGAGTAGTCCCAAAATGTTTGACAAAACAACATCAGCACAGCCGTAACTTCGGCAATTTTTGAATCAAAAATTCTAAGAACCAGCAAGTAAGTGACGCCGATCGAAAGCAGAAAACAAATCGTGGATACTGCCGCGACGACTCTATCTAACGGAAAAACGATTTCTTTCTCAGACATCGTCCATTTTTTAGCATCATCCGCACCTATCATTTTAAATATCGCGGAGAGAAGCAGAGGATTGAGCGGAGAGTGATAAGTGTCTTTGTAGTTGGTGAATGGGATAACACGTTTTTGATGTTCCGTGTTTTTATCATAATCCAACGGCCGAATCACTTTAGTAATCAAACCATTGCCACGTGAAAATTCACGCGCGATCTGTGCTTGATCCATCGCGTGAGGCGCACTCAAGCCTCGGAATAAGGTGAATAAATTTCCAAGCGTGAGCAGAACGAGAACGACCAAAAATAAGCTGCGTCTGATTAGCGAGCCGGATTCTGAAATGGTTGATGAATGTTTCATGCGATTGGGATTATTTCTACTTAAAATCTAGATGCCTAATTCTTTGATTTTTCGTTGCAGGGTGCGGCGGCTGATTCCAAGAAGCTCGGCCGCTCGAGAACGGTTGTCTTGAGTTTGGGCTAGCGCACCTCGGATCGTTGCGGTTTCGAGGTGATGCAAGTTGAAATCGACCTGTCCAGCAAGACTGTTATTGGTAATGAAGGTGTTTTGTTTATGACTTTGCTGACCCTTATTCAGGAAAGTCGGGAGGTGCTTGATGTCGATTTGAGCATCATTCGACATGACTACGCCGTGCTCGATGGTGGTGCGGAGCTCACGGACATTTCCCGGCCAAGGATAGGATATCAGCAACTGCAGGGCTTGATCGGTGAGCGGCTTGACGAGACGTTGGTTTTCTTCGGCAAATTCTTTGAGAAACACATTTGCCAGCAAAACAATATCTTCGGGCCGCTCACGCAGGGTTGGCATATGCAGAGACACGACATTCAAACGAAAATATAGATCTTCTCGAAATTTCCCAGCATCGACCATCTGACGCAGGTTGCGGTTGGTCGCGGTAATGACTCTGACATCGACCTTGATCGGGGAGTTTGAACCGACCCGTTCTATCGTGCGCTCGGATATGGCTCGCAGGAGTTTGACCTGAGTCGCGGGATCAATTTCACCGATTTCATCGAGAAACAAAGTTCCGCCATCGGCTTGTTCAAAACGCCCGATCCGTTTTTGTGAGGCTCCAGTAAACGCGCCTTTTTCGTGGCCGAAAAGTTCGGACTCGAGCAGCTGTGGAGAGAGTGCAGCGCAGTTGACGACAACAAGCTTTGCCGCGGGCCTACCTGAAAGCTGGTGGATCGTGTGTGCAACGATCTCTTTACCCGTTCCCGATTCTCCCTCGATCAATACGGTAGCACGGGTCGGCGCAACCTGTTCGATGAGATCGGTGACCCGTTTGATTTCTGGGGATTTACCGATGATGCGCGACAGGCTGCTGCCTTTTTTTACCTGTTGGGTGAGCTGTAAGTTTTCGATTTCCAAGTTACGACTACGCAGCGCGCGTTTCAGCAGCATTTCAGCCTCGTCCAGATTGAGAGGTTTGGTGACAAAGTGAAACGCCCCACGTCGCATCGCCTCAACCGCGGTATCGACCGACCCGTAGGCGGTCATCATCAGGATGGTAGGTGGTGAGGGGAGTTTGGATGCGGCATCGATCAAATCCATCCCCGAATCCCCGCCGAGCCGCAGATCCGTCAGTAGAAGCTCGATGGGCTCGTTTTTCAAAATAAACAAGGCCTCGGTGTTGTTGGAGGCGAGATAGACATCGAAATCCTCCTCCAAGGCCGAACGCAGCCCCTCGCGGGTCGCGCGTTCGTCGTCAACAATGAGAAGGGTAGGAGTCATTGAAGAGTGAATTCTGAATAGTGAAGAGTGAAAGGAATAGAGGTGACAAGTTGACGCAGTATAGTGACGGGAGGTCGGGCGTCAATAGGAGGCTTTTCTTCCAAATCAAAAATCAACAATCGTCATTCATCAATCGTCAATCAATACAGTGAGAGGTGCGCCATGGTTGGTCGGTCTGATTTACGATTGATGATTGTTGATGTTTGATTTTTGAATGAAGAGGGATCAATCCTGATCATTTATCGCAGGATTTTTCTTCAGCTCAGGAGCAGGGAGAGAATCCCAGGGATTGGTGGGCTCTGGATCAGATGTTTTTTCCTTGGGCTTGGGTTTGTGTTTCTCGGAGTAGTAAAGACCCAATATCAAGAATGAAATTCCCATGAAAAATTGGACCTGGGGATATTTTGGCACCCGAGATGCCCCTAGGTTGGGTTTGTTGAAAAATCGTGTGCGATCGATCTCGTTGATGATCTTGTTGAGTTCCGGGTTGGTGACTTGCGGATCAGGTTGGATGTTCCAGCTGTATTTTTCTAATTTGTCCAGAAGTGGATCCATCTTTCCGATGTAGGCTGAGGTTTCTTCATGGTAATCGAACAGAGGACCGATGGTGAGGATGATCATCAACAAACCGACAAATGAAATCAGCGAGGCCAGACGATATTTCCAAAGCTCCTTGATTTTCATGCGTGGCAATTTTTGAAATTTGAGATTTGAGATTTGAAATTTAAGCATCAACCATCGGAGCAGGCAAAAGCCTTGGGCTCGGGGCGGTGTGGGGGAGATGGATCAAAATCGAGGTCCCATCGTTCGGGTTTGAATGGATTTCGATTTCGCCGCCATGTTCGCGGATGATGCGGCGGACGATCAGTAGGCCCAAGCCAGTGCCGGCGGATTTCGTGGTGCGGTAAGGCTCGAACAAGCTGCCCATTTGCTCTGGAGGAATGCCAGTTCCGTTGTCGGATATGGAAACGATGAAATCGGTCTCCGTGGAGCGAGTTTTGATATCAATCAGGCCATCGTCTCCTGAAATGGCTTGGTAGGCATTGCGAAGGAGGTTGTAGAAAACTTGTTGAAACTGATCGGGGTCGATCAAGGCTTTCGGCAGGGTTTCCGATAGATCGAGATTTACTTCAATGTTGCGGGAACTAATCTCGGGTTCTAACAGGTTGAGTGTTTGGCGAAGGATGTCGTTGAGGTTTTGTGGCTCACGACGGGGTGTGGTGGGTCGCACGGCGTGAAGAAATTGTTTGAGGATGGTATCGAGTCGCTGAATCTCCTGACGCGCAGTCTGCATGTTTTCTGTTAGGATTTGTCGATAAGATGGTGGGAGTTTGCGGATTTTCCGCTCGATCAATTGCAGGTGGATATCGAGCGAGTTGAGGGGATTTCCAATCTCATGAGCAACACCAGCCGCAAGCAAGGTTAGGGCGTTCAGCCGCTCCGACTCGATGTTTTCCTCAGTCTCTGCATGGGTGCTGGTGGTGTCGCGGATTAACATCACATGCCCAAGCGGTAGTTCGAAATTTTTCGGGTCGTCGATGGGTGCGAGGTAGAAATTGAGTCGGCGATGTTCGGGATAGAACACTTCGATATCGCGGGAAACCGATTGCGTGGAGCCACTGAGTGAAAGTTTATCGAGTCCGCGGATTTTCGATGAAATGGTTTCACCGAGAGAGTCAGCAGGATCGAGCCCGAAGAACTGGCATGCGGCGCGGTTGAGGAACATGATTTTGCCCACGGGGTCGAGGATGATCAGGCCTTCCTGGAGTGCCTCGAAAACGTTTTCAAGAAAGCCTTTTTCCTGAAGCAATCGCGTCACGATATTTTGGATCTCGCCCGGTTCAACCCGGTCGAGGCGCGATACAAGTTTTTCAAGGAATCCAGACTTCACAGTGGGATTGTGGGTAAATCTGGACGGAATGGCGATTTGAAATTTTTAGGCAGGAATGCGTATCCCTCCGCGTCCGTATCTGGGGGTTATTTCAGGCAGGCGGTAGGTAATCGGGCTTTCTTTTACCGCGGAGGGAAGGAGGAAGAGGAGGACACGGAGAAAGAAATTCAAAATTTTAAACTCTAAATTCCAATTAAGAGATGAGGCTCTAATGGCTGGGTAGAAACAAAGTAAGGCTCCGTGTTCTCCTTCTTCCCTCCGTGTCTTTGACTCAAAGTTACAGGGTGTTCGTCCATGTCCGCTTCGCTTCCATTGTGGTCATCATGAAATGGGAGGCAAAAATTGATCCAATAAGGACAGAAATTGGGTTGCAGGTGGAAGGAGAGTTGGTTGAATGCAGATGCCTGAGGGCAGAAACACAATTTTAGATACGATGAATAGAAAACTTAAAATGGGTATGGTTGGTGGAGGACGTGGGGCATTCATTGGTGCGGTGCACCGGATGGCGGCAAACCTCGATGGGAAAATCGAACTGGTGGCGGGCTGTTTTTCATCGGATCCTGAAAAGTCAAAGCTCTCCGGTGAGGATTTCTTCCTCTGCGCAAATCGAGTTTATTCAACCTACGAGGAAATGGCCGATAAAGAAGCGGCGTTGCCTGTGGGTGAGCGGATCGATTTTGTCAGCATCGTGGCACGCAATGATCTTCATTACAAAGTGGCGAAAAAGTTTTTGGAAAGCGGTATTCACGTGATTTGCGAGAAACCATTGGCGTTTTCGAAAGCCCAAGGTGAGGAACTCAAAGCGGTGGTCGAGAAGAGTGGTTTGGTGTTTGCTCTCACTCATAACTACACTGGCTACCCGATGGTCAAAGAAGCCAAAGCAATGATAGCAGAAGGTAAGCTTGGGAAGATTCTTAAAATCGTTGCTGAATATCCACAAGGCTACGCGATCTCCGCCTACGACGAAGCAACTTCCGCTGGTGGAAAAATTTCCAACTGGCGCATGGATCCAAGTATCTCGGGCGTTTCCAACTGCATGGGCGACATCGGTTCGCATGCGGAAAACCTAGCTCAATACATCACAGGTCTGCGTTTGGAATCCGTCGCAGCGGATTTGAATACGTTTAT
>Ga0315901_10010209_pt1 | contig 10707 bp, 8 predicted proteins | sample LakEriMetagenome_10_FD_203761 | JGI IMG/M metagenome (GOLD analysis project Ga0315901, IMG submission 203761) | Freshwater fungal communities from buoy surface, Lake Erie, Ohio, United States - Buoy 2 MA116 | ecosystem: Environmental > Aquatic > Freshwater > Lake | place: USA: Lake Erie, Ohio...
GGCGACGAGTGTCCGACCTGAGAGGGGTATCACGAGAGGCGACGGCGGTTTCGCAAGCAGCTCACGGGCTCGGCGCAAACTGCCAGAACTCGGTGAACAGCCCCGCTGCCGACAGCGTGTGGGCTGTAGGGTCGGCAGCGGTGGGGGTGGGATGGACGACGCTCCAGTCTCCCCAGCGCGGATAGAGCAGGGCGTTGGTGCCGCGCAGGTCGTCTTCACCAAAGGTATGCCCCGCATTGAGCACAACGTACTGCCCGGGGTCGGCGGGATTCGGAAAGATCAGCGCGGGGAGGTGCTGCCTGGGATCGTAGGTCTTCCCCCCCACAACCAATCGCTCCTCGGTCCACTCCACCGGCAGGCGGGGAAGCAGTTGGGCCAGCAGCGGATTGCTCTGCGGGTCGCCGAAGAGCACGAGGTGTTTCCCCAGCGGGCGCGACAGATCGATTTGCTGCGGGTCCCGCAGGGGCAATACCCCGCGGAAGTAACGCTCCCACACTTGCCCGAACTGCCGCAGTGTCGCGCGGGTCCAGTCGTCGGTGAGGGAGGACCACCCCGGCTCGGTCGGGCCGACCACCACGAACGGGCCCCGGAAGGCGTCGTCGATCGGGCCGGTCAGCCCCCGCCGTTTCTCGGGCCGGGCGGCCAGACGTTGCTGCAGATCCCCGGCCGTTACGATCCGCCAGCGCTCTTCGTCCCGTTCCACCACCACCGACCCGGACAGCGACCGATCAAGGGCCGACGTTCCGAAGAGGGGCGGCGGGGTTACGGGGGAGGGGGTGGCCCCGGGGGTCACGGCGGGGGCCTGCAGCGTCTGGCCATCGATCACCACCGTGACCGGAAGGTGACCCTGCGTGGGGGTCAGCGCGAGCCGACGGATGTTGTTGGTCGCGAGGGTGAAGTGGTTCCCCTCCCGGCTCCCGTCGACCAATCCCCGCTGCAGCGTCTGCCGCAGGGCGTCGACCGTCAGCCAGTCGCACGCCCCGTAGGCGGGGGTGTAGGTGACGAAGCGGACCCGCGCGGGGCTCGCCCGGCCGGGCCCGGCGAACTGGCGGTAACCCGCCTCGGCCCGCGCCTGCCATTCGGGTGGCAGCACATGCTCCAGCCCGGGAGCGACCAGATGGGTGAACCGCAGCGGCTCCGGAAAGTCGCGCAGCGCCGTTTCGATATTCACCGCCGCCTGCCGTTGGGGGTCTTTCTCGCCGCTGTAGCAGACAATCGGAACATCGAAGGCATTCTCGGCCCAGTCGACCGCGTCGTAGATGTGCAGCCCGGCCTCGACGTGCGGGGGGAGCGCGGGGGGCAAGTCGGCCACATAGCCCCGCGTGGTGGTGAAGCCCGCCCCCGGTCCCAACACGCAGAACAGACCGGGATGATGCAGGCCGATGTGCCAGGTGCCCGCGCCTCCCATCGAGAAGCCGCGCAGCACCAGCCGGCGGGGATCGACCGGGTCGTGCTCCCGCTCGGCCACCCCCGGCAGCCCCGCCCGAAACGCCGCCAGGGCTTCGAACAGGTCGGTCTCTCCCGACCAGCGATAGGCGTTGTTGCCCCGCCCGAACAGTTCGAGCTGAATTCCCGGCAGGTCCTCCGGGGCGCGTCCGCGGTGGGTGGCGATGAACTTCGCTTCGGTCAATGCCGAATCGCGGCCATGCAGCACGAGGTCCAGCCGGTGCGGCCGCCTCCGCTGGTAGTCGCGGGGCAACAGCACGGCATATGGATGGAGCGATCCATCGACCTGCGAGCGGTAGGCCCGCACGGTCCATTCGCCGGGGGTCTCGGCCCAGGGGGCGGTTCCCTGTTCCGCCTGGCGGGCCCGGGTCAGCCCTTCCTCGAGCGTGGCGAGAGTCCAGCGGCCGGCGTCGCGATGATACCACTCGTCGAGTCGGTCAATCCGCTCGGCCGCCACGAGGCAGATCTCGACCTCGGCCAGCACTGCGTCGGGAATGTGTCGTTCGCGCAGCCGCGTCACCGCATCGCGCAGGGCCGCGGTCTGGTCGGCGATCTGGGCCCGCAGTTCGGCCGAGGGGGCCTGCACGGCGGGCGGTGCGAAGTTGCGTCGCGGGGGGGCCGTCGGCGGAGCGGTCTGCCCCCGGGCGGATGCCAGATGCAGCAGGCCCACCTCTCCCACGAACCAAAGTCCGACCAACCACAGGCGTCGCATTTCCCGGTCTCCTTCGCGCAGGCGGGCAGTGTGTTGAACGGGGCCATCAGACTCGAAGGGGACGCCGGTTGCAAATGACCGCGGACCGGCGCGGTGTGACCTGCCGCCCAGGCATCGTGCCGGGGGAAGACCAGAAGGCTGTTCCATCCCAGGGCATTGGGAGGGAGGTCGTGCCCAGGGACGTTATGATTTCCGTCCAGACGGTCGATGGGCATTTCTGTGGGCAGGTTCCGCATGACGAGTGAGCTTCCAGCTGAGACATCCGGCAACGTGGTTGAGCAGCGGCGGCCGAGCGGGGCCGGGCCGAGGGTCGGAGCCGGGGTGTGGCTGCGGCTGCTGGCCGCGTTGGGGGCGACGGCCGGGCTGCTGTATCCCCTGGGGCGTTCGATTGTGATCGGGATGTTGTCGGGGTGGCCCGAGCAGCGATTTCTGGCGCTGGCGGGGGTGGGCCTCGTGGTGGTCTCGGTCTTGTGTTGGGGATTGGCGGCCCGGTTCGCCCCCCGCTGGTCTGGCCGGTCGATCGATCTCCTGGTGGCGGGGCTGTGGACCGCATTGGGGTTGGGACTGTTGTGGTTCGCCGCCGCCGACCGGTTCGGGTTCCTGGTTGCCGGGCCGTTGTTCGTGGTGTCGACTCTTCCCGTGATTGCCCTGGCCTGGGTTCCCTGCGACCTGGCGAACTGGAAGGCCCGGCTGCGGCGGGCCTTGTGCGCATTGCCTCTGGCTGCGGTGTTTCCTGGCTTGATGACCGTCCAGGGGCTGACGGGGGGGGCCGAAGTGCAGTTTGCCTGGCGGTTCGCCCCCCAGGTCGATCCCGGGGCACAATTGCAGGGGGAATCGACGGCGAGCGCGGCGGTGATCGAGATTGTTCCCCGGCCCGAGGAGGATTTTCCGCAGTATCTGGGACCGGATCGCACGGGAGTTCTGGCCGCCCGGTCGCTGGCCACCGATTGGATGGCCCAGCCGCCGCGCGAAGTGTGGCGCCGCGAGATTGGGGCGGGGTGGAGTGGGTTCGCGATTGTGGGGGACGTGGCCTTCACCCAGGAACAACGGGGCGAACTGGAATGCGTGGTCTGTTACGCCCTGGACGATGGCCGCGAGCTGTGGCGGCACGCCGATGCGGTGCGGTTCGAATCGGACATGGGGGGCGTGGGGCCCCGGGCGACCCCCACCTGGCATGAGGGAGCCCTCTACACCGTGGGGGGGACCGGGCTGTTGACCTGTCTCGATTCCCACACGGGAGAGCGGCGCTGGCAGGTCGATCTGCTGGCCGACAATGCCGGGGGGGCCATTTCGCACGGCGTGTGCGGCTCGCCCCTGGTGGTGGGGGACCGGGTGATTGTGAGCCCGACGGGAATGGCCGCGGGTGGCCTCGCGGCGTACGACCGCACCACGGGAGAGCGGCTCTGGCGGGGAGGACGCCATCCCGCCAGTTACGGCTCGCCGGCGCTGGCCACGTTGCGTGGTGTGCCACAGGTGCTGTTGATTACCGCCGATGGCATCGAGGGGGCCGATCCCGAGACGGGAAAGTCACTCTGGAGTTACCCGTGGTCGAACGAGGTGCGGGTGAATTGTTCGCAGCCGCTGGTGTTGGATGCCGGGCGGGGGCGGGTCTTGATGTGCACCGGCTACACGACGGGAAGCGTGCTGCTCGAGGTCCAGCCGGGTGAGCAGGGAGAGTGGCGGGTGAGCGAGGTGTGGCAGGCGCGCGGTCAGATGAAGACGAAGTTCATGACGGCGGTCGAGTTCGAGGGGCATGTCTACGGACTGGACGACGGCATCCTGGCCTGTCTCGATCTCTCGACCGGGAAGCAGGTGTGGAAGGGGGGGCGGTATCGCCACGGGCAACTGTTGCGGCTGGGGGAGCTGCTGCTGATTCTGGCCGAGGATCCGGGGGATGTGGTGCTGGTGCGGGCGAATCCCAAACGGCATCAGGAACTGGGGCGCGTTCCCGCCCTGGCGACGATGACCTGGAATACCCCGGCGGTGTCGGGACGGCGCTTGCTGGTCCGCAACAATCGCGAGGCGGTCTGTTTCGAATTGCCGGCCGGCGCGGAATGATTCCGGCAGCCTCGCGCGGTCACCCTCCAGACGGGACCGCACAGGCGGGGGACAGATGCCTGGCTTCGGAGCCGGGAATGGTACCGCGGTATCGAATCGAGGTCCCGGAGAATCGGAAGTCCCCCCATCTGAGAGCGAGGGAGGCTACCGAGAGGCGTCCTACGGAACGAAAACGTTCAATGCCTCGGCGTTGGCCCGGTTCTGCAGCAGTTGGCGAAGCCGGGCGTGGCAGGCCATACAGCCATCCCCAGCCCCGGTCGAGCACTTGAGATCGCGAACGGTGGCGGCACCGCAGACGTCGATGGCGGTGGCAATGGTGCTGAGCCGGACTTTCAGACACCGGCAGACAATCTCGTCGTGGGCGTCGAGCGCCTCGGCGAACTGCGTCGTGGGGGTGTCTGAGAGGGACATGGCCAATTCGGGCAGGACGTAGAGCAGCAGGAAGTTGCCGAAGTCTTGTTGAGAATGAGTCTCAGTAGCAGAATTGTGGGAGGACCCCCCGGAACTGTCAAGTAGCCTCCGCGCATTTTCGCTCCGCTGGGGGGGGCTGCCCCCCGCCCCTGTGGCGTCAAACCTCCAGTTGGTTGGGCTTCGAGGCCCCTGCCGAGCGGTCTGCAGCACGACTTGGGTCAGCCCCGGAAACACCATTGCGAAGACTGAGATCGGGCCCAAGTCATCCGGTTCCGGTTCCCCGGGGGCCTTTGCGGGAATGTGGTCCGGTCGCACTCTGGACCGCTCCTGTCATCCGCCGGCCAGTGACGCTCGCCGTGCTGCCACGGCCTCTTCCAGTTGCTGCAATCGCACGGGGTCGGCGGCGGCCAATAACAACCGCACGGGCGGCAATTGACTGGCCGGGCCGCGGGAAAGTGGCCGCTGCGATGCCCCCCGGGTTGGCGGGCGGGTCGATCCCTCCTTGCCTTGCATTGCCCCGGCAGGTGCCCACGTCGGCGTGGTCAGCCAGGCCCGCACATCCTGCTCCCCGGCCCGGGCGACTTCGTCGCAGAATTCCCGCACGATCTGGGCGATTCCCCCGGGAAGAACCCGCCAGGCCCCCGACCAGCCAGCGGGGAGCCAGTCGCGCCACGCCAGGGTCAGGCGTCCCATGGTGAACCGGGCGTTGAGATCCTGCAGCGGACGCAGGCGTTCGCGACCCGCTGCATCGCGATACCGCATCACATCGATCCCCAGGGGGCCGAAATAGCCGGCTGCCGCCACCCGCTGGGCCACCCGCTGCGTCGCCTCAATCGCCTCGCTCCAGGCCGGTGGAACCGGCTCGTTCGACCACCGGCTTCCCTGCCAGCTTCCCCCGGCCGCCACCTGTTCAGCCACGCCCACCAGGGTGATGGTCCCTGTCGCAGAGAGTTCCCATTGCACCCCCGCCTCGGCCACAGCGTTCAGCAGCGGTTCCAAAACCAGGGGGCCGGTCGCTGCCAGTCGTTGTTCGACAAACCGGCGCTGGGGCTCGGTCACCGTGGTTCCCGTCCCCCGAATCGCCTCCCGTCCCGACATCCCGAAGTTGGCTTTGAGGATCCAGCCGGCAGCGGGTTCGGGGAGCGCCTGGAGGGCCGGGGGGAGGTCGGCGAGGCGGGCAATCAACCGGCTGCCGGGAAGGGCGATCCCCAGTTCCTGTTCCCACTCCCACCGCTGTGAACGCGAATTCACCGTGGCGACCACAGCCGGAGAGGGAATGGCCGGGGGCCGTCCCAGCCGTCGCGCCAGCTCCGAGGCTGTGAGAGTCCAGCCCCAGGGAACAAGCGTGCCGGCCGCGCCGTCGGGGAGTTCCCGGCGGAACTCGATCCCCTGCCACCGGCTGCGGGGGAGGAACGGAAACCCTGATTGAAGGGAGAGGCCCGCGGGGGATTCCACTCCCAGCACGAGGTCACCCGGCTGCACCATCGGCAGCCAGGACCAGGCGAGGCCGGCATTCAGCGGACGCAGGCGGTCCGTCAGCGAGACCAGCAGGGCACCCCCCTCTGTGGACAATTGGAGAGACTGGGAGGACTGTGCGCGGAACCACTCCTTCCCCCACTCCAGCTCGCAGGTAAAATTCCCCAGAAACACCCGGCGTTCCGCGATTGGCAGCCCCGTCAGCTCCCCCTTCCGGCAGTCCGGTTCGGGGTTCCGCCCCAATTCGGCAGGAAATCCAGACATCCTTGGGTTCCTCCCCGCTGCGAATCTGTCAGTTTGGCAGTCGCGTATCTGCCGTGTTCCGCAACGATTGTCCTCAAGATCTTTGCAAGAAACAACTTACAGCACTCCAGAAGAGTTTGGCACACCGATTGCAGTTTGGTCTCGCTCATTCGGATCCACGTGCGGACTACGGTCCCCCCATTTGGCTGCGAGTCTCTAAACGTTCGAGGAGAAGCTGTGGCGAAGTTGATGATCTTCGATGATGACGTTCATAAGAGTCTGCTGGCGGGAGTCGGCAAGTTGGCTCGTGCCGTGGGCAGCACGCTGGGCCCCCGCGGCCGGAATGCCGTGCTCGACAAGGGCTGGGGAGCTCCCAAGGTCACCAAGGACGGCGTGACGGTTGCCGAAGACATTGACCTGGAAGACCCATACGAAAACATGGGTGCCCAGTTGGTCAAAGAGGCGGCCTCGAAGACCAGCGACGTCGCTGGCGACGGGACGACCACCGCGACCATCCTGGCCGAGGCCATCTACAAGGAAGGGCTGCGCTACCTGGCCAGCGGTGCGGATGCGATGTCGCTGCAGCGCGGCGTGCACAAGGCAGTCGCGGCGGTGATTGAAGAGCTGAAGAAGCATTCGAAGAGTGTCGACGCGAAGGACAAGAAGTCGACCCAGACCGTGGCGACCATTGCCGGGAACAACGATCCCGAAATCGGCGGCATTCTGGCCGACGCTCTGGTGCAGGTCGGCAAGGACGGTGTGATCACCGTCGAAGAAGGCCGGCAGGTCAGCACTTCGGTGGAACTGGTCGAAGGGATGCAGTTCGATCGCGGCTACCTCTCGCCCCACTTCGTCACCGATCAGGACGAGCAGACTTGCGAGCTGGAAAACTGCAAGATCCTGATTTACGAAGAGAAGATCACCACCGCCAAGGCGCTGGTCCCCCTGCTCGAGAAGATCTCGAAGGCGCGGGCCAACCTGCTGATCATCGCGGAAGACATTGAAGGCGAAGCCCTGGCGACCCTGGTCGTCAACAAGCTGCGTGGCATCATCAATGTCGCGGCGGTCAAGGCTCCCGGTTATGGCGACCGTCGCAAGGCGATGCTCGGCGACATCGCCGTGCTGACCGGCGGCAAGGCGATCTTCAAAGATCTGGGCATCAAGCTTGAGAACGTCGCGATGAGCGACCTCGGCGTGGCGAAGAAGATCAACATCGACGCCGAGAACACCACCATCGTCAAGGGGGCTGGTGCGAAGGACGAGATTGAAGGCCGGGCGGCGCAGATTCGGGCCGAAATCGCCGTCACCGACAGCGAATACGACCGCGAGAAGCTGCAGGAACGGCTCGCGAAGCTGGCCGGCGGCGTGGCCCAGATCAACGTTGGGGCCGCCACCGAGACCGCGATGAAGGAACGCAAGGACCTCATCGAAGACGCTCTCGCCGCCACCCGCGCTGCTCTGGAAGAGGGGATTGTTCCTGGCGGCGGCGTGGCTCTGCTGCGTTGTGCCGGGGCGATTGAGAAGCTCGGGCTGACGGGTGACGAAGGCTACGGTGCCAAGATCATCCAGAATGTGCTCGACATTCCCCTGCGGTACATTGCCACCAACGCCGGCCTCGATGGCTCGGTCGTGGCGAACAATGTGCGGAAGCAGAAGACCAAGACGCACGGCTACGACGCGCTGAACGACAAGTACGGCGACATGTTCGACGCCGGGATTGTCGACCCCTGCAAGGTGACCCGTTCGGCCCTGCAGAATGCCGCCAGCGTCGCCTGCCTGCTGCTGACCACCGACTCGATCATCGTCGAGGAGCCCAAGAAGGAAGAAGACACCCACCACGACCATCATCACGATGGCGGCATGGGTGGCATGGGCGGAATGGGGGGCATGGGAGGCATGGGTGGCATGGGCGGGATGCCCGGCATGGACATGGGCATGTAGTTCCGATTGGTGTCGGAAGCCCTGGGGGGCCCGCGCCAGGGGGCGCGGGTCCCGGCCAAGTTCGAGCCTGTTTTCACATCACTTCGCAGCCACGATCTGCGGATCACATAATTTCTGGAGAAGAATTCCATGAGCTTGAAGCCTCTTGAAGATCGCGTGGTGGTTCAGCCCGTTGAAGCCGAGACGACCACGGCCGGTGGCATCGTGTTGCCCGACGCCGCCAAAGAGAAGCCCCAGCGCGGCAAGGTGACGGCGGTTGGTCCGGGCCGGTTGCTCGAATCGGGCGAGCGGGCTCCCTTGTCGGTTGCCGTGGGCGATCACGTGTTGTTCAGCAAGTACGGCGGCACCGACATCGAGGTTGACGGCAAGGACGTGAAGATCCTGCGCGAGAGCGACATTCTCGCCAAGCTGGTCTGATTGTTCCCTTTCGCAGAGATCCTCCGCAGGAGTTAAGGCGTGGCTAAGCAACTGTTGTTTGAAGACCGTGCCCGGCTGAAGCTGCAGCGCGGCGTGAATATCCTGGCCGACGCAGTCGCTGTCACCTTGGGCCCCACCGGCCGCAACGTGATCATCGACAAGAGTTTCGGCAATCCCCTGGTCACCAAGGACGGCGTCACCGTCTCGAAGGAAGTCGAACTCGACGATCCGTTCGAGCACATGGGTGCCAAGCTGGTGAATGAGGTGGCGACCAAGACCAGCGACATCGCTGGCGACGGCACCACCACCGCGACGGTGCTGGCCAAGGCGATCTACGCCGAGGGGCTGCGAAGCATCACCCTGGGAGCGAATCCCACGGTGGTTCGCCGGGGTCTCGAGAAGGCTGCCGCCGCCGCGATCGAGCACTTCAAGTCGGCCGCCAAGCCGGTCGACAAGCCGGAAGAGATTGCCCAGGTGGGTGCGATTTCGGCGAACAACGACCGCTCGATTGGTGACCTGCTGGCCGAAGCGATGCAGAAGGTCGGCCGCGACGGTGTGATCACCGTTGAAGAAGGGAAGGGGAACGTCACCACCCTGAAGCTGGCCGAAGGGATGCAGTTCGACAAGGGCTTCATCTCTCCCTACTTCGTGACCGACCCGGCCGAGATGAAGGCGATCCTCGAAGATTGCTACATCCTGCTGCACGAGAAGAAGATCTCCAGCCTGCGGGACCTGGTTCCGCTGTTGGAGAAGGTCGCCCAGTCGGGCAAGCCGCTCTTGATCGTCGCCGAAGATGTCGACGGCGAAGCGTTGACCGCCCTGGTGGTCAACAAGCTGCGGGGTGTCTTGCGGATCTGTGCGGTCAAGGCCCCGGGCTTCGGCGATCGTCGCAAGGCGATGCTGGGAGACATGGCGGTTCTGACCGGCGGCACGCTGTTGTCGGAAGATCTCGGCATCAAGCTGGAGTCGGTCGAGGTCTCGCACCTGGGCCGCTGCAAGAAGGTTGAGATCACCAAGGACACCTGCACCCTCATCGAGGGAGCGGGGAAGTCGGCCGACATCCAGACCCGGGTCGCCCAGATCCGTCGGCAGATCGAGAACACCGAGAGCGAGTACGATCGCGAGAAGTTCCAGGAACGGCTCGCGAAGATGACCGGCGGCGTGGCGATTATCTCGGTGGGTGCCGCGACCGAAGCCGAGATGAAGCAGACCAAGGCCCGGATGGAAGACGCCCTGCATGCGACCCGCGCCGCGGTGGAAGAAGGCATTCTTCCCGGCGGTGGTGTGGCGTACCTGCGGGCGATTCCCGCGGTGGAAGCCCTGAAGTCGAAGACCAAGGGAGACGAACGGATCGGGGTGGAGATCATCGCCCGCGCTCTCGAGGCTCCCATCCGTCAGATTGCCTCGAACTCGGGGCTGGACGGAGCGGTGGTGGCCGACGAGGTCAAGCAGGTCGACAAGCCCAACTACGGCTACGACGCCCGCGCCGGGGAGTACTGCGACCTGGTCAAGCAGGGTGTGATTGATCCGGCCAAGGTGGTCCGCAGCGCGTTGCAGAACGCCGCTTCGATCGCCGGGCTGATGCTCACCACCGAAGTGCTGGTCACCCGCACCGACGACGTCGGTGGGGGCGCCAAGCCCAAGGTCGAGGGAAGCATTCGCTAAGGCCTCTCGCGAGGTCCATTGCTCGTGATGGGACGGGCCACTCCACACGGGGTGGCCTGTCTTTTTTATGTCGGTCCTGTGATCCACAACCACCATGCCCGGGAAACGCGATTACTACGAAGTGCTGGGGGTCGCCAAGAGCGCCTCGGCCGATGAGATCAAGCGCGCGTACCGCAAATCGGCCGCAGCCAATCACCCCGACCGCAACCCCGGAGACAGCGCCGCCGAAGAGCGTTTCAAGGAAGCGTCCGAGGCGTACGAAGTCTTGTCGAATGACGACAAGCGGGCGGCATATGACCGTTTCGGGCATGAGGCGTTTGCCCGGGGGGGGCGTGGGG
>Ga0315901_10010222_pt1 | contig 10694 bp, 11 predicted proteins | sample LakEriMetagenome_10_FD_203761 | JGI IMG/M metagenome (GOLD analysis project Ga0315901, IMG submission 203761) | Freshwater fungal communities from buoy surface, Lake Erie, Ohio, United States - Buoy 2 MA116 | ecosystem: Environmental > Aquatic > Freshwater > Lake | place: USA: Lake Erie, Ohio...
ACACTCGGGCAGGCCAATCATGCGTTGTTGATTGACTGTCGTGATTTGAACTACCAAGCAGTACCACTGCCAACCGGTGTGTCGGTGGTGATTTGTGACAGTCACATTGAGCGCACCTTGGCTGGGTCGGCATACAACCAGCGCCGTGCCGAGTGCGACCAAGCCGTTGAGATTCTCAAGCAATCATTGCCAGGCATCAAGGCGCTCCGCGATGTCACGAGTGCCCAACTCCAAGAACACGGGCATCTGTTGTCACCAGTGGTACGCCAGCGCGCCCGCCACGTCATCAGCGAGAACGAGCGCGTCATCGCCGGTGTCAGCACGCTCCAAGCCGGCAACGTGGCAGAGTTTGGGCGCTTAATGAATGCCTCACACGCTAGTCTGCGCGACGATTATGCTGTCAGCATCCCCGAGATGGACGCATTGGTCGCCGCCGCACAACGCGTCAGCGGGTGCTACGGTTCACGCTTGACCGGTGCCGGGTTCGGTGGGTGTACGGTCAGCTTGGTCGCCAACGAGGCTGTGGAGCGATTCCGCCACGAGGTGGCTGCGGCCTATTTGGCGAACACCGGTCGTAGCGCCACGATTTATGTGACCCAGGCCGCCGACGGCGTCAGCCGCGTCCGGCCCGAATAACACGCCCCCATGCCAGATGATGTCATCGACATGGGGATGTGCCGAATAAAGAAGGACGTTTTCCATGGCAACAGTACTCCTTGTCGAAGATGATGTCACGCTGGCAGAGACGGTCAAATACAATCTCGAGCGCGAGGGCTACACCGTGCTCCATGCCGGCGATGGCATGCTTGCGCTCGAGATTGCCCGACGCGAACAACCTGATATCCTCGTGCTTGATATCATGTTGCCACGGTTAGATGGCTTTTCGGTGTGTCGTATGCTCCGCAAAGAGAGCTCGATACCGATTATCATGCTTACAGCGCGCCAAGACGAGTACGATCGCATCGCCGGACTTGAGATGGGTGCCGACGACTACCTGCCCAAACCATTTAGCATGGGCGAACTCCACGCACGTATTCGGGCGATTTTGCGCCGTAGCGATCGGGCCCACGGCGGTGATCGCGACGTCATGCAACTCGGCACCATCAAACTCGACGCCGGCTCACGGCGCATTTGGCGCGACAATCACGAAGTACAGCTTTCGCAGAAAGAGTTCGACCTGCTGGCCTGTCTGATGCGTAATCGTGGCTTGGCCCTGTCACGCGATGTGCTGCTCGAGCGGGTCTGGGGCATGGATTATGTCGGCGACGGCCGCACCGTCGATGTACACGTACGTTGGCTACGTGAAAAGATCGAAACCGACCCGAGTGCCCCCGAGTATCTCCAAACGGTACGCGGCATTGGTTATCGCTTTGATATGCCGAGCAATCGAGATTAAACGACGATGGACCTATTCAGCATTCTGCCGTGGGTGGTGGCGTTCTGTGCAATTGGTGGCGCATGGTGGTGGGTACGTCGTCACACACGACCGACACCAACACCTGTTGCGACAGTACCAGTAGCGCCACTGCCTTCAATCAGTGACTACGTACTTGATCAGGTTGATGTAGGTATCCTGTTGCTCAACATCAACGGTGATGTGGTCTCGTTTAATCGTGCTGCCACTGACCTCCTCGAACTGCCACCACACGCCAACGGCACATCATTGATGAGCCTCGTGCGCGATCATCAGTTCGATGAATTTGTGCGCCACAGCATTGCCCACCGCGAGCGCAACGAGATGCGCTATGCTCAGCGCTCGCTTGGCCGAACACTCCAAATCAGTACCTGCCCACTCAGCCAAGAGACGAATGATTACACCATGGTCATGGTCCGTGATATTACACACATCAGTCAACTTGAGCGCGCCCGACGCGACATGGTAGCCAGTGTCTCGCATGAGCTCCGCACGCCACTCGCATCACTCAAACTCCTCAGCGAAACGATTATTACCAATCCACCGCCCGAGATCGCCCACCGCATGGCCCGCCGCATCTCCGAAGAGGTTGACACCCTGACGCGACTTGTCAACGACCTGCACGACTTATCACGGATCGAGGCCGGACGCATTGCACTCCAGATGAGCCCGCATGCACCGTTGCGCCTGATTGAGCGCGCCATTGAGCGCATTCAACCACAAGCCGACAGTACACACATCACCGTCAGTCATACGGTGAATGACGACCTACCAGCGGTATTGGTTGATGCAGGACGGGTCGATCAGGTCTTCTTAAACCTGTTGCACAATGCGGTCAAGTTCACCCCAGATCATGGGAGTATTACGATTCACGCCCAGCACATTACCTTTCCATGTGACAGCAGTATTACCCCACGCCCGCCGGTTGATCATGCCACCGGCGAATGGGTGCTGTTTTGTGTCAGCGATACCGGTGTCGGTATTGAAAAAGAACACCTCGATCGCGTCTTTGAACGCTTCTACAAAGTCGACCAAGCTCGTACCCGTGGGTCGGGGACCGGGCTTGGTCTCGCCATTGCACGCCATTTAGTAGAGGGACACGGTGGGCGCATTTGGGTCGTCAGTACGGTTGGCCAAGGCACCACATTCGCGTTCACCCTGCCCACGGCCTAATTGCATCAGGGCATGTTGCGCCCGCACATCAGCACCACAACGCGCCAAATCATCAATACACTGCTGTCGCAGCGCAGGGTTCGAGTCGTGGATGCCAATCTCGATCAGGAGTTGCACTCGGTCAAGCGGCACAGTCAATGGCATCTCACAGTGACTGATATCTTGACAGCGTTCACAAAACAGCGTGTGCCATACCGCTTTGCGGATGTGGGCCACTAGATCACGAAGCAACGGCAATAAACCGGTGACGCACCGCGCATCAGCGCCATACCCGCCGTGATCGATGACATCGACACAGTTGCGCCTGATGCGCACATTGGCAGCACGCAACCCAGCAACCAACGACGGAATCACCCCAGGACCTGCCTGTTGCAACGCCCAAATCGCCGGCACCTGTATGTGCACATCGTGACTCGCCAGATGGTCTACCCACTCCGTATAAATCTGTTGATTACCAGCTGCATCTCGCACCATTTGCATAGCCTGTTGCCACATCGCACGCGCCGCTGCTTTCATAATTCCCCTCCTCGTCACTTTTCACTTTTCACTTTTCACTTTTCACTTTTCACTTTTCACTTTTCACTTTTCACTTTTCACTTTTCACTCCTTACCCCAACACCCTCGCCTCACAAAAGAATTGCGCTAGTGGCGGTGGCAACAACTCAGCGAAGCGCGTACGGTCGCCGGCGGCATGACCAGCGAGTGGCATCAAGCGCGCAGTCAGCGGTTTTTGTAGGGCCGTGGCCACACTTGCAACCTCGCGATACATGCCGGCCAAATCGGTCACGCTGACATCACCGGCCAGTGGGATTGTATCGATTCCTGTACCACACACCGTACTAAACGCCAACAAATCGCGCAAGGTGTAGCGCGACTCCAGCGCCCGCTGGGCCAACACCGCATCCTCAACCACCGGTAACATGATGCCCGAGAAGCCGAGTTGCGTCACCGCACACCCACGAATCGTCGCCGTCAACGCCCGCACGCCACTAAGCGTACCCCAGGCCCCAAACGGCACACCGGTCAAGGCCTCGATGGCACCCGCAATTGTGCGCTCAGGATGTGGGTGCGGTGCCAGCGACCAATCACAGCCGGCGTAGGTGATACCATGTTCGGCACACACCTCGCGCGCAATTGCCCCCATGCGCTGATCGTGCGTGACAATCTCGTGCGCCAGCGCTTTGAGGGCGGCCTGCACCGCCAACGGGCGATCTGGGTGGTCAACCGCAATATCCACCAGCGGCCGCGTCACCGTGTAGGCCAACGCCGCTGCCTCGGGGCCGATGGCCAGCCAGGGTGCACCACCATCGTGCCAGGCCGCCGGGAAGAAGGGACTCCCCGCTGGCACCATTGCCAACGCCGCCACGCGCAGATTGCCCACCCCGCCCGGCACTTTTTGCGCCAAATCATGCGTCATCTGCGCCATCTGCTGAATCGTTGACTCGTCAACATGCCCATTGTGGGTCAAACTCACACTGGCAAAAAGTGCCTGCGTGGCCGCCATCGCATCAGCCAATTGATCAAGCCGATCGCGTTGGACGACGCCGAGTGTGGCATAGTCAAAGCCTAGGTCGATCGCGCGCTCCTCGATGCCCTGTGCCACACTGACCAAATCGGCACAACTATTGAATCCACTCACCGTCGGCGCACAGCGCAACGTTTGGACCACATAGCCAGCCTCAGCCAAACGCGCGCGCAACGCCTGTGCTGCCTTCGCACCACGCGCCAAATCACCCTCACGAGCGCCAATGGTAATCGTGCGTAACTCCATCGTCGACCTCCTTGACTTACATGCCGACTACGGTGCGCAATATCCAAAACGCACACATACCAATCACCACCGTCAAAATCGCATTCTCGGTATGCCAAGCCACCACGGCACCAACCACCGCAGCACCGAGTGCCGGCCCCACCGCTAACACGCGGGCACCATCGACCATCTGGGTAACCACAGACGGCACAATCAACGCGGTAAAAACCGCTGGCGGCACATAACGCAACCAGGTGGCCAACCACGGCGGCGGCTCGTTGCGGAACACCAGCAGCGGAATGGCGCGGGCGGCATACGTCACCGCAAACATCCCCAAAAACGTCAACCAAATCGACATACGTCGTTCCTTTTATGCGTGCGGGTGCGTGGAGAGATACGCCTCAAAGCGTGCCAGTCCCTCAGCAAAATCAGCCTTGCCAAAGCCCACCCGAAAATAATTGCCCGGATAACCATACACCGTCGCCGGCAGAATCAAGACCCCGTGCTGATGTGCCAAATCGTGCGCCACCTCGGCAATTGGTGTGGCGAGATTCAACCGCGCAAACGCCACACTCCCTGCCTGTGGTGGCACCATGGACAGCACGGGCGCATGGCGCACACACGCCGCCGCAAATGCTGCCACATTCGCCTGAATAATCCGCTGACTGCGGGCCAATATCTGCGGCGCAGCCCGCAGTGCAATCAATGCCAGGATTTCGGATGGTGCCGAGTTACAAATCGTCGTGTAGTCTTTGTAGGCAAGTAAACGAGCGCGTACATCGGCGTCACGCACAACCAGCCAGCCGATACGCAACCCGGCGAGCCCGAACGCTTTGGACATGACACCGAGACTCAAGGCGCTTGTCGACAGCTCACACGCCGCCGGCAAACGATCGTGGGTATTGTATTCAATGAATCGATAGACCTCGTCGGCAAACAACACCACGCCGGCCTCGGCACACAGCGCCACCACCTCGTGCCAATCGGCCTGCGTCATCAACGAGCCCGTCGGATTGTGTGGCGTGTTAATCAGCACCATCTTAGTATTGGGGCGCAAGGCCTGACGCACCTGATCGGCAGTCAGGTTCCAACCGCTCTCGGGCGTCAATTCAATCAAGGTCACCTCGGCGCCGGTGGCCCGGCCGACCTCGTAGAGCGATTGATACCCTGGCCAAGTGGTAATCATGTGGTCGCCCGGGCCAAGGAGTACGTTGGCTGCAATAAAGACGGCCTCCTCGGCGCCAGCAAAGGTAATCACATCGTCGGGCGTTACGCCGACGTACAAATTAGCGATGGCTGCGCGCAAGGCCGGCAAGCCACTGGTCTCGGTATAGCCGAGGGTCAACGACTGCCAGCGCGCGAGCGCATCGGCATCCGCCAACGCGAGGAGCTCGTGCATCGGCATGCCCTGCACGTCCGAACTACACAAAATGTATGGCGTGGTGAATTCATATTGAGCAAAATAGCGCTCAAGCGCAAAATCAGCAATTTTCATGATACTACTCCTCCCTTCAACGGCTGTCGGTTTGCCAACCATGCCCCCACAGCGCTCGCCAACAACCCAGCCGTAAGTACATACCAGCTCCCCGGGAGCACGAGTGCAGTGCCAACCGCGATCACTGTCGCCACAATTGCGACCACCAGGTTGATCCGGTCACGCACCATCGGCATCGTAAAGGCGATAAACGTGAGTGGGAAGATGAGGTCGAGGCCGAGTCCAGCCGGATCAGGGATAAGTGCACCCAACAGGCTGCCGATAATCGTACTCGCCGCCCACACCACATACAAACTCAAATTGGAGCCGAACTGATACCAGGCATCACCGCCGTGTTTGGCAAAGCGTTGCACCCCCACAGCATAGGTTTCATCGGTCAACTGAAATGCCACCAACGCCCGCAACCACGCCGGCGCTTTGCGAATGTACGATGCCGTCGAGGCCGCCAGCAACAAATGGCGCGCGTTGATAATCGCCGTCGTGGCAATAATGCTAAATGGATGCGCACCTGCCGCAAATAACCCAACGGCGGTGAACTGCGATGCCCCTGCAAAGACAATCAGCGACATGCCGAGTGTCTCCCAGATACTCAACCCCGCCGCCAAGGCACTGACCGCATACGCCATGCCAAACGGCGCCACCCCCGGCCAGACCACAATCGTATCGACGAAACCTTGCTTGATAATTCCGCCACGACTCATTGTGCTACTCCCTCGAACAACGCCACCGGGATATGAAAGCTACAGTCCTCCTCAATGCCCAACTCCGCCTTGACGTGCGCCGGCGCAGCCCGCAACATGCGCCGTAACTGTGCGACCTCATGGTCGGGCGTCGCCATACGAGTAACCCACGTCGTAAACTCGAGGCGCACCGACCACGTCTGCACGTGACGCGTAACAAATCCCGCCTGCGCACACATCGTGAGCCATTGCGCCACGCTGTGGTCGCGCACATGCGAGGCATCGCGCAAGATCTCGACCGCATTCAAAAACGTATCGGCCATGGGCGATATCGGCGAAACCACATCAACCAACAACCACCGCCCACCCGGCTTCAGCACGCGGCGCACCTCGTGGAGCACCGCTAATGGATCAGCAAAGTGATGCGCCGCATAGCGTGATACCGCCACATCGAATGATGCATCGGCAAACGGCAAGGCAGCCGCATCAGCAGACTCGACGCGTACATTGGTGAGACCGCGCGTAGCCACTTGCTTCTGGGTTTGTTCCAACATGGCTGGTGTCAAATCGATGGCCACGACCTCGGCAGCGGTCGGTGCCAGCCCGACTGTCACGTGACCAGCCCCACACCCAACATCAAGCACACGTTCACGTCCAGTCAAGGCGGCAATGGCGATTAACCCTTGCAAATCGGCACCACTCGCATGCACCGTGCTGGTGGTGTAATTGGCCGCCACCGCACCGAACTGTTGTTGAATTGATTGATTGACCGATGCGTCGCTCATGGTTGTAATCCAATCACAATCCGCTTGTTGGTAGCACCCTTGCTCCGAGTCTTGAGGAGCACGACTGTACCAACCTCGCTGGTCGTGGCCACGTGCGTGCCACCGTCAGCCTGCAAGTCGAGCCCGACGATGTTGACCGTGCGCACGTGGCTAATGCCCTCAGGTAACAGGTTGATTTTGGTGCGAATCAAATCCGGGATTTGGAACGCCTCTTCGCGCGGCAAACTATTCACCTCGATCGAGCGATTAGCCTGCACTTCACCATTCACCGCGTCAACGATTTTTTGGGCGAGCTCATTACTAAAGTCACTAATCTCAAAATCAAGCCGCCCCTCGTCCACATCCATGTTGCCACCTGTGACTAACGCCCCATAATCGCGAAAGACCACGCCGCACAATAGGTGCAACGCCGTATGCGTCCGCATCAACCGGTAGCGTCGCTCCCAATCAATCGTGCAGGTCACAACGGCACCCACATCAGGGCGGGTGTCGCCAGCCAAAGTGTGTACTACCCCTTCAGGACCACGTTTGACCTCAACTACCGTGTAGCCGTCAATTGTGCCGGTATCGTGCGGTTGGCCACCACTCGTCGCATAAAAAACCGTCTGATCGAGGATGATACCGTTCCCTTCACTTGCATGCCCAGTCACCGTCGCTTGGCAAGTACGCAGATAGGCATCGGTGTGATACAACAAGGTAGTCATTTGCACTCCCTCTCTTTGCCTCGGTAATACGTACACTATACTGCAATCAGCACGGTATACACTTCGCTCTCGTTATTCCCGTTCAAAATACCAAATCGCCAATCCCGACACGATGTAGGCCAGTGAGCCCACCACCAAAATCGGCCCGAAGCCGTAGCTTTTTTGCAAATACCCACTCGCCGTGGCCGCAATCGCCCACCCCATCGACCACAACACCGTCATGATGCTCGACATCAACCCGCGCTGCCGCGGTCCCGCCAACCGCATCACCAACACGTCGTTGGTTGAGACACTCGCACCCACCGCAAATCCGCGCAAACAATATCCTACAAACGCCACCGGCAAGATCGGCACAGCCATCAACAACATCGCCGGAGCGCCCATCATGCGCGACACAGTGCCCCACACACGCAGATCACGTTGACCGACCAGACGTCCCATCACCAAGGCACCGATGCCCAGCGTAATACCATTAAATGCGACGATGCTCCCCACCATGGCATCTGATAACCCAAACTCCGTCCGGAAGAACAAACTTTGGAACGGCAAAAACAACCCACCACCAATCCCCAAAATCATACTCGCCAAGGCATAACTCACCAATTGCCACGTACTGCGCGTCGGATATTCGGTATCTGAGCGCGGTGAATGTGCGGTGCTCGGTGCGTTTGAATGCGGTGCCGGCGTCAACGCCCGTGCCACCGGCACGACCGCAACCAAAATAATCGCCGCCCCAATGAGCAAGGCACTGCGATACGCCGGCGCCGATTGTGGGTCAACCGCCATCGTCGTCGCCAAGATGCTCGGCAACATGCCAGCAGCAATGCTACCCACGAGCGAGAGAGTGCTTACGGCGGCTTCGTTCAGGCCAATTACGGTCGGCTGCAATTCGTGATTCGTCACCGAAATCAACAGTGGAATTGTTGCCGTGGCCACAATCGCCCACGCACTGCCCGCCACAAACTGACTGACAATCAACCACGTGGCTGTCGGCGCATGCAATACCCACGCCAGTGCGGCCACATACGCCACAACACTTGCAATCAAGGCCCGACGGGCGCCGATTTTGTCAATAAAAAGACCGGCAGGAATGCCGACAACTAACCCAGCGACACGCGCAGTGGTCGACAAAATACCGGCCATCTCAATGCCAAAATCCATGCTAACAAGATAAAAACTAAACAGCACATCGAAAAAGCTCATGCCGATGCCGAAAATCATGCTGTAGATGAGCATGCGCCAGACCGACCACGATAACTGCCGTAGTTGCACCACCGCCTCCTGCGAATTCAGCGCTGAATTCATTCATCCCGTTGTAAATACCAAATCGATAACCCCGATAACACGTACGCCACCGACCCAAGAATCAACAATGGCGTAAACCCGTACTGCGTCTGCACAAAACCACTCAGCGTCGAGGTAATCGCCCATCCCGCCGCCCACGTCATATTCCAAATACTCGAGGCAAAGCCACGTTGCTGCGGATTCACCAAGCGCATCGTCAATACGTCGTTGAGGGCAATGCTGCCACCAATCAAAAACGCTCGCAAATAATACCCAATCAACGCCATCCACAACGTCGGCGCGAGCATCAACAGCAACGCAGGCGCAGCGGCTATCCGCAAGATACTGGCCCAGGTGCGTAAATTGCGTTGGCCGATACCGTGGCCGATTGCAATCGCCCCAACACCGAGCGCCACCCCACTAAACGCCAACACGGTACCGACATACCCGTCAGATAAGCCAAATTGGGTGCGCAAAAAGAGACTCTGAAACGGAAAGAACGTCCCGCTGCCCATGCCAATCATAAAACCAGCCACGCCGAACTGCACAATCCGCCATGTAGAGCGCATCGGCACCTCGGCCTGCAATGGCACACCATCGGAGTCCGTATTGCTCGCTGTCGGCATATTTCCCAGCAATGGCAAACTTGACAAGGCAAAAATCGCAATGCCAATCAACAACACCGTCCGATACGCCAACGTGCTCTGGTCGTCGACATTCAACCACGGCGCCACCACACTCGGCAACCACCCTGCCACGATGCTCCCAACCAGCCCAATCGTGTTGAGCGCCGCCTCATTAAACCCGAACACTGTCGTTTGTTGTGCATGCGGTGTCGTTTGCGTCAACAATGGGAATAGCGCCGAGAACAACAACGCAAACGCACACCCCACCACGAATTGACTGGCAATCAACAACGGGTAATTCGGCGCAAAAACGACGGCAACGAGTCCGACAGTGTAGAGCATGACCGAGGCAATCAAGGCGCGTCGTGAGCCTATTCGGTCAATCAGGCGCCCTGCGGGGATGCCGACAATTAACCCCGCGATACGTGCCACCGTCGACAAGACCCCCACCGTATCAGCGGCATAGCCCATACTGACCAAAAAGAAGTTAAACAACACATCAAAAAAACTCATCCCCAATCCAATCAGGGTGCTATGCACAAGCACACGCCATACCGCACCGGGGATCGTTCGAATCGTTTGTAACATGATTAATCTCGTTCAAAATACCAGATTGACAGGCCTGATAACACGTATGCCACCGCACTCATGCCGATCAGCGGCGCAAAGCCAATTGACTGTTGCAAATAGCCACTCGCTGTCGATGAGATACCCCACCCCAACGACCAAAACATCGTCATCAAACTCGCCAATCGCCCACGCTGCTTGGCACTCACGAGTTGC
>Ga0315901_10010224_pt1 | contig 10693 bp, 11 predicted proteins | sample LakEriMetagenome_10_FD_203761 | JGI IMG/M metagenome (GOLD analysis project Ga0315901, IMG submission 203761) | Freshwater fungal communities from buoy surface, Lake Erie, Ohio, United States - Buoy 2 MA116 | ecosystem: Environmental > Aquatic > Freshwater > Lake | place: USA: Lake Erie, Ohio...
ACGATCGAGTGGGAGTAGATGCTCTTGGCCGGCTTCCAGCACCTGCCATCACTGTGCATGCCACGATGATCCCTCATCGGCCGCTGCTGCGGCCGGGGCATCACGCCAGCAACACGGGAAGGTAGATGTCGGTGCGCAGGTCGGCTTCCGGCGTCTCGTCCGGGTCGTCGAGGTAGTGGAACAGCGGCGGTGCGTTCCGGAATTCAAGGCCCGGCACCCCGAGAGCCGCCGCATAGAGCGCGTCCACGGTCTCCAGCAGCCCATCAAAGCTGCCCGAATGACGACAGAGCAGATGCAGGCCGCCGCCCGCTTGCTCTGTGCGCATGTCCGGTGCCGGATCGGCTGCGGGCGCCTTGAGAACAAGGCCGCAGACGAAGAGGTGAGCGCCCTCCGCATCGTTCGTGCGGTCGCCCAGCGGCCATCCGAGTATCGCGCGCACGTTTTCCGGCCCGCCGGCCGCCATGAAAAGACCGCTGAAGGTGTCGTTGAGCTCCGGATAGCGTCCTTGCGTAGTCACCACAAAGACATCGAGCGGATCGAGGGAGGCGATCTCCAGCCGGATCATCGGTTGTCGGCCCGGCCGGCATGGCTCCGACAGTGTCGCGATGACGGCCGCCAGCCGTTCCGGGTCCGCTCGAAGCGACGATGCGGGGACGGCCACGGCGTCCTTGAGCGCCTTGGCGAATGCCTGACCACTCGAATAGCCTGCCCGCATCGCGGCCTCAGTCACCCGGGTGCCAGGCTGGGCCAGCGCCTGCGCAGCGGCGGCGAGACGCAGGCGCTGGACAGCCTCGGCGCAGGTCTCGCCGGTGAGAAGGCGGAAGACGCGGTGGAAGTGGAACTTCGACATCGCTGCCGCGTCCGCGAGCTCGTCCAGCGTAGGTGTCTTCTCCTCGCGCAGACGTTCCGCCATCAGCGCCACCGCGCGTGAAATGCGGGAAGCATGGCGGTCGTATGTCGTTGTCGTCATCATGCTCTCCTTTCCGTGAGAGCCTATTTTGTCAGCGGCGACGGCATCGCGCGTGTCCGCGCTTGCGGTCATCCGACCAAGCCCTTCGATGGCACCGCTGGGTGCGCGGACGACTACGACCACCCGCTGCCACTGCCCGCGACGGACAGGGCAGATCGATGCTTCTCGGGGTTCCCCCTTGTTGAGGCGGCGGCGATAGGTGATTCTCGGGGCGGTGGCGATCGTCGCGCATACATCGAACGGACTGGAGGTCACGCTGAAGGCGTCCGGCCTTGGGCGCTTTTTCGGGGCGGCATTCCTGTTGATGTGGCTCGCCTTCTGGGTCGTCGGGGAGGTGTTGGTCGGGTCGATGCTGCTCCAAGGCGGGTGGAGCCTGCTGACCGGTCTCCCGCCGGGCGAGGGACGGGCTCCGCTGGAGACGGCGCCGGCGATCGTCGCAGGCGTCTTCCTGCTGGGCTGGCTCGCGTTCTGGACGCTGGGTGGCGTGCTGGCGGGCAAGGAGCTGCTGCGGCTGCTGTCCGGGCGCGACCGGCTCGTGTTGGGCCCGGACGCCATCATGGTGGAGCGTGGCTTCGGCCTGCTTCGGGAGCGACAGACGATGCCGCGCGTATCGGTGCGGCGGTTCCATCGCCGGTCGCGGGGGCATGCCGTGGGCGCGGACACGGACCATGGGAGCGTCGAGCTTTCGGATCTGGGCGCGCCCGATGAAATCGATCGATTGGTGGCCGCGCTCAACGCGGAGTGGAGGCTCGATCCGGACGCTCCGCGCTCCGGTTTTTTGCCGGAGGGGTGGAACGAAGCCCTGGCCCCGGAGGGCGATGCGATCCTGATCAAGGATCCATCGCGGCGGAAGAAGCAGGCGATGGTCCTCTGGGTGGTCTGTCTGTCGCTCGCCGCAGTGGGAGGCTATGTTCTCTTCGCCGCCACGGCACCGGAATCACTGCGCGTGATCGGTCTGATCATCGCGGCAGGGGGCGGCTTCGCCGGGTGGGGCGCGTACCGGTTGTCATGGTGCCGCGACGAATGGGTGCTGGGCGCCGGGCGCTTGCGCCTGCAACGGCGGGTCCACGGCGGGGCGCAGCCCCGATTCGAGGCGTTGGCGTTGCGCCTTGAAGAGCACAGCGACTCCGACGGTGACCTCTGGTACAAGCTGGTCGCGCTGGACGCAGGGGCTTCACCCTTGCTTCCCATCCGGGAGGCGCGCCGGCACGAATGCGGGGTGATGAGCGTCGCCGGCGATCCGACCGATGTCGACAACCTCGGCCGGTGGCTGGCGCAGCGCTGCGGGCTGCCGCTAGAGGATGCAACGACTGCGGAGGGCAGGGCGCGGGAGGCGGAGCGCCTCCGTCAGCAACTCGCCGCCTCGGGGCGAGTCGGTCGTTGGATGGCACGGCGGCTCCGCCCGGAGCCGGGGGAACGCTACCGATGATCGGCTGTATGAAGTCTTGGAGGATGATGATGGGTTTTCAATTGCATGAAGCGGGAAGATCGTGGTCGGGGATCCTGGCGCTCGCCGCGTTGTTGTTCGGGTCCTGTACCGCCGTCTGGGCTGAGTGCCCCGTGGGCGACATCGAGAAGGCGCTCGGGGCTCCGCTCGGCACGCTCAAAGAAACCGAGACGCCCGTGACCGATGTCCAGTCGACCGAAGGTGGCGTATGGCGCATCTACCGTCGGGCGGATGGCGCCCTCGACACCCTGGTCAGGATCGATGGCGGCGAGTCGGGCATGGACGAGACGCGGCTCTCCATCGTCGATGACGGCGCCTACGGCATCGCCCATACGCGCGTCGATTACCTGCGCCATGCGTTCATCGATGACGCGGGGCCGAACGGCACGGCCAAGCGCACCACGGAGCATTTCTACTTCTGTGACGGCAAGCTCCACTTGCCGCCGGAGATGTACGCGACGCTCGACAACAGCGCCTATGCGAAGGCCGGCGAGGAGTCGCGCAAGCGCATGCTGCTCGACAAGGACGTCGCCGCTCTCACGAGATCACTCAAGCGTTGAAAGGCCCCGGGCCGCGCCGACGGCGGTGACGATGGCGGTCACCAGCCGGCGTCGTTCGTCGGGTTGGCCTGTGATCGGTTGGTTCAGGCTGACCGCCAGCACGAGGTCGAGATCGGGGCAGGCCACCAGATCGACATTCCAGAAGCCCGGATGGCCGATGCATCCGTGTCCGGCGAAGCGGTCGTGGAAGAAGATGAGGCCGTGCCTTGTGTCGGCGCCGGCCTTGACCGGACGGGGCGCCGCCAACGCGAGTTGCAGCGTTTCGGGGTAGCGGAACACCTTGCCGTCCAGCATCGCGCGCATGAAGAGCGTGAGGTCCTTGACCGTGGAGACCAGGCCGCCGCCGCCCCACAGGTCGAAGGAGGGGTCTGCGGCGGTCATGTCGACATCGCCCAAGTACTGCGCGAGGCGTGGCGGTGGACCGCCGGCGCGGGGTGGGGTTTCCAGCGTCTCGAACCAGGTGTCGGCGAGACCCAACCGGTCGAGCGGCAGCAGCGCACGGATCGCCATCGCCAGCGATTGCCCCGTCCGGCGTTCGATCACTTCTCCCAAGATGACATAGCCGGTGTCCGAATAGGACCAGGTCTCTCCGGGTTGTCCGACAGGCCGGGTGCCGTCCATCGCCAGGGCGATCTGCTCGTCCCTTCGCCAACGGCGCTGCGGGTCGGTGGTGACCGCTGCCGGGAAGGCCTTCATCTGAGTGTGGTCGGGCAGGCCGGCCGTGTGCGAGAGCAGGTGCCGGAGGGTGATCCGTCCGGGGTCGTGACCGCCGCGGCGCAGTGCCTCGAGGGTCGAGGCGGAAACCAGCTCCTCCAGCGATGTGTCGAGGCCGAGCTTGTCGTCTTCGACGAGGCGCAGCACGGCAGCACCGACGAAAAGCTTGGTGGTGCTCGCGATCCGGAACGGGCGCTCGTCCAGTGGTGTCGGACCGGTTTCCCGCGCGCCGGCGGCTGCGGCGGACCACTCGATCCCCGCGGACGGGGAAACGGCCCGCATCACGACGCTGGGGATCGCCGGGTCGCGCGCGACCAGCGCGTCCGCCAGCGCTTGCAGCGGATCAGGCTGTGCGGATGCAGCGGGAGAGGACAGAAGGGCGATGGCCGTGATGACGGGGGCGATGAGCATGCGCATCCCGCGATTACCGGGCCCGTGCGCACGGTTGTCAATGGGCGGATTCTTGCTGCGCGCCCGTGCCGGCCAGCGCGGTCCCGTCACAAGGCCGTCCCATGAAATAGACTAATCTGTAGGGAATAGGTTGAACGTCCTGCCCGCATGCGATCTGACCGCGGAGTGAGCCATGTCCATCGACCGTCGTGATGTCCTGAAATTCAGCGCCTTGGCGGCTGCCGTCGGTTTGGCCGGCGCCGGTCGCGCACAGCTGCCGGCGCAAGGGCCACGCGCGGTCGAGCTCACGTTCCTGAAGTCCAAACCGGGACAAAGAGGGCAGCTCAAGCGATTCATCGTCTTGAACTGGTTCGCCATGGACCAGATCGCAAAAGACCAAGGCCTCATGAGTGCGTTCACCGTCATGGACACCGGGACAGACGAAGGCCCATGGAACGTACTGGTGTCCGTGACGTACATGGATGAGCAGGGCTATCCGGGCATCGAAGAGGCCTTTGAAAAGATCCGCAGCGCCCACACCACCGTGCTGGTGGACGGCAAGGGGCTTCGTGAGCTCGGAAGCATCGTCGATTCGAAACGGCTGTTCGAGGACCCCGCTCACGCTTCCAAGTGACTTCCCGTAATGTGCGTCCTGGACGCATGCGTACGTCGTCGAGACCGTGGATTTGTTGTCCGCGTATCGGGCGTACCTACCCTACGAGCTGTTCGAGCCGTGTTGCCGTTCGGGGCAGGGGGTTTGCCGGGGGGGCGGTATTCTGCGGGGCTGGCAATCGGATCCTCGCGACGACTTCATCGAGTCCAACCGGAAGAACGCCAGACCCGTTACCAGACGCTGATCGACGAGGGCTTAGCCATCGCCGCGCGGCACCATGCCTCGGCTCCGACCCGTTCCGGCGCGGGCGCCGCCCCAACAGGCATGGCTGATCTGACTGCAAAGAGAAGAGTCATGCACAGTTGCAACCGGGAAATTGGCTGCGGGCAGGGTCGGCTCGACCCGCAATCCAGACTGTAACTGCCGCTTTACCCGTCCCCTTGAGGGCACTGTGGCGCCGGTGAATGGTTAACCCGCCGCCCGACATGAGACCGCGAATTCGATCTCGAGCTTCTGAGCTAGTCGATCATTTTCAGTATCCCCCGGTAGGCCACGACCAGCCCGATGAGGGGAAGCTCGATCGACACGTCAAAACAGAACTGCCCGTTCTCTTCGCTCTCAAAGCTGGTGCCGCGCGGGACGAGCGCCGTGGGCATCGGTACGCCGAACAGCTTCCAGCGCCGCGGCAACAGGTACAGCCGGTCACCATTGACGACAAGTGCCAATGCGACAGTTACCACCCCGAAGCGTTCGATCAGCAGATAGTCGTCCCGCCCAGTACCCGATGCCAGATGAGATTCGAAGGTACGGCCAGCAAAATCTCGGATCCAGTGCTCACCGTCAGCATCCACCGTCATGGAGACCGTGACGGGCACAGCCTTGCCGGCCTCCGGAAAGCGGAAAGCCCTTGCAACCAGTGATGCGGCGATGCTCACGCCGCGCCGAACGTCGGCTGTGCCGCACCACGTTTGACCAGTCGCCATACCGTGAAGCCTGCGCACCTGTGGAGGCAGCTCCTCGAACGCGCTACCGAGTATCTGCTGATGTGCCGTGCCCCTTCGCTCGGTTCGAAAGCCGGTGGTGATCGCGCGGCGTGCGAACAGCTGCTCGTAATCGGCCAAATCGAGCGCATGTGTTGCAGGTCTTGCCCCGGAGGCCGGCAGCTCCCCGGCAAGGATCTTTCGAATGATCGCTTCGATCGCCATCGACGGGATGAGCGGCCCGTCATCGCCCTCCGCCAGCAGATGCCAGCTTTGCTCGACCGGAAGCCCTTTGCACACACCTCTGGCACGCACGTACATGCCACCGCGATGTTCGCCGAACTTCATCAGGTTGAGCACGAAGTAGAAGAGGCCAGAGAATCGAACCAAGGACGGTAGACGGAGCCTTGCCCGCGCGATTGCCAGCAGGTTCAGAATGCGGTGAAGCAGTTCCGGCACCGGGCCCGCGCCCATCCAGATGTCGGTCATGGTCGGATGTTCAGGGGGGACGACCTGGAGGTCCGGCACGTCGACCAGTGAGAAGCGCAGGTTTCGGAGCGGCAGGCGACCCGGCACTGCAATCGTGGTCCGACGGCTCTCGGCAAGCCCGATGGCACGCGTCTGCTTTCCGCCTCGCATGAGCTTCACAGGCGCACCTGCATAGCCAATGACGGCCCGCATGACATTCAGGCCGATGCCGGCGTAGGGGGACGGGGCTATCCCGCCTTCCACTTCCACGATGTCCATGGCTTGTGCCATCTCGCGGAGCACCGCAGCAGTCAGCACAGGGAAGCTGCTGACACCGGACAGCACGAACACTCCCGCCAGTTCGGCCTCGCGCTGATATCTGGATACGCCGAACACAAAGTCCGCAGCATCGGCAAAATCGAGATAGTTGACCTTTGCGTCGATGCACGCCTCGATCACTGCATACTGCCGGGCGCCATAGTCCTGAAATGGACCTGACGCGTCGACAACCAAGTGCGGTCGCTGTTCGTCGAGAGCGGCCGCCAAATCGCTACGGTCAAGGCCGACGGGAACCACCTGTGTCCGCCCGACGAGGCCGGCACTGAATCGCTGCGCTTTTGCAGCGTCACGCCCGCATATCAGCAGCGTCAGCTCCGGGATGTCCGCGAGCAATTGTGCCAGGCGACCACCGAACACGCCGTAGCCACCCAAGATCAGTATCTTCAACGGCTGCCCCCCAGCCAATCAGAGTATTCGGTCGCGATATGACTCCGATGGAACCCAGCAGGTCTCGCGCTTACCGAAGATGCGGTACCGGTTTCGAGCAACAAAGCGGTATATCGGATCACGCAAAGCTGCCGGCACAATGCGAAAAGCTCGGACAAGGCTCCACGGCATTCCAAGACCTTCGAAGATCCGGAGCACAGCGTCACTATCCTTGCGGGCTTGGCCGCCCTCCACGACAAGGATGCTGGTCGGATCGGCCGGATCAAGGCCGTGCTGGCGGAACAGGTCTGCGCCTACCGCCCCCTGCATCGATGCCAAACGAAACCGTCGCCGATGATCATGCCGCAGAATGAACTGAGCGTTAGCCGAACAGAGCACGCATTCGGCATCAAACAGGACGATCGGCCCTTCGATGGATGGGCTGCTCACCGGACTGCTGAAACAAAGGTTTGTGACATGGGAAACTTCTCCAGCATAAGCCTAACGCAGGGGTGCATTTGGTGCATCCACACGGAAGGTGTCAGGACGTACTCGGCCGACGTGCCAGCCTCCGGTAGATGGTTGGCCGAGACACCCGGAGCACGTCGCCGAGTTCGCCGATCACGTAATCGTCCCTCGCGTACCCCTCAGGCATGATCTCACGCGACGCCATGTCGCCATGACCTGCGCGCAGCCACTGAAGCGCGTGTTCGGCATCGACCTCGAGAACTGCACCGGCTGCAGCGGGAGGTTCCGGGTGATCGGGAACATCGAGGAGCCGGAGGTGAGCGCAAGGATGCCGGCGCACCTTGAGGAGGCTGCGCCTGATCAGCTGCAACCGGGAAAGTGGCTGCGGGCAGGGGCTGCCTATCCGTAACCAGCAGGGCGGTCGGTCGCCGGTCGGTGCGGTCCTGACAGGTGGCGTGCCCGATCCGCCGACCCGGCCAAACGACCGGCCAAAATTTAGCCTACAAAGGATGACAAGTTACTGTTTATGCAGTTAATATTCCGGCCATGGAACCGGCCAAGACACTCATCCGGGGGATCGAGCCGTGACCCCTGCCGCCGCCGAGCCATACATGCCCACCGAGGGCACGGCCGTGCTCGAAAATCTGGCCTTCGATCTCGCCCGCGAGGCCAGCGAGCTTTCCGCTCAGCTGCATCCGGCAGTTCGACTGTCGGTCGCCGAACTCGTCCGGTCGATGAACTGCTACTACTCGAACCTGATCGAGGGGCACAACACCCACCCGCGGGACATCGACCGCGCCCTTGCTGCCGACTATTCCACCGACCTGTATCGCCGCGATCTGCAGCTCGAGGCCCGCGCGCACATCGAAGTTCAGCAGATGATCGATGAGCGAGTCGGCGAACTGCCGCGTCCGCCCGCCGCGCGTGCATTCATCGAATGGACGCATCGGGAGTTCTGCAAGCGCTTGCCCGAGAGTCTGCTCGTCGTCGTGAACCCGGACACCGGGGAGCGCGTTCCTGTTATCCCAGGGCAGTTGCGCTCGCGTACGGTCGCCGTCGGCCGGCACGTGGCGCCGGCGCCGGAGGATCTACCGGCGTTCATGCTCAGATTCGAGGAAGCCTTCGATGCGGCTCGGCTGACGAAGTCGCGGCAGGTGATCGCCGTCGCGGCGGCTCACCATCGGTTTCTGTGGATCCATCCCTTCCTCGATGGCAATGGGCGTGTCGCGAGGTTGATGTCGCACGCGTTGCTGCTCGATATCGGGATCGGCTCCGCGCTCTGGTCCGTTTCGCGCGGACTCGCGCGCAACTCCGGTGACTACAAACGCCTGCTGATGGCGGCCGATGAGCCACGCCGGAGCGATCTCGACGGGCGAGGGGCGCTGTCCCATGAGGCGTTGATCGACTTCTGCCGGTTCTTTCTCGAGACCTGTCTCGATCAGGTCCGCTACATGCGCGAGCTGCTCGATGTTTCCGAGCTTCAGCGTCGCATGGAGCTGTACGTGCGTGAGGAGGAAAGCGCAGAGCGGCTCCCGAGGCGCAGCTTTGCCGTTCTGCGTGAAGCGCTTCTCGCTGGCGAGTTGGAACGCGGTCGCATTCCACAGTTGATCGACACGAGCGAACGTACGGCGCGACGCGTGGTGTCTGCGCTGGTCGGAAAGCGGTTGCTGGTTTCAGCCTCACATAAAGCGCCGTTGCGACTGGGTTTCCCCATCGATGTCGTCGAGCGCTGGTTTCCGAAGCTTTATCCCGTGGTGTGATGGCCAGCGCGGCCGACTGGGCCTTCGTTCGGGGCAGGGGATTTGAATTTCCTTTCCGTAGCGCGACCGCGCAGGGCTCAAGAGTTTTTGAGCTGCCTGAGGCTTGCCGGCATCGTCTCAAGCGTCGCCGCGAGCACCTCGCCGTCGCTGGGAAAGTGGCACTCCTCTTCGGTGATGTCGGAGTAGTCGTGCGCGATGAGGGGTAGCGGGTTTCCATGACAGCGGATCTCCAGCGCCACGCCGCTTTTCGCCCCGCGGATGACGTCGAACTCGCTGTTCGGGAAAGTCCCGGCACGCAGCGCTTTGTCGAGATATCCGCCTTGCAGGAACAGCACCTCCGATGCGCCGACCTGCAGGAAAAAGGCCTTCGCCTCCTCGCCGAGCTGTTCCATCGGCTCGCAGCGCGCCGCGCCGGTCGCCTGAACCGTCACGACCTCGACGCGGCCGTCGGCAAGATCGGCTTCCAACTCGCCGGCCCTGCCGCGCGCCGCGCCCCGTCGCCGCTCATGCAGCCACAGCGGAATCCCCAGCATTCCCAACGCGGCGGACGTGATCATGGTGAGCTGTACGGCGGCTGGCCGCATGACCGCGGCCGGCGCCGTGGCATCGGGCAACACCAACGAGAGGAGATAGAACAGCAAGAGGATGAGGACCCCGGCCAGCCAGCCGAGTGCGGCGAAGCCCGCCAGCATGAAGAACACTCCTACTGCATCCCCCGGCTTGCGGATCTGGAACAGCGGCTTGTCAATCCGCTTGCCGCGCTTGCGCTCGAGCGCCTGCCGCTGCGCCGGCTCCATCGGGCTGTATCTGCGACTTGGCATGCGCGGTTCTCTAACGTCGGGAAAAAAACAGGGTATAGAGAACTGTGAAGATTGTCGCGACTGCAAGTTAAGGTGGTTGCCGCCTAAGCATTTGCGCTCAGTGCCATTCGAGCAGGCGAGAGTCGGTGTCCGCCGTACACAGCGGGTGAAGCGCGTGTTCGTTATCGACAGGGAGGCCTGCACCGGCTGTGGCGGGAAGCGGTAAAGGGGCTGCAGGCCGGGTCCGTTTTTGCGCAATTCACCTGCCCAGCAGAAGGTGAGGGGTCAGGTGGGGTTGAATTTCCTACCCGCAATCAACCGCGTAGTATCCTTGGCTCCGCCGTGCCATCGCACGGTTCGACCGGCGAGGGCCCCGATGAATCGCACACCGTCTCTGATCCGTCGCTCGCTCGCCCTGCTGGCCGCGACGCTCTCCTTCGCCGGCGCAAGCGGCGCGGCGCCGGCGGCCCCGGCGATGCCGGCGCTCTCCGACCCGCCGTCCGGCCTGCACATCCCAGGCAAGTTCATCTGGTTCGATTTGGCCACCGCCGACCCGGCCGCAGCGCAGCGCTTTTACGGCAGCGTGTTCGGCTGGAGCTTCGAGCCGGTGGCGGGCACGGGCGGTCGCTATGCCGTGATCCGCAACGAAGGGCGCCCGATCGGCGGCGTGTTCCGCCCGGCGCTGCCGCGTGGCGAGCAGGCTGGCACGCGCTGGCTGTCGTTCGCGTCGGTCGAGAAGCTCGATCGCGCGGTCGGCGCGCTGACCGACCTCGGCGCTACCGTGCTGGTGAAGCCGACCCTGGTGCCGGGTCGCGGCA
>Ga0315901_10010225_pt1 | contig 10693 bp, 7 predicted proteins | sample LakEriMetagenome_10_FD_203761 | JGI IMG/M metagenome (GOLD analysis project Ga0315901, IMG submission 203761) | Freshwater fungal communities from buoy surface, Lake Erie, Ohio, United States - Buoy 2 MA116 | ecosystem: Environmental > Aquatic > Freshwater > Lake | place: USA: Lake Erie, Ohio...
CGACGTGCTCGTCGAACGCCTGCCGGCAGGTGCGCAGCGCGCAGTACGGGTCTTCAACCACGTGCTGCTGCTGTCTTTCTTCGGGTTCATGGTCTGGTTCGGCACGCGCTTTGCGATCGATGCCTGGGACAGCCCGAGCCCTGTCCTGCGGATGCCGCAGACCTGGCTGTACGGGCCTGTGGCCTTGTGCTCGGCGCTGATGGCGGTGCGCTATCTGCAGGTGCTGGCCGGGAAGGTCTGGCAGCTCGACGCAGCGAGGGAAACCAATGCTGGCTGACTGGCTGCCAGCCATCGTGATGGTGGTGCTGTTTGCGCTCGGCACCCCGATCGCTTTCGCGATTGCCATCAGCGCGCTGTCGTTCTTCCTGGTCGCTTCCGATGAGGTGCCGCTCAACATCTTCGTGCAGAAGATGGTCACGGCCACCGACTCCTATCCCTTGCTTGCCATCCCGTTCTTCGTGTTGGCCGGGGCCATCATGAACCGCGCGGGTATCACCCGTAAGTTATTGGCTCTGGCCGATGCGCTTGTGGGGCATGTCACGGGTGCGCTGGCGCAGATGTGTACGGTGCTGGCAACGCTGCTTGGGGGGCTCACGGCGTCGTCAAGCGCGGACGCGGCAATGCTGGCCAAGGTGCTCGGGCCGGAGATGACACGCCACGGCTACAGCCGGGCGTTTGCCGCGGTCATCACCTCGTGCGCGGCCATCATCACGGCGCTCATCCCGCCGTCGATCGGGTTGATCATCTACGGCTACATCGCCGATGCCTCGATCGGGCGGCTCTTCGTAGGGGGCATCGTGCCGGGCCTGATGCTGGCCGGCTCTCTCATGATCGTGACGGCCATCATCTCCAAACGGCGGGGCTACCTGCCGTTGCGCCAGGTGCGCGCCAGTCGGGCGGAGCTTTTCACGGCTTTTCGCGAAGCCTTGTGGGCCCTGTCGATCCCGGTGTTCATCATCGCGGGCATCCGCTACGGCATCTTCACCCCGACCGAGGCCGGTGCGATCACGGTCCTTTACGTGATCCTGGTGGGGTTGTTCGCCTACCGGACGCTTCGGCTGGCCGACCTGCCGAAGCTGTTGCAGGAGACCGCGCTCGACACTGCCTCGGTCATGCTGATGATCTGCGCTGCATCCGCCTTTGGCTTCTATCTGGCCTGGGAGCGCATCCCTCCCCAGATGGCGGCTTGGCTGGTCTCGCTGACCCAGGATCCCACCATGCTGCTGTTGCTGATCAACGTGATGCTGATCTTGCTCGGCACCGCGGTAGAAGGCACTTCTGCACTGATCATCCTGACGCCGATCTTCGTGCCCATCCTGGTGAAGCTCGGGATCGATCCTGTTCATTTCGGCATCGTCTTGGTGACCAACCTGACGATTGCGGGCGTCACGCCCCCAGTGGGTCAGATGATGTTCATCAGTTCTCAGGTGCTCAAGGTGCCGATGGACGACTACACCAGGGAGGTGCTGCCCTTCCTGGGCGCCATGCTGGGGGTCCTCGTGCTCTTGACGGTGTTCCCCCAGCTCACCCTGTGGCTGCCCAATCTCCTGTACGGGACGTGAGAGCGCAAGGAATGGCATGAGATACCGCGCAGCCGTTCTGCACGCGACGGGCGCACGGCATTCGATCGAGGAGGTCGAGCTGCAGCCCCTGGCCCCGGGCGACGTGCTGATCCGCTTGCACGCAAGCGGTCTGTGCCATACCGATCTCGAGGTGATCGAGGGGGCGCTGCCCTATCCGCTGCCCATCGTGCTGGGGCACGAAGGGGCGGGCGTGGTCGAGCAGGTGGGCGCCACCGTGACCCATGTGAAGCCCGGGGACCATGTCGTCTGTTCCTGGAATCCGCACTGCGGACATTGCTTCTACTGCGAGCGCGACCAGCCGATCCTGTGCGAACCGTTCACCCGTCACCAACCGGCCGGGCGTCTGCTCGACGGCGGCTCACGTTACAGGCTGGCGGGCCATCAGCTTCTGCATCACTTCTCCACCACCTCCACGCATGCGCAGTACACCGTGGTGCCCGAGTCTGGGGCTATCGTGGTTCCGCGCGAAATCCCCTTTGACCGTGCTTGCCTGATCGGCTGCGGCGTGATGACGGGTGTGGGTGCGGCGGTGAGGCTGGCCAAGGTGGAATCGGGTTCGACGGCGGTGGTGGTCGGTTGTGGTGCGGTCGGCCTGCACGCCATCCAGGGCGCACGCCTGCAACAGGCCGACGCCATCGTCGCGATCGATCGCGACCCGGCGCGGCTGGCGCTGGCCCGCCTTTGTGGCGCGACGCATCTGCTCGGCCCGGCCCAGGGTGACGCCGCCGCCCACATCGACGCCGTCAAGGCACTGACGGCGGGTCGCGGTGCGGACTTTGTGTTCGAGTGCGCAGGCGGCGAGGCGCCCCTGCAGTTGTCGCTTGACTGCACCCGTCCGGGCGGAAGCCTCACCATACTGGGCAAGGTCAATGTCGACAAGAAAGTGTCGCTGCGCTTTGGCTCGATGATGGGCGAACGGCGCATCGTGCGCTCAAGCTACGGCGGCGCCCGTCCGCGGCGTGACTTTCCCTGGCTGGCGCGCCTGTACCTTGATGGGCGGTTGAAGCTGGACGAACTCATCACGCAGCGTCTGCCGCTGGAGCGCATCGACGAGGGCTTCGATGCCATGCGACTGGGCCGCACCTTGCGCACCGTGCTGGAGATCGCGCATTGACTGGCGTCGCGGCCGAGGCCCGGCCTCTCCTGCGCCTTCAACCCGTGTCAAGCTGTCCCGCAAGATGAGCCCGACGCGTGTCATGCCAGGCCTGGGGCCGGGGCGGCATCCGCCCTTGCAGCCGGGCTGGGTCGACGCTCCGCACCACCATGTCGCGCTGGGTGACTTCGGCCTGGAGTCGGGGGAGTCGATCCAGGACTGCCATGTGACTTATGTGGTCCACGGGCCGCAGAGGGCCCCTGGCTTGCCGGCTGCGGGCGTGCCCGTGGTCCTGGCCTTGTCGGCCATTGGGTCCCATCACCACCGGCTCGACATGCTGATCGGCCCGGGTCGTGCGCTGGACACCCGGCGCTTCGCGGTGGTGGCGGTGGACGCGCTGGGCAATGGCCTGGCCTCCTCGCCCTCCAACGCCACGGCGCAGCCCGGCCATGCCTTCCCCCGCTTCACGATTCGAGACATGGTGACCAGCCAGGCCGCGGTGCTCGACGAGATAGGGGTCGACACCCTGCACGCGGTGGTGGGGGCGTCGATGGGGGGCATGCAGGCCTTGCAGTGGGCGGTGTCGCATCCTTCACGCGTGGCCCGGGTGGCAGCGATGACACCCATGGCGCGCACCACGCCTTGGGCTGCCGCCGTCAATGAGTGCTCGCGCCGTGCACTGGCTGCCGGCGGCTCGCAGCCGTGGGACGCTTGGGTGCCGTTGATGCAATTGCTGGCAGGGCGGACACCGGCTCAGGTGGATGGCGCGTTCGACAGTGCCGAGGCGGTGATCCGGTGGATAGGCCAGCGGACCGATGCCTGGGCTGCCCAGGAGTTCTCCCCAATCGACTGGCTTTACCAGTCTTGGGCCTATGACGCGCATGACGTGGGGGGTACGCCAGGTTTCGGCGGTGATACCGCCGCGGCGCTGGCGTCGATACGCGCCCGCACCTTGGTGGCGGCACCTCCGCTGGATCTGTACAACCCGGCGCCTGCCGCCCGATGGGCCGCCGACAGGATTGCGGGGGCCCGCTTTGTGGAACTGGACACTGACTGGGGCCACCAGTCGGCCAGCGCCGCCGATGCGGCCAGCGTCAGGCGGCTTGACGAAGAGATTGCGGCGCTGCTATCGGGCTGACGCTCTGAGCCGGACCTCCGCGATGAGCTTGTGTCTGTCCTCGGGTTGGACCCGATTCGGGCGGTCTTGCGGCAGCACCTTCCGATCACTCCCTACAGCTTTCGCAAGGCGGCCCCAAGCCAGGCGAAGCACAAGCTTGTCATTCCCTTTCGAAGCGCCGGGTACGTCGCGGTTGACGAGATCGTGACTCCTTCGAAGGTCATCGTGTTGGCGGTGCCGTCAGCACTCCACGATGTTCACCGCCAGCCCGCCGCGGGCCGTCTCCTTGTATTTGGTCAGCATGTCGGCACCGGTCTCGCGCATGGTCTTGATGACCTTGTCGAGGCTGACGTGGTGGTTGCCGTCCCCACGCAGTGCCATGCGAGAAGCGTTCAGCGCTTTCACCGCTGCAATCGCGTTGCGCTCGATGCAGGGGATCTGCACCAGGCCGCCAACCGGATCGCAAGTCAGGCCCAGGTGGTGCTCCATGCCGATCTCAGCAGCGTTCTCCACTTGCGCGGGCGTGCCACCCATCACGGCACACAGTGCCGCCGCGGCCATCGAGCAGGCCACGCCCACCTCGCCCTGGCAGCCCACTTCGGCGCCGCTGATGCTGGCATTCTCCTTGTAGAGGATGCCGATGGCCGCGGCAGTGAGCAGGAAGTCGACGATGCCACGGTCATTGGCGCCAGGTACGAAGTGCGCGTAGTAGTGCAGCACGGCCGGCACGATGCCGGCTGCGCCATTGGTGGGTGCCGTCACCACGCGGCCGCCGGCGGCGTTCTCCTCGTTGACGGCCAGGGCGTAGAGGTTGACCCAGTCGATGACTTGAAGGGGATCGCGCGGGTCGACGCCGGGCCGCTCCCAAGTTGACCCGGCACCCCCTTGGGGGGTGGAGGCGTTGACGACGCCTCCTGGGGGCATCAGGGTTGCGGCCTCGGGGTGCGAGGTGAGGTCGCGGTACAGCGCGGCCGCGCGCCGGCGGACCTTGAAGCCGCCGGGCAGTACGCCTTCGGTGCGGCAGCCGCGGGCCACGCAGTCCTGCATGACCTGCCAGATGCGTATCAGACCGGCATCAATCTCGGCGTCGCCGCGCCAGTGGCGCTCGTTGCGGCGCATCACCTCGGCAATGGAACAGCGATGCGTACGGGTCAGCTCCAGCAACTCGGCGCCACTGCGAAACGGCAGCGGCAGCACGGTGGCGTCCGGCGCCACGGATTTCTGGCGGGAGCCGTCCGCGGCCACCTCGTCGCTGACGACAAAGCCGCCGCCCACCGAGTAGTACACCTTGGTCAGCAGCTCAGAGCCGCCGGCGCCGAAGGCGGTGAAGCGCATGCCGTTGGCGTGAAAGGGCAGGCTCTGTCGGCGGTGTAAGACCAGGTCCGACCTCTCGTCGAAGGTGACGGTCGGGCCGCCCCCTAGCGCGATGCGTCCTGGTCCGCGGATGGCCTCCAGCATGGCCGGCACGGCTTCGACATCCACCGTGTCGGGCTCATGACCCGCCAGGCCCAGCAGCACCGCCTTGTCGCTGCCGTGGCCCTTGCCTGTGGCGCCCAGCGAGCCAAACAGCTCGGCCTTGACCCTGACCACTTGGGCGAGCAGGCTCTCGGCAGCCAAACGCGCGACGAACATCCTCGCCGCCCGCATCGGCCCCACGGTGTGCGAACTGCTTGGTCCGATGCCAATCTTGAAGAGGTCGAAGACAGAGATAGCCATCAGTCGGTTTTGGGCATGCGCGGAGGCTGAGAAGGTGTCTGTGCAGGGGCTGGTTGATGGTCAAGCATCGAGGAGCTCAGGGCCCTTGCCAGGGCTGCGTGACGGTTCTTCCACGCCGTGGAACCGACGGCATTGCAGACCAGATCGATGACGCGGTCTACGCCCATCTCCCGCATGGCGGCCAGAGAGGTCAGCCCCTGCGCTTCCAGTCGGCTGACGACCGTGGGGCCCAAGCCTGGTGCACGAAGCAGCGCCAACCTCTCGAGGTCACAGAACCGTCCCGGCGCCACGCTCCGCGGGCCCATCACGCCCACCGTGTCGCGAGTTAGATTCTTCCTGTTTATAAATGCATGCGTATGCATTGCGACAGTCTAGACAAGACTCTCGAAGATGACAAGCCCATTGGCCCGCATACAGAGTTGTTTGAATGATCCGTAGCACCCTGGGAAAACCCGAGCCGATCTGCCTGCTGTCAGAAAGTAGACTGCATACGTATTCGTAATGTCCCGGCCACCAGGCTGTGGACTTTCAAGCCGCTGTCCGTCCCAGCACAACAGACCTGCGAGGCTCCAAGTGATCCGTTATCTCAAGCGTGGCAAAGACGCCGCCTCCATCGCCCAGGCGGATGCTCAAGTCCGCAGCACTGTCGAAGGAATCCTGAAGGACATCGAACTGCGGGGCGACGACGCTGTGCGCGAGTACTCGCGCAAGTTCGACCAATGGGAGCCTGAGCGCTTCATGCTCAGTCAGGACGAGATCCGTGCCGCCGTCGCCCGGCTGTCGGCCCGGGAGGTGGAAGACATCCGCTTCGCTCAGGCGCAGATCCGCAACTTCGCCCAGATTCAGCGCAACAGTCTGCAAGACGTCGAGGTGGAGACCCTGCCGGGCGTGGTGCTCGGCCACAAGCACATTCCCATGAACAACGTGGGTTGTTACATCCCGGGCGGCAAGTACCCGCTGCTGGCCTCCGCCCACATGAGCGTGCTGACCGCCAAGGTGGCCGGGGTGCCGCGGGTGATCGCCACCGCGCCGCCGTTCCAAGGTGAGCCGCACCCTGCCATCGTGGCCGCGATGCATTTCGCCGGCGCGGATGAGATCCTGGTGCTGGGCGGTGTCCAGGCGGTTGCCGCCATGGCCATCGGCACGGGCTCGATCAAGCATGTGGACATGCTGGTAGGCCCCGGCAACATGTTCGTGGCTGAGGCCAAGCGCCAGCTCTACGGGCGTGTGGGCATCGACCTCTTCGCCGGGCCGACGGAGACCCTGGTGATCGCTGATGAGTCGGTGGACGGCGAAATGTGCGCTGTGGACTTGCTCGGTCAGGCGGAGCATGGGCCGACTTCGCCAGCAATCCTCCTGACCAACAGCGAGAAGCTGGCGCGCGACACCATGGCCGAGGTCGAGCGTCAACTGGGTGTGCTGCCCACCGCAGGCATCGCGCGCCAGAGTTGGGCCGATTTCGGTGAGGTCATCGTCTGTGACACCGTCGATGAGATGGTAGCCAAGGCCGACGAGCTGGCTTTCGAGCATGTCCAGGTGATGACGGCAGATCCTGACGTCTTCCTGCGCCGCATGACCAACTACGGCGCCCTGTTCCTTGGTCCGCGCACTAACGTCAGCTTTGGCGACAAGGTGATCGGCACCAACCACACCCTGCCTACCAACAAGAACGCCCGCTACACCGGCGGCCTGTGGGTGGGCAAGTTCCTCAAGACCTGCACCTACCAGCGCGTGCTGACCGACGAGGCCAGCGCCACGCTCGGTGCGGTCTGCTCGCGCCTTTGCCACATGGAGAACTTTGCCGGGCACGGCGAGCAGGCCAACCTGCGAGTGCGCCGCTACGGCAAGCGGGATGTGGCCTGGTACAAGCCTGTGGAAGCTTGATCGGTTGGCTGATCCCGTCTGTCCAACAACTCCCTCCGCCCCGTGACCGATCGCCCTGTTCTGGTGCTGATTCCAGGCACGCTGTGTGACGGTCGGCTGTTTGATCGGCAAGCGCGTCGACTTCGGTCCCAGGCGCAGGTCGTTCGTGTGGACTGGCAGCACTTGCGGCAAGTTGGGGATCCCATGGCCGCGCTCTTGCGCCGCCTACCTCAGCGCTTCTCGCTAGCCGGCTTTTCGCTGGGTGGGCTGTGGGCGGTGCAACTGATGGCGCGGGCCCCTGATCGTGTGGAGAGGTTGGCGCTGATCGCGAGCAATGCGGAACCCTCCAGCAGGCGTGTGGCGCGCAGGAGTGCAAGGCTGTGGCGCCTGTGGCAAGCGCAGGGCCCAGCGGCCGTGGCACGCGCCTGCAAGCCAGCCTACTTTCACCACCACCGGCGTCGACAGCAGCACGGGAGCCTTGTGAAAGAGATGGCCTTGGCCACGCCGTCACGCGTGGCCAAGGCGCAGTTCGACTGGGCGGGTCATAGGCCAGACGGGCTGCAGGTGCTGGCCCGAACCGCTGCGCCCACCTGGTTGATCAGCGGCGCCCATGACCGGTTGTGTCCTCGGCCCCTCCAGCAGCGCATCCTTGCAGCCGCGCCCACGGTTCAATGGACCGAGCTGCCGCGTTGTGGACACTTTCTGCCGCTCGAAGCGCCGGCGCAGTTGACCCGTCTCTTGGGGTCCTGGCTTACCGAGCCTTCCCCGATCTCCCTGGAGAACGCCCTTGATCACACCTGAAGCCCTGGCAGAGCGATTCATCCCCTTCGCGGGCTTGAAGTACTCGACCGAAGCCTTCATCGACTACTGCATCCCGGCCTCGACGCCGAAATACAACTACGCCCTGATCGGCCCTGGCGTATCGCAGAACCCGAACCAGCCGGTGAGCCTGCGGGAGCCGCATGGCTTCCAGGTGGGTGGGGTGTCCATGCCGCATGGCAAGACCAACCCGGCGCACATGCACTTCACCTGCGAAGTCTTCATCTGCACCCGGGGGGACTGGCGCATTGAATGGGGTTTCAACCCGCAGGTGCAGTCGGCGCCCATCGGTGAAGGCGACCTGGTATCCGTGCCAACGTGGATCTACCGCGGCTTCACCAACATCGGCGTGGATGATGGCTTCATGTTCACCGCCCTCGGCGGAGACAACACCGGGGGCATCTTGTGGGGCCCGAGCACCCTCAAGGCGGCAGCTGAACAGGGCGTGCAACTGACCGAAGGCTACCGAATCGTGGACTCGCGACGTGGTGACCTCATGGAGCCCGACGAGCGCCCCGTCCAGCCCATGACCGCGGAGGAGATTGCACAGCTGAAACACTGGCCTCCCTCAGAAATGGCTCGCCGCATCGTGCGCTTTGCGGACTTGGGGTGGTCGAGCAGGGCTTTGCTGGACGCCTCGCTCCCAGGATGCGGCGCCGAGTTGGCACCCGCCATTGGGCTGGGTGTCTCGCAGGACCGCGACCAATTGGCTCCGGTCCAGAACCCGCATGGGCTTTCCATCGAATGGGTGCGCATCCCGCCTGGCGGGCAGATCTCGCGCCACCGTCTGCAGGAAAAGCAGGTCCTGATCGTCAAGGAGGGGGCGGTGGACGTGACGGTAGACACCACGGCCGGCCCGATCACGCATCGGGCGCAAGGCCAGGCCAAGGCCTGGGACACCTTTTCGCTGCCAGACCGATGCTGGAGAACCTTGCGAAACCCAGGGGCCACGCCGGCACTCGGGGTGCTGATGACCGCTGGCGACCACCGCAAGCGCATTGAATGGGACCCGACGGTATGTACCCAGGCCGCCACTGAAACCGGGTGGGCTCTCGACGCCAACGGCTATGTGGCTGAGAAGCGATTCGTCGATCGTGCACAGCGCTGAAATCGAAACGACAAGCCCTGCAAGAGGCGCGCGTACGCCCCCGTGGGCCCTGCCGGCCCCAGGACGTCATCCACAGTCCCTAAACCTCGCAGCAGGTGCTGACCGATGAGCACAACCGTCCCCTTTCATCACCCGATGGACACCCGCCTGCCAGGCATGCTGGCAAGCGGCCGGCGCTTGCGCGGCATCTTCAACAGCCTGCCTTCGCCGGCCGTGGTCGAGATGTGCGCCTACGCCGGCTTCGACTTCATCGTGCTGGACAACGAGCACGGCAGCGCCGATCTGGAGACAACCGAGCACATGCTGCGCGCGGCACGTGCCAGCGGCATTGCGCCCATCGTGCGCTGCTTCGAGCATGACGTCGCCCGCGCCCTGGACATGGGGGCTAGCGGTGTGCAGGTGCCGATGGTGGAGACGCCAGAGCAGGCCGAGCGATTGGCCCGACGCTTGCGCTACCCGCTGCCTGGAGGCGGCGGAGGCACGCGAGGCAGCGCGTTTTCAGGCCGAGCGGCCGGCTACGGCGCCTTCGGCGGGCCCGCGCACACGCGGCGCAGCAACGAAGCCCTGGTGCTGGTGGTGATGATCGAGACACCGCTAGGCGTGGCCAATGCTGCGGCCATCGCGGCGGTGCCAGGCGTCGACGTGGTGTTCGTCGGCCCCAATGACCTGGCCCACACCATGGGCCATGAAAACCGCTGGACAGACGAACCGGTGCAACGGGCCATGGAGCAGGCCATCCGTGCCACCCACGCGGCGGGCAAGTGCCCCGGAGTGTTGGGCCTGACGGCAGAGGAGGAGACACGCTACGCCGGCTGGGGTGCGCGGTACTTCGCCCATGTGACTACGTCCCTGTTCACACAGGCGCTGCAACGTGCTGCGCGCGGTGAAGGTGCCGGCCCCGTGAGCTACTGAGCTGCACATGCACGCTTCATTTCACTGGTCATGCATACGCAACCACAACTGCGACCACCTCTTTCCGAAGTTGATCTGTCGCGAATTTGGTACACAAACAACTCTTTGAAGAGACCTGTTCATCAGGGTTTTCGAGACTTCCTTTGCATATTTGTTGCATACGCTTGCAATCTAGGCTCCTGGTCTGCAAACTGAGCCTCATTCATCGTCGCGGGCCCTTGCGGCTTCGCAATACCCCCGTTCCCTTTCTTCAACGCCCACTCTGAGGATCCCACCATGAAACACCTTCAGCGCGCTCACTTGGCCACACAGATTGCCCTGGCCTTCGGAGCTTGGTCGGTCTACCCCATGGGTACCGCTTTGGCCCAGACGGCCCCCGCGGCCAAGGCCGCTGACAGCGGTGAGATCCAGAGCGTGACGGTCACGGCCAACCGCCGGGCTGAAGACCAGCAAAAGGTCAGCGTGTCCGTCACGGCCGTGAC
>Ga0315901_10010227_pt1 | contig 10692 bp, 10 predicted proteins | sample LakEriMetagenome_10_FD_203761 | JGI IMG/M metagenome (GOLD analysis project Ga0315901, IMG submission 203761) | Freshwater fungal communities from buoy surface, Lake Erie, Ohio, United States - Buoy 2 MA116 | ecosystem: Environmental > Aquatic > Freshwater > Lake | place: USA: Lake Erie, Ohio...
ATCCGGCTTCCATACCTTCTGAAATTGATTTACACATATATTCTAAACTCAACTTTCCATCTCCTAACATCCACTCACGTCCTTTCATTCCGGCTGCTTTTCTTTCCTTTCTAGTCATTTTGTACCATTCATTTATTGCTGGTGCAACTTCTGCGTAATCCAATCTGTCATCGAAAATATAAGGAGTTGGGATTGAACCGGCTGTTGAACGAACTGGCCAAATTGGAGTTACCCATTCTCCCCAAGTTACCGATTTTGCGTATGTTGCTTTATCGTGTAGTGAACCAATATCCACATAATCATCTTCGGTTAAATACTTATCCGAGCCTTTCATCTTAAATCCACATTGGTCTTGCAAACCACCAGTCACATTTACGATAATAGGTGTTCCTGCCATTACGGATTCTGCCGTTGCCAATCCAAATCCCTCATTTGAGGCTATGTTAATCGTAGCGTCTGCTAAATTACATAGCCAGTTTAATTGTTGCTCTGGGTATCTGTTTGGTGTAAATATGATTTTTGTATCAGGTGAACAACAATCCTTAATAGTTGTTGGTAAGTCTGTTCCATTTTCATCTACGGGCTGAGTATGCATTAACAAACAAACTTTACTTCTTTCCTCTTTGGGTAATTCTCTAACGAATTTATCAAAACCAAGAACAACATCTACCGGCTGTTTTCTACGGATATTTCTGTTACTCCAATAAAGAACAAAATCATATTCCGCATCTCCAAAAATAGTTTTCTTAAATTCTGCGGGTACCTCTTCGGGTTTGAATATATTTGGGTCAATTCCATGTGGAACATAACTTACTTGCCAATCTTTCATAGGATTCCAAGTGGGTTGGTCATTCATTCCCCAAACACGTTTTGTAATTCCGTATGTTTGTTTTGAAATACAACCAATCCAATCGCAACTTTCGTAATAGTCACGATTATATTTTGGGTCTGGTAAGTCATCCCAAATGTGATAAAAGAATAGGGGAACTGATTGACGGATTTCATGCTCCATATCATATAACCAAATCCAATATCTGGGGTCGGTAAAATGTAGGATTGCATCCGGTCTTTCCGTCATTAGTAGCTGTCTAATAATATCAGCGTTTCCATACCCGTTGAAAGGTATCAATCTAACATTAGCGTCTGCAACTCCGGTTACTTTTCTAACCTCTTCACTTAAATCGAAAATTTTTCCCTGGTCGGGATGATTGATTGCTGCTCCTAATTGAACCCAATCATACTTGTCTACCGTTCCTAAAACGAATTGCTTTGAAACATTTGCAATTCCGCTAGACATTCTCAAATCATCAGATAATAGTAGAATCTTCTTTTTTGCCATAACTTGTTTTTAATATATGTATTGTTTATTTTTATTTTTTCGCATCGCACATTCCTCTCTCGTAAAATTCACACCAGCCACACAATTTGGTTGGATTTTTGGGATAATGAATATCAGTCCTATAATTTCCCTCCGCATCAAAGACCGTGTCTACAAACTCCTTAAAACCACTCCAAGCCTTATTCAGGGATGGTTTTCCATTAGCGGGCACATGCTTTGATATTCTCGGAATAACAAACTCCGGATTATCCATTACTTTTCTTTTCAAAATGATAAATTCCACATCAATAATATCTTCTGATATTTTCAATAATTCTGCGTAGAACTTTTTATATAAAAGTATCTGTGCGTTTTTTACAGCATCTTTCTTTTGATATGAACTCCAACCCTTTGTTGATGTTTTGAAATCTATAATGCGGTATCGGCCGTTGAAGGTATCTCTAACAATCAAGTCTATAAATCCAACGAAATTAACATTATCTGCTATCTTTGTGTTTATTGGTTGCTCTATTGCTACCAACTCATCATGCTTTAATGAAAAGAACTTATTAAAGTTTTTTGATTTTTGAAAGTAATCCAATATAGTATTACCATCATCTAAAAATTCAACCAATTCCTCCTTTGTGCAAATATCAGTATTTCCAATTTCACCCTCAACTTCTTTAAGATAATGCTCTCTCATTTTGTGTTTAAGCGTTTCTTTCAAATTCATAAGTTTATCCGCCTGTGATTTTGAAATTCTTAAACACTTATCAAGGTATTCTTGTAGAGTTTCATGCATTGCTGAACCGAATATGGTGTGAATTGAACCACCACTTTGGCTTAAATCATCTATGTAAGCCAGTTTGTATTGGTGAGCGCAACCGCTCCACATACTATATTGAGAAAACGAAACTCTTGCCATAACAATTATTTATTCAAATATAAGAAAAATAGTTGGTGTTACCAACTATATTTTCAATTTTAATTTACTTATTTCTTTTTTTGCTATCCCGTATTTCTCACAAATGTATTTTATATTTTCACGACCTTCACGTGTTGCATATAAAACTTCTGCATATTCATTTGCCTGTCTTTCCGAACATTCGTATTCTTTTTTAAGAAGCTCAATCAAGAATTGTTCGTATTTATCATCGGCTTTACCTTTTGTGTATTTTAGATACTGCTTACCTTTTGGTAGTACATTTATATAAAGTTTATACATTTGCTCAGGTTCAAGCGTTTGAGTAAGCGGTAATAGAGATGAAACCATTTCAACCCATTCAGGCTTCATAGACAAAAATCGGTTAATCATAAAATTACTCCACGATTTTTTATCTTCTTCAGAAAGTGTTTTGAAATAGTTTGGGTCTTGCTCTACAGTCAATGCGTTCAAATGGTCAAATAACTTTTTAGCTGCCATCTTATTCAATTATTTTTTGCTCTTTTAATTCTTCTGGTAATAGGTCTTGTAAAGGTTTTCCACAAGCGGTACAAAGATATAATTCTATTGGCAAAATAGAATCTTTTGCGCCACCTGTAATTAGCCTTGATATTTTTTTGAATCTGAATCCTGGCATAAATACTTTATTGCCACACTCACAGTTAATATCTCTCGCATCATTCAGCGAAAAGTTTAGCGGTAATTGACCGCCTCCCATTTGTTGTCCGTCCATTTTTCTTTATTTTATTATGTTAAGAATTTGAATTATTGTACTCATAAATACAATCTCTTTATCAACTACCAAAGCATCTTTTGAAATACCTTCTGCAATAGTAAGTATTGTGTTTGCTACATTTCCTTTTGCATATTCATCTACTTTATCGTAAAGCATTGAATACATTTCGGAATAATCGTTTAATTTATTATCCGCAACTGCTTGTCTTGCTTTTAGAAATGTATTTCGTTTATCATCATCGGATTTTAATATATCAATCAATTTGGTTTTGAAATCAGACTCAACCATTATTTTATGGTCTACTTTCAACTCACCCTTTGCCGATTGTAATTGACAAGTGTTTAATATCCTACGAATATCTGGGTAGTATGAATTGATTACATCGGCTACATTTTTAATGTCGTATTTAATCTTTTCTGCTTCCAAAATACGAGTCACTTGAACTGCCACATCTTTCTTTGTTGGTGGAGTTATAGCGAATGACTGACAACGACTTTGTATCGGGTCAATGATTTTCTCAATGTAGTTACAAGTCAGAATGAAACGACAATGTTTACTGAATGTTTCCATTAGGTTACGAAGGATTGCCTGTGCGTTTGGTGTCATATAATCAAACTCATCAAGGATAATCACTTTGAAACCTGCAAATCCAACGGAGGATGCGAAGTTTTTTACTTTCGTTCTTACCGTATCCACATTGTTTTCATCAGATGCGTTAATAATCATACTATCACATTTGATTGTATTAACTATTAACTTTGCCAATGTGGTTTTGCCTGTTCCGGCCTTACCATAGAATAGTAAATGTGGAATATCATTTGTGTCCAAATACTGCTGTATCGTTTCCTTTACTATTTCATTTCCTACATATTCGGAAAGGGTTTGCGGGCGGTATTTCTCCACCCACAAACTATGCTCTTTTTTATTATTTTCATTTGCGAAAAAACTCATATAACTTTTTTATTTTCCTGTTGAACCAAAACCACCTATGCCTCTTTCGGTTGTTGTTAAATTATCTACTTCTTCAAATCTTATCTGTGGGTGTGGTATAATCATTATTTGTGCAACTCTATCACCAACATTGTAATAATCGTTTGGTACTAATGATTTAGTTTCATCATACATAAATTCACTATTAAACACCTTATTGAATGTGGCCTGAAGTTCTCCACGATATCCACTGTCTATTACGCCAACGGAGTTACTTAATTGTAGTCCGGTGTTTCTTATGGAAGATCTTGGGAAAATCAATCCTACGAATCCTTCGGGGATTTCTAATGCTATCCCCATACCATATGTAATTTGTTCGGGTGTATCTTTAATAACCGTTGTTGCCACCAAATCCATTGCCGCATCACCTACTTTTGCGTATTGTGGTATAACCGCTTTTGGATGTAATCGTTTTATATTAACCTTCATTTTCGTTTTGTTTTTGTTCTTCTCTGAATTTTTTAGTTTCTTCACTAATTGGTCTTGGGAAAATTTTGAAAGTCATACCATTATAGTTAAATGCCAATACATCTTCTTCAATCGGTCTTAATTCTATTACTAATGGTGTTGCCTTACCAGGCTCTTTACAAAAGCCAAAAACAACTGGTTCAGTTTCAAAAAATTGATAACACCATTCAACATCATTGATAGGTGTTATATTTTCTTCTTGAAAATTAGTATTTAATGCTAGCTCGGTTTGTTCGTTTTGCATTTTTATATTTTATTGATTAAATAATTAGTTACTGATTTCAACAAGATAGTATTTACATACAAAATCATCTATTTGAAATTCAACGTGAGATAAACCGTCAGTTGAAACATTCAACTTAGCGGATGTTGCTTCTTTGTTTGCTGTTAAGATTTCTTTCAAATACTTTGCCGAAAAGCTGATTGGTTTTGTTTCTGATAATACATTTTTCTGGCAAGTGAATGTTACTCTATTCGTTGAAATAGAAGAATAACCGATTGCCATTTTAAGGTCACCGCCTTCGGTGAATACAGTGAATGTATCAATATCACTCAATGCACCTTTAGCTTTAATGAACTTATCAATCATTTGAGAAGTCATATCAATACTGATTCCAAATTCAGGCAATGCTTTCAAATCTGGAACTGGTGGAATAACTCCTAAATCGGCCAGCTGATATGATGTTTCTGTTTCATCGGAAGCCAATTTCAATGTGATTGCTTTATCACCTGCTTTTTCAACTTTAAGTGCAATATCGTTATCCAATACACCAATCATATTTTTCAATAATGAAGTCGTATAGATACCAACATTAAATGGGTTTGAGGTAAATGCATTAAACTCAACCTCACCCAATAGTGTTTTATCATCTGAAATAAATCTCACAGATAATTTGTTTCCTTCGGCGTTCCAAGCCACAGATTCAATAAGTCCTCCTAATGAATACTTCTGAATAAATCTTAATAAACTTTGTTTGTTCATAAATTTTACTTTTTGTTTTATTTTGTTTTACTAATATACGAAAATTATTTTATAGTGCAAAGAATTTTTTAGATTTTAATTCATTCTCTACAAGATTTTCACCACAATAATCGGGTATAATATATTCACCCGGCTTACGGAAAACCAATACATATTCATGCGTTTTAGGTACATACCTTTTACATGCCGATTGATATTGTGTAAATAGTGCAAATGGTGATATATTTTCCATTATGATTATGTCGTGATAATCAAACCCTGCCTCTTTGAAAGCACGGGTGGTATCGCCATGGAAATCATATAAGACTCCACCTGCTCTAAAGTCACCAACAACCCAAACACAAAACGAACCGGGTTTAGCTACACGATAACAATTATGCGCACATACACCAATCATATCCATAAAGGAATCATAATCTTTCAAATCACTTAGCTGCCCATCTACACTTTCATATTTTTCAATGTTATAGTATGGAGGACATGTGAAAATCATATCGGCAAATTCATCAGGCGTTTCTTTTAATAATGTTCCATCTGACATATACACCATTGGTTTGATTCCTAATTTGTCAAAATGTGCGTTTACTCGTCTATGTGTGTTTGGAGTTATTTCATATCCATAATAGTCACGTCCTAACATTGTCGTTACTACTGCTCTTGTCGCTCTACCTGCGAATGGGTCTACAACCTTTGCGCCCGGCATTGACCAGTATTTAATTATATGCTCAGCCATACCCGCATGAAATTCGGACATCTTTGCCTCAACCATTTCGCCTTTTTTATATACATGCTTATTTTTTCTGATTTCAACTTCCCCATCATCCAAATAAGCATTATCCCACTTTGCTTTTGATTCGTTTGTAGGTTTGATTATTGATAAGGGTCTGAAACCAAATTGGTCTTTTACCGAAACATCCTCTCTTACGGGTAAAACCTTTGATTGATTTTTATAATGATTTTCTTCTCTAAACATAACTTAAATTAAAAACTGAAAAACTTTTTTGCTGTTTTGGTTTCGGTTGTTGCCTTTTCCCACTTCAATGCGTTGTAAAAATCATCAATCTTATTCTCAAGTTCAGCTTTATATATTCCATCTCTATCTACATAATTCTGAATAAAATCCATAATATCTTTCGGGTCATTGTAATCTTTGAAAGCCAATGTATCTAGTCCGAGTGGATTTGTTTTGAGATATACCCATTTAACCTTATCACCATCACGTATAGGTTCATGCTTAAACGGACAATTGAAAAACTTTAATAAACGATTATACGATATTCCAGCTTTAACGTGTGCCGGTGTTCCCTTCTCAAATGATGCTACCGCTTGACCGGTTTGCCACCTACCATCATCATACTTACTCAATTCTTTAATTGCTCCACCCTTTGCTATTTTATTTACGGGTAGATTAACCATATCTTTTTTGAATTGTAAAAGCGATTCATCTATTTCCTCATGTGATTTACCCATTAGAATATCTTTCAACATTCCAGCCATAAATGTTTGGAATGCTTTTGGAAACGAACTCCTAACTACATCAAGACCTTTAACGTCAAGCTTATCACATTTGATTCCATTTTTCAAAATCATCCATTGAGCATATCGTTTCTTTGCTACCCAAAATCCTGCTTTACTGATATACTCCTTTTTGATTTCAAAGCGATGCTTCTCTTTTGGAATAAAGAAAAACCTCTCTGATAACATATCGTAAAACTTATTTAAGAATGATTGAGTTTCCTCAGCGATTGTGTTCACTTCGGTTGCCATTCGGTCTTGGTCAAATGTTTTGTAATCGGGATAACGATGCTTAACCAACGGTTCAGCCATCATATAAATTGAATCCGTATCAATATAAACATTGTAGTCCTCTTTTGTTCCAAGCTCTTTCCAATACTTTATGTTAGCCATTTCGGCGGTCTTTTTAATAACTGTTTGGCCTGTAATCGTAACGGCTTCAGCATTATCAATATCATAAAACCGAAAGGCAGGAAGACCAAGAACACCATACATAGAATTAAGAAGAATTTTTTGTACGAGCTGCCTTTTAGCATAAAATTCATATTTTTCAGTATCTCCTTCTTCTCCATATTTCTTTTCTAATTTTCTAAAATCAACACGTTTCTGAAACCAATCATTAAGAATATCTGCAATAAGACCGGGCTTATCTTGTGAATATAGAACACCATTTGCCGCAACACCCAAATTACTATCACGAATAACGTCATCCATTTCCTGTCTACTATATTCGTATTCTTCGGAATCATTTGCTACGGTATATTTTCGGTCTACACCCTTTATCCATTCTTCTGGGTTCCAATCTTTAATCTTACCCACTTTCGTTTCGGGAGAGATATTAAGAGTCATAATGATTGAAGGATATAGTGAAGTCAAATCCAAATCATAAATCCAATCGTATTTGCCCACAATCGGCTCCTTAACATATGCACCAATGAATTTTTCCTCATTGTTATCACGTAGTGCCTGCATTCTTTCCTTACGGTCTTTTGGTTTGTTTGGTGCTACCAATCCTTTCTTTTTGAGATATGCTAAACATGCTCCCTCTAACCACTTTGACGAGAATATATAATCTTCGTATGGAACAAAACCGGCGTGACAAACTGCTCTACAAAGTTCAACGAATTGTAATTTATCATCCAATGCTGCCACAAGCTCAACATCCACAATGTTATACTCAATGAACTTTTCCAAATCGTTTTCAAAAAGGTCATCAAGGTTTCCCTCATATTCAACCTTACCACGTTTCAATTCCTTTGTAGCAATATAATTTAGTGTATAACTACTCTCTAATGTATAGGTATAAGTCTTATATAGATTAAGATAATCTAAAATACTAACTCCACCAAAGCTCCACTTATCTCTGTAAGGTGAGTAGAAACATTCGCCTATTGGAGATAATCTTTTAGCGTGTCCTTCTCCACATACATTTTTTATACGATTATACAAATATGGAATATCAAAAAAGTCTATATTCCATCCAGTCAAAATAGTTGGAGTAATTTCCTCGTAATAATTAAGGAATGCAAATAAAAGATTTTTCTCGTTGTCGAAAACGTGAACATTAACTTTCCTGCCATCCTTATTAAAGTTTTTTGCATTATCTTTAATTTTTCGTTTTTTGTCTAATACAAATACCTCATAAACTCTTGAGATATTATCTTGTGCAGCGATTGCTGTTATTTCATTTTGAGCCTCTTTTGTGTTTGGTAAGCCGGTAATCATTTCAACCTCAATATCAAAAGTCAATACCGTATGCCCTGTAGATGGTAAATCGGAATCGTAAATATCCACCAACACTCTGGTAGTTTCGGGAATATCTGATTCAAATAAATCCTCAGCCTCGTCCTTTTCCCATTTACCAATACGAGTCAATCGGTCACCATACATTGATACATGCTGACCGTGTGGGTCTTTTTTATACGCATACTTACGGTATGGCATAGTTTGATACCCACTCTTATCATCCCAAAGGTGAATTAGATTTTTCTGTCTTTCGTAATAAATGTTTTTATATGCCATTAAGTTTTTCGTTTAATATCTTAAACATAGTTTTATCATTCAAAGATAATTCTCTAGCTCTATTTAAGCTACGAACTTCTTGCTCCGTTCTAAATGTATCGTTGTCCAATAAATTATCCAAAGTTTGAAATAAGTCTTTCTTAAACTTAAAGAACAATCCATTAGGGTCAATTTCTTTGTAGCAATCTGATTCTTGGAATATCATTGGCGTTCCATTCATCATACAATCCGTTGCTGCTACACTCCAACCATAATTCGTTTGCCTCATTTGAACTCCAACCGTACATTGTTGTAATCTTTTATAATAATCGTGCTTTGCAACTTTTGTATTATCAATCCAACTATATTCCGGCTTACCATCTAACTGTGGCACCCAAACTTTGAAATCCTGTCTACGCTCTCTGTATTCTTTCATTAACTCTATAAACTTTGGATAGCCTTTATAAGCGGCTGCTCTATGATTGAAAACTACGATTTTTTCCTTACTTTGCAAAGGATTTTGGATTATTTTATTTTCCTCTATTCCCAAATTCCAAACATATAATATCTTATCCAATTTAGATACAAACTGGTCATTAAACCAAATTCTAGCTTCTTCTAATACTCTATCTTTTTGTTCTTGTGTATTTAAGAAGCATGTTTCCATTTGAGATACGCCTAATAATTCTATCGGCATCCATCTCCAACGGTTCTTGCGGTCTTCGGAATTACAACTTTTCATTTCCCACCAATGACAATATCCGACTATTTTTGTATCAAATGAATTTTTATATCTACCAACTTGCGGCCAATCAGGCAAATGTGAGTATATTACATCGTATTCCAATGTTTCAAGCAATTTATTCATATCAGGCGGATAAGTTCTCATCTTAATCATATCGCCTGAAAATGGTAGTATGTGCTGCTTCACATTTGGTAGATTTAGTTTCTTAACTGGCTGTGGTAAGACTATATTCCAATAATAATCTCCAAGCGATTCTAACCCTTTTATGTGATTGTATATAACATCTACAAATGAGTCCTTCTCTATAAAAGAAGAGTTGGTAATGTTAGGTATCACCAACACCTTCTTTGAACTTTTGTAGTCGATTGTGTCCCAAAAAGTCATATTATCTTCCTACTTCGTTTAAGTAATGTGATTTCATTTGTTCCCAAGTCATTCCAATAGCATCTACATAGAATAAAACTTCGGGTTTAATTTTGCCTTCGCTGTGTAGTTTTTCATAGCGTTTAATTGCTTTATCTTTCCACCAACGAACTGTATATGAATTTCCCTCTGCGAATTTTGGTTTCATTATCAGTTGGTCTTCGCCAATTTTGCTACAAAGAAAATCGTTTCCATTTTCATATATACCTGCGAAATACACACCACGCTGAAATCCGTGGTCATAAGCGTTACCTTTAATTCCAAGCTCTTTGAATATAGCTTGAATAATCTTTTGTTTAATACCACTTACAGGTCCGTTTTTCTCATAACCCATATTAGCACCATTTCTTGCGCGCTCTTCAAGGATATGCTCCTTATACCAATCAGCACGATTTTCTTTTAACCATTGATGCCAAGGGTCATAAACCGAATCATCCGGCTTTGTACTGATTTTACCTTTACTCTCACCCAAAGTTTTGAAATGCGGAATACCATTATATTGTGAGTGTATTCCGTAAAGTGAAGTCGTACCTACACCAATCAGTATATTATCGTATTTTTTCTTCCAATA
>Ga0315901_10010230_pt1 | contig 10691 bp, 14 predicted proteins | sample LakEriMetagenome_10_FD_203761 | JGI IMG/M metagenome (GOLD analysis project Ga0315901, IMG submission 203761) | Freshwater fungal communities from buoy surface, Lake Erie, Ohio, United States - Buoy 2 MA116 | ecosystem: Environmental > Aquatic > Freshwater > Lake | place: USA: Lake Erie, Ohio...
GACCACGCTGTGCGCGGCGCGCAGCAGCGTGTGGATGAAGCGGTCGGCCCCGGACACGATCGCGTCGTGATCGCCGTCGACGCGGAACGCCTCGGCGCCCTTGATCGACTCGAACAGGCGCACCTGCCGTCGGACCGGGACCACGCGGTCGCGCATGGTGATGACCACCGACGTCGGCACGTCGACCTCGCCGAGCCACGGCCGCGACGAGAACGACCCGATCGCCCGGCCGGCCTCGAGCACCATCCGCCAGTCGTGGATGCTCGCCTCCTGCACCGCCCACGGCTCCCACTGTTCGGTCTTGCGCTGCAGGTAGAGCTGCGCGGTGAGCCAGCGCCGCGCCTGCAACGGCGTGAGCCGGGCCACCGCGGCGAGACCGGAGAGCCCCATGAAGCTCATCCGCTCCTCGCGTGAGGTGACGAAGTAGCCGGAGGTCGCGCACAGCACGAGGCCGGTCACGCGTTCGGGGTGCTGCCGCCACACGAGCTGCGCGATCGGGCCGCCCATCGAGTAGCCGACGGGGATGAACCGGTCGATGCCGAGCACGTCGCAGACGGCGACGGCGTCGTCGGCGCAGTCCTCGAGCCGGAACTGCCTCTTCGAGCGGATGCCGCGGCCGTGCCCGCGGTGGTCGAGCGCGACGACCCGGAAGCGGCTGCCGAGTGGGTGGTATGCCGTGAACCAGTTGAGGTCGGCCGTGGCGGTCCACCCGTGCAGGAGGAGCAGCGTCGGCGCGCCGGGAGGACCCTCGACCTGGCGGACGAAGGTGGTGCCGCGCCCGGGCAGCTCCATGGCCGCACCGGGCGGCAGGGTGGGGGAGGGGACGCCCCCGCCGTCACGGATGGGCATTCAGGCCTGCTCCACCTCGAGGACCTTGACCTTGAGCATCCCGTGCGGTGCCTGATACTCCACCCAGTCGCCGGGGCCCTTGCCGATGAGCGCGGCGCCGAGCGGCGACTGCGGGCTCATCACGTCGAGCGCCTCGGTCTTCTCCTCGGGGTGCCCGATGAGGTAGCGCTCGGCCATGTCGTCGTCGTCGCCCTCGTACACGATGGTGACGATGCTGCCGGGGCCGATGGTCTCGGCGTCGCCGGCCTCGATGATCTCGTGGTTGAGCGGGTCGAGCAGGTGCTCGAGGTGCCGGATGCGGCCCTCCATGTGGCCCTGCTCGTCCTTCGCGGCGTGGTAGTCGCCGTTCTCGCTGAGGTCGCCGAGGAGGCGGGCGGCCTCGATCTTGTTGGCGACCTCGATCCGACCGCGCGTGGTGAGGTCGTGGTACTCGGCCTGCAGACGTTCGTATGCCGAGCGGGAGAGGTGGTGCTTCGCCATAGGGGCGAGAGTCTACCGACGCCCTCGCGGGCGGGCTCCGGTGTGGCGGGCCCTCCCCGGAGGCGGACGGCCCGACAGGTCAGACGACGCCGTCGACGCCCTCGACGAGCACCATGTCGAACATCTCGGTGGCGCCGGCCCGCAGCGCCCGGGCGGCGACGTACTCGGGGCTGTCGTACATCGCCTTCGCGGTCGCCATGTCCGGGTAGCGGAGCACGGTGAGGCGCGGCGGGTGCCAGCCGCCCTCGAGCACCTCGATCGCGCCGCCGCGCACGAGGTACTCGCCTGCGAAGGCCTGGACGACCGCGGGTGCCGCCTTCATGTAGTGCTGGAACTGCTCGGGGTCGGCGATCTTCGACTGGACGATGATGTACGCGCTCATGGGGCGGGACGCTACCGCGGGGTCCCGCCCGGGGCGTCGGCCGTGGGCCGCGGGGCACGGCTGCGGTACCTTGCCTGCCCTATGGCACATCGCATCGCAGTCATCGGTGGCGACGGGATCGGTCCCGAGGTCACCACGGAGGCCCTGAAGGTGGTCCGCGCCGCCGGCGTCGACGTCGACACCACCGAGTTCGACCTGGGCGGCGCGCGCTACCTGCGCGACGGCGAGATCCTGTCGGATGCCAGCCTCGACGCGCTGCGGGGCTTCGACGCGATCCTGCTCGGCGCCGTGGGCACGCCCGAGGTGCCGCCCGGGGTGATCGAGCGCGGCCTGCTGCTGAAGATGCGCTTCGAGCTCGATCTCTACGTGAACCAGCGTCCGTTCGTCGGCACCGCGCCGGGTCACACCGCGCCGCACGACTTCGTGGTGATCCGCGAGAACACCGAGGGCCCGTACGTGGGCGAGGGTGGCGTCCTGCGCAAGGGCACGCCGCACGAGGTGGCCACGCAGGGATCGGTGAACACCCGCATGGGCGCCGAGCGCGCCATCCGCTACGCGTTCGACCTGGCGGTGCGGCGCAACGGCCGCAAGCACGTCACCCTCGTGCACAAGACCAACGTGCTCACCTTCGCCGGCGACCTGTGGCAGCGGGCCTTCGACGCCGTGGCCGCCTAGTACCCCGGCGTGGGCACGGCCTACAACCACGTGGACGCGGCCTGCATCTACTTCGTCCAGGACCCGCACCGCTACGACGTGGTGGTGACCGACAACCTGTTCGGCGACATCCTCACCGACCTCGGTGGCGCGGTGAGCGGTGGCATCGGCCTCGCGTCGAGCGCGAACCTCAACCCGGCCCGCACCGGCCCCAGCATGTTCGAGCCGGTGCACGGCTCGGCGCCCGACATCGTCGGCACCGGCAAGGCCAACCCGACGGCGGCGGTGCTGAGCGCGGCGCTCATGCTCGACTTCCTCGGCGAGCACGCCGCGGCCGACCGGATCCGGGCGGCGTGCGAGCAGGCGGGGAGCGGCACCACCAGCGAGATCGGCGATCGCATCGCCGCGGCCGTGGCAGGCTGACGCGATGCCGATCACACCCACGCCGAAGATCTGGATGAACGGCGATCTGGTCGACTGGGACCAGGCGCAGGTGCACGTGCTCACGCACACCCTCCACTACGGCATGGGGGTGTTCGAGGGGATCCGCGCGTACGAGACCGCCGACGGGCCGGCGATCTTCCGGCTCACCGAGCACGTCGAGCGCCTGTTCCGCAGCGCGCACATCCTGGGCATGGAGATCCCGTTCACGGTCGCCGAGATCGTCGAGGCGTGCAAGCGCACCGTCGCGTCCACCGGTCTGCCGAGCTGCTACGTGCGGCCGCTCGCGTACTACGGCTACGGCGAGATGGGGCTCAACACCCTGCCGTGCCGGGTGGACGTCGCCGTCGCCTGCTGGCCGTGGGGTGCATACCTCGGTGAGGACGCGCTGCAGAAGGGCGTGCGGATGAAGATCTCGAGCTGGACCCGCCACGACCACAACACGATGCCGCCGGCCGCGAAGACGGTCGGGAACTACGTGAACAGCTCGCTCGCCAAGGTGGAGGCGCTGAAGGCCGGCTACGACGAGGCGATCATGCTCGCCCCGAACGGCCTCGTGGCCGAGTGCAGCGGCGAGAACATCTTCGCGGTGCGCAACGGGATCATCCTCACCCCGCCGCTGTCGGCGGGTGCACTCGAGGGCATCACCCAGCACTCCGTGATGACCATCGCCCGCGACCTCGGGTTCGACGTCCGCGTCGACAACCTCGCCCGCAGCGACCTGTACGTGGCGGAGGAGATCTTCGTGTGCGGCACCGCCGCCGAGGTGAGTGCGGTGAACTCGGTCGACGACCGCAGCGTGCCGTGTCCGGGGCCGCGCACCCGGGCGATCGCCGAGGTGTACGGCCGTGCGGTGCGGGCGCAGGACCCGCGGTACGCGCATTGGTGCGAGCTCGCCGTCTGATCCACACTCATCGCTCGAGAGGTCATCGCTCGAGAGGTCATCGCTCGAGAGGTCATCGCTCGAGAGGTCGTCGCTCGACCACGGACGGGCCCGCCGCCATGTTCGGCGGGCCCGCCCGCGTCCGGGGTGTGGGGGTCTCGTGGGACCCGCCCCGTGGACGCCGAGTCCGAGGTCGACCTGCGGGCGCGGGCGTCGTGGCACGCCGGCGCAACAGCCCGGAAAACGGAAGACGCCCCGTCGAGCGCAGCACACCCGGAGGTGCGCGCGCCCGACAGGGCGTCTCGGTCGGGATGATCCACCACTGAGCGATCGCCCGGCGTTAGCCTTCGTCCCGTTCAGTTTCACCGCCCGTCAGAGCCGGAGCTCTGGCGGGCGGTTCCCGTTTGTCGGCCACCCACCCCGGTTGCCCGGTGCAGCTGAGCCGACGTGGCTGGCTCGTCCCCGGACGGTCACCCGTCCGACGCCTCCCCAACCTGCCGACGTCGTCGCCCCAGTTGCCTGGTGCTCGGTCGCCGACCGCCGCTGCGTCCCGCCACCCGGTCGCCCGAGCCGACGTTCTGCCGCGACTGCCGCCGTGTCGTCCCCGGTCGCCCGGTTCGGACCCGTCGACTGGCGGATCTTCCCTGTGCGCCGCCGCCGCTCCCGCCTCGTGAACCCGGTTGGTCCCTTTCACTCGCAGTGGCGGCTCCGACGGTTGCCCATCGTCGCTGTCCCCACGGGTTCGAGGCCGTTCCTCGGGCTCCGGTTGGCGTGCGCTCGCCGGTGCGATGCACACTCTGCACCCTGCGTTTTCCCTGGTCAAGAGGCATTTTTCAAGTCACAGGGTTATCCACCACATTTCCTGGTCATCCCCAGGAATTCGTCGGCTGTCCACCGTTCCTCCACATGGTTGTGCACATGTGAATCCACAGATCCGGCCGCGCGGCGTGGTCAGCGAGGGGCCGTCGTCCAGATGATCCGTTGACGAACATCGTGTGCGAACCTCGCAGACGAGCGCCGGCCGGGTTGACGTCCGGGCACCTTCCCGACACAATCACCCACATGACGTCGCACCTCGCCGCCTTCGCCGCCGCCCGGCGCCTCGGCACCATCGACATCATCATCATTCGATAGCGCACGTGGTCCTCCCACGTGCGCTCGCAGCCGCCCCTCGGGGCGGCTGTTTCGTTTCTCCGGCACGGATCGACCGCCCGATCATCCCGGCACGAACAGGAGCACAGAGATGAGCAACGAAACGCAGCCGACGGGTTCCACCGCCACCCCGACCGTCGAGATCGTCGAGATCGTCGAGATGGTGGAGGTGTTCGACACCACCCTGCGCGACGGCCTCCAGGTGGAGGGTGTCTCGGCGACGGTGGACGACAAGCTGCGCATCGCCGAGCAGCTCGACTTCCTCGGCGTCCACTTCATCGAGGGTGGCTGGCCGGGGGCGAACCCGAAGGACATCGAGTTCTTCGCCCGGGCCGCGACCGAGCTGCGACTGTCGACGTCGACACTGGTGGCGTTCGGCTCGACCCGCCGGCCGAAGGGCAAGGTCGACGACGACGTCACCCTCCGGAACCTGCTCGACGCGAACACCTCGGCGGTGTGCATCGTGGCCAAGAGCTGGGACTACCACGTGCTCGAGGCGCTGCAGACCACGCTCGACGAAGGCGAGGCGATGATCGCCGACTCGGTGGCGTTCCTCACGGGCGCCGGTCGCCGCGTGATGGTCGACATGGAGCACTTCTTCGACGGCTACAAGCGCAACCCCGAGTTCAGCCTGCGCGCCCTCGAGGCGGCGGTCGTGAAGGGCGCGTCGCACGTCGTGCTGTGCGACACCAACGGCGGTTCGCTGCCCCACGAGATCGAGCAGATCGTGGCCGACGTGTACCGCCACGTCGGCAACGACGTCACGATCGGCATCCACTGCCACGACGACACCGGCTGCGCGGTGGCGAACTCGATGGCGGCGGTCCGGGCCGGCGCCCGTCACGTGCAGGGCACGCTCAACGGTCTCGGCGAGCGCACCGGCAACTGCAACCTCACGACCGTCATCCCGAACCTGCAGCTGAAGCTCGGCATGAGCTGCCTGCCCGAGGGTCGCCTCGAGCGCCTCACCGCGGTCAGCAGCCACGTCGCCGAGGTGCTCAACCGGCCGATGAACCCGCAGGCGCCGTACGTGGGTGTGTCGGCGTTCGCCCACAAGGCCGGGCTGCACGTGAGCGCGATCAAGCGTGCACGCGACGCCTACGAGCACGTCGATCCCGCGCTGGTGGGCAACGGCACCCGGTTCGTCGTCAGCGAGATGGCGGGTCGGGCGACGATCGAGGTGAAGGCCGAGGAGCTCGGCCTCACGATGGACGGCGCGGCGGTGAACCAGGTGATCGACGATCTGAAGCGCCTCGAGCACGAGGGCTACCACTTCGAGGCGGCCGACGCGTCGCTCGAGCTGCTCATGCGCCGTGCGTCGGGCTGGGCGCAGGACTGGTTCCGCGTCGAGAGCATGCGTGTGATCACCGACGAGTTGCCGAACGGCGAGTTCTCCACCGAGGCGACCGTGAAGGTCTGGATCGGCGACGTGCGCCACGTGCACACGGCCGAGGGCAACGGTCCCGTCAACGCGATCGACACGGCGCTGCGGGCCGCGCTGACGGCCGCCTACCCGGTCCTCGGCAGGATCCACCTCACCGACTACAAGGTGCGCATCCTCGACGGCGCGACGGCCACCGGTGCCGTCACCCGCGTGCTGCTCGACGCCACCAACGGCGAGCGCAGCTGGACCACCATCGGTGTGAGCGGCAACATCATCGAGGCCTCGTGGCGAGCGCTCGAGGAGAGCCTCGTCTACGGCCTGCTCCACACCGAGGCCTGACGTCCGGATCCTTTCGTCCGTGACGTCCGTGACGTCCGTGGCGTCCGTGGCGTCCGTGGCGTCCGGACCCGATCGTCGAGGTCGTGGTGCGCGCTCGTGAATCAGCAGTTGATGGCGACGACGATCTCGACCGGTGTGGGCCCGCGGTCGGCCGCCGGCGTCGGGTCGTCACGGTCCCCGTCCGCGCGGACGGCCCGTTCGAGGTGTGTCCTGGCAAGGTGGAACGGCTCGCCGTCGGGTAGAAAGTGAGCTGTATGGCCGCGCCGAAGTTCGCTCCCGTCTCACCCGTCGAGGACCCGCGCTCGTACGCGTCGCCGGATCACGTGCCCGGAGCGTGGATGCCCGACCGTCCGGGCGAGATCGTCGGCTTCCAGCCGGCGGGTGCGCAGCTCGGGTACCAGGGCCCCGACCAGGGGTTCGGCATCAAGATCGCGAACACGTTCCGGTCGAAGCTGCAGCTCGCCGGCGGCGAGCACGCCGACGACGCGATCAAGGGGTGCCTGGCGATCGGTCTGAAGCGGGCGTCGCTGTTCAGTCGGGCACCGGTCATCCACGACTTCACGATCGCGTTCACGATCTGGGGCTGGCTCGACGCCGACCCGCCGGCCGGTCTCGTCGAACTGCGCCGCGGCCTGTTCGTGGGTGCCGCCGGCCACCACGGGTACCACCACCAGCGCCACCTCGCCGACATGGTGCCGGAGTCGACCCTGCGGATGACCCCGCAGCAGGCTGCGGCCGCCTACCCCGGACGGTGGCGCGACCTGGTCGGTGCCGACCACGCCGACCACGCCGACCACGCCGCCGGTCACTGACCGCACGAGCGCCGCGACCCGCCACGTCGCGGTCCAGCACATCCGCGACCCGACCGATCGGGTCGGTTCGCTCGACCACTCTCGAGGAGGACCCGTGTCCGACGTGCAACCGTTCACACTCACCGACGAGCAGCGTGAGTTCCGGGCGGTGCTGAAGCAGTTCGTCGCAGACAGGATCGCGCCGCACGCCGCGGAGGTCGACCGCTCGGGCGAGTACTCCTGGGCGACGTTCGAGGCGCTGCGGTCGATGGAGCTGACCGCGCTCAGCTACCCGGCCGAGTACGGCGGCGCTGGTGCGTCGTTGGTGGATCAGGCGATCGCGGCGGAGGAACTCGCCGCCGGCTGCACGGCCACGAGCCTGCAGTTCCTGATCTCCAAGCTGGGCATGCTGCCGGTCATCAACTTCGGGTCGGAGTTCCTGAAGTCCACCTACCTGCCGCGCGTCTGCCGCGGCGAGAGCCAGTGCAGCTACGGCCTCAGTGAGCCCGACGCGGGCAGCGACGTCGCCTCGATGACCACTCGGGCTGTGCGCGACGGCGACGTGTGGACGATCGACGGCACGAAGTGCTGGATCACCAACGCCGGCATCAGCGACCTCTACACGATCTTCGCCCGCACCTCGAACGACCGCCACACCGGCATCACCGCGTTCCTGGTGGAGGCCGGGTGGGGTGTGCAGGTGGACAAGCTCGAGCACAAGCTCGGCATCAAGGGATCCCCGACCGCGGTCATCCGCCTCGACGGCGTGAAGGTGCCCGATTCGCACCGCATCGGCGAGGTCGGTCAGGGCTTCGCGATCGCGATGCACACGCTCGACCGCAGCCGTCCGACGATCGGCGCGCAGGCGGTGGGCATCGCCCAGGGCGCGCTCGACGTGTCGCTCGCGTACATGAAGGAGCGCACCACGTTCGGTCGTCCGATCGGGTCGAACCAGGGTCTGCAGTGGATGGCCGCCGACTGCGCGATGCGCATCGAGGCGGCCCGCGCGCTCGTGTACCGGGCGTGCGCCATCGCCGATGCCGGCGACCCGTACGGCGAGCTCTCGATGGCCGGTGCGATGGCGAAGTGCTTCGCGAGCGACGTGGCGATGCAGGTGACCACCGACTGCGTGCAGTTCCTCGGCGGCTACGGCTACACGACCGACTTCCCCGTCGAGCGCATGATGCGCGACGCGAAGATCACCCAGATCTACGAGGGCACCAACCAGATCCAACGCATGGTGATCAGCAAGAAGCTGGGCCTGTGAGGGCTTCGTGCCGTCGATCTCGGTGACCTCGAGGCCGGCGTCGACCGCCTGCTGCGCTGCGAGCACCGCACGATCGTCAACCCGTATCGTGAGTCGTGACATGCACGACCGGCGAGCAAGGAGGGCTGGCGTGGACCTCGAGATCGACCTGCGGGCCGACCTGAACGCACAGGACGACGACGGCAACGGGTGGTCACTGATGCGCGACGCACGCGACCTGTCCCGCATCGTGCCCGGCGCCATGGTGCTGGCCGGGAACGAGCAAGCGCAGGCCGTGGTGCGAGTGCTGCACGTCGATGACGACGGCCAGGTCCACTTCACGATCCTCCCCGGGCCGATCAGCAAGAATCGCCACCTGCTGGACAGAGCTGCGGCGACCTGACGGCCGACTCCCGGAGATCGGCTCGCACGATCTGTGCGCCCCGTCAGAGACTTCCCACCGCCAGATCGGCGGATAGGGCGCAGGCGTGTTGGTGTGTCGCGATGTGCTCAGTGGGTGATGAGGCGCTCGAAGCGTTGACGAGCACCCTGCCTCGTCATGCCGAGCTGCGCGCCAATCGCGCCCCATGACAGGCCTGCGCGATGCGCAGCCAGCGCGGCGGCCTCGATGCGTGCATCGGCCTCGCGCCGAGCGGCAGCTGCGGCGCGGAGTTCGCGCAGCGTCGCTGCGTCGGTGACGGAGTACTCGTCGTCGGCGTGATCGTCGAATGCGGCGACGAGCGCTTCGGCGTCGGCGGCGGTGAGGTCTCGGGGATGCTTCTTGGCGGTCATGGTTGTTCGCCCCTGTGCGGTCGGATCAGCTTGAGGTACTTCGGTCGGGCGGGCATCGCGTGGATCACGTAGTCGTTGTCGTCGTCGGCCACGACGCCGATCTCGAGGAGCCGACCGGCTTGATCGGGGCCGAGGACCATGGAGAAGTCGGGTTGGGCGGCGACGGTGATCGAGGCAACGGCGTTCTCGAAAGCATGGCGTATGTCGTCGTCGGAGATCCCGTGCTTGCGAGCGCTCGGAAGGACCTCCACGGCGACAACTGTAGTTGTCGCACTGCCCCAACGGCAACGGGCTCGTAGCGAACGCTCAGAGAGCGCGTCATGCCCGGTCTGGCGCGGCGGCGCAAGGACATCGGCGCGCACATATCGGCGGCGGCACCGAGCAGATCGGGAGCGCGCCATCCCGAGTTCCATCCCGAGAACTCGTTGGTACTCGTCGGGACGGGATGGCACTCGCCGGACTCCCGGCCCAGCTCAACAGCACGGGGTGGGACTCGTTGGGACGGGCTGGACGATCGATCCAGACCACCCAGATCTACGAAGGCACCAACCAGATCCAACGCATGGTGATCAGCAAGAAGCTGGGCCTGTAGAAGCGGCGCGGACGGATGCCGCCGGTGCCGCGACCGGTCGGTCGTCCTCGCAGGAGCACCGTCCTGGGTGCCACGGCCTCCGGCTGGCCTGCGTCGGTGAGGGCTCACTGGCGCCCAGGAATCAGGGCCCCACGTCTTGGGTGCCGGTGACCTCGGATCGCCAGGCGGTTCGTCGGGGCGTGGCACCCAGGACGTCCGACCGCCCACTCGTCAGGCGGTGACCTCGAGGGTGAAGGTCACGGTGGTGGTGCCGTCGGTGAGCGTCACCGTGGTGGTGCCGGCGGCGAGCGGCTTCAGGCCGGGGTTGAACGACGCACTGCCGTCGTCGCTGCCCGGGGTGAACGAGGCGACGGACGGGTCGGCGACCGTGGCCGTCCACGAGGTGGGGGTGTCGGTGTCGATCACCACCACGTTCGACAGCGAGACCGAGACGGTGGTGCCGTCGATGGCGTCGACGTCGACGATGACCGGCGACGGGAGCTGCGCCTCCGTGGTCCCGGTGGCGCCGGACGTGTCGGCGGTGTCGGACTCGTCGGAGCAGGCGGCGAGCGACGCCGACAGCGCGAGCACGGTGAGGGCGGCGAGGGTGCGGATGCGGCGGGCGGTGGTGTTCACGGTGGTTCCTCTCGGTCGGTGACGACGGTGTCGCACACCTTCGACGTCATCGGGTCACCGATCGGTTCCCACGCTCAACCGCCGAGAGCCA
>Ga0315901_10010231_pt1 | contig 10690 bp, 15 predicted proteins | sample LakEriMetagenome_10_FD_203761 | JGI IMG/M metagenome (GOLD analysis project Ga0315901, IMG submission 203761) | Freshwater fungal communities from buoy surface, Lake Erie, Ohio, United States - Buoy 2 MA116 | ecosystem: Environmental > Aquatic > Freshwater > Lake | place: USA: Lake Erie, Ohio...
GCCTAGCAGGACGACGTATCACAGGCGGTAGCGTAGATGGAACGATCCCAGTATCGCTTACAGACGTACCACGTGGAGTATCACTTATCGTTAACGGTACAACTGTGACAGAGAATAGAACACCTAGTCAAGATGACTTGGCAGATGCTGATGCCTACTACCTTGGTGGTCACGCATATACACTTACCAACGCAGAAGCGCAGATCCTTATTGACGCTGGCTACAGCGATTACCTAACGTTGGTGCCATAGTGGAATGTAACCATACATCTAAAGTTCTTGAATGGTCATATGATTTACTAGATGGCAAAGTCAACGAGTTTGTCTCTAAGTATGGATGCACACATTGTGATATCACCTCAGATAAGCCTTTCAAGTCTGAGTGGTATTCCAACCCAGATCACAGCAAGTGCGATACCAACCCTTGCTTTGGTTGCAAGGCACAGGGTCTAGTACTTAGTACCGGTGATGCTACTACTCGTGGCTATCAGTCAGCACGAGCACACGACAAAGAGCTGGGTAGTTACTACGACGCATTGCGTCAAGGAGTTGAGCCTCGCTCAACAAGACAGCCAGATATTGATGCGGCTATGAAGATCTCCCAAGAAGGTGGCAAAGCCTTTGACGGAATTAACCTAACATACAAGGAGTAACAATGGACAAGATGAACGGAATGATGGAAGAAGAAGAAGGCGTAGACCTCGTCAAGAACGTCGAAGAGGCAAACCCATACCCATCAGCAGATAAGCAGTTTGCATCAGCACGTAAGTATATGACATATGAATCAATCTCAACAGGTGTCGGAGGAAAGAAATAATGCCAATGGTAAACGGAAAAGAATTTGCATACTCAGCAAAGGGTATGAAGGCTGCCAAGATGGAAGCCAAAAAGACTGGCAAGAAGATGGTTGTTAAGCCTTCTATGAAGAAGATGGGCAAGAAGAAATAAATGCCCAAGAAGGACTCACGCCTAGAGCGTGCAGGAGTAGCAGGCTTTAACAAGCCTAAGCGCACACCAAGTCATCCGACTAAGTCCCACGTTGTAGTTGCTAAAGAAGGCGATCAGGTCAAGACCATTCGCTTCGGACAACAAGGCGTATCCGGCGACAAGAAGCCAACAGCACGACAAGCATCATTTAAGGCTCGTCACGCTAAGAACATTTCTAAAGGAAAGATGTCTGCTGCATATTGGGCAGACAAGGTGAAGTGGTGAAAAAGAAACCAGTAGCATTTTGGGATACAAAGAACCCAAAGAAAACATCTAAGACGCTAACACCAGCGCAGAAGGCTGCTGCTAAAGCAAGAGCCAAAGCAGCAGGTCGTCCTTATCCAAATCTAGTAGATAACGCAGCAGTAGCCAAAAAGAAGAAGTGAGGTAGATAGGTGCCAACAGGAAATCCAGGTTCAACCCTAGTAGCAGAACTTAACAGACTTGCTAATGGTGGCACCTACCCACCCGTTTCACAGTATGTAGATGAAGCCTTAGCAGCTCGTCGCTGGGCTACTGCACGTGGTGTTACAACAAAGCATACAGATACAGTAGGAGTCTTGAATGACATTGCAGGTATTTCGGGCAGTGCGAACACCCATCTTGATTACAGTGGTGTATGCAATTACATCGCTGGCACTACTGGTCTCACTGCTAACGCTGCTCTCCAAGGACTCACATCTTGAGTGCGAAATATAATCTAGTAGCAGATCAGGCTACCACTTTCGTATTCCAATTCACAGTGGCAACAGATGGCACTGCGTGGAACCTTAACGGTTACACAGCAACAATGACTGTTAGACCATTCCTTGGATCTACTTCGACTACACTCCTTGCTACTACAGCAAATGGAAAGATCGTTCTGAACAATGATGCAGGACGAGTGACAGTAACTTTTAGTTCTACCGATACAAACATCATACCTAATCGCTATGTCTATGACCTAGTGCTTGATTCAGGTGCAGTTGAAACACGCTTACTTGAAGGTAAGTTTATTGTGACTCCAGGGGTGACGGTCTAATGCCAGAGACAATTATTGTTATTGAGTCCACTACTCCACAAGTAGGTTTAACACTTTCTAATTTACAAGGACCACAAGGTGGTCAAGGACCAACTGGTGCCACAGGCCCTGCCGGTCCTACTGGACCGATTGGAGCAACAGGTGCTACAGGTGCTACGGGATCTACTGGTGCTACTGGTGCCACTGGTAATACTGGCGCTACTGGCCCTACTGGTCCGACTGGAGATACAGGCCCAACAGGTGCTACTGGTCCAACAGGACCTACAGGAAGTACGGGAGCAACTGGAATCCAAGGAGCAACTGGACCCACTGGAAGCACAGGTGCTACGGGAAATACGGGAGCGACTGGACCAACAGGATCTCAAGGTCCTACTGGCAATACTGGAGCAACTGGACCAACAGGCGCTACAGGTGCGACTGGCGCGACAGGATCACAGGGGCCGACAGGACCGACTGGACCGACGGGCTTAACAGGGCCAACTGGACCTACAGGGGCGACTGGTCCAACAGGTGCCACTGGTGATACAGGTCCAATAGGACCACAAGGATTGGTTGGACCAACAGGTCCGACAGGAGCCACAGGAGATACTGGTCCTACGGGTCCTACGGGCGCTACAGGCGCTGCAAGCACAGTTCCTGGACCTACAGGACCAACGGGAGCAACAGGGCCTACAGGCCCTACGGGAGCCACAGGAGATACGGGTGCGACAGGAGCGACTGGACCTACAGGTCCTACAGGAAGCGTGGGAGCTACAGGACCGACAGGGCCTACTGGAGCTATCGGAGCTACTGGCCCGACTGGACCAACTGGTGCCACCGGAAACAATCTAACAGGTTTTAATACACAGACAGGTACAACTTATACCTTGGTCATTGGTGACAAGGACAAGATCGTGACAATGAACAACGCTTCATCTATCACAGTCACAGTCCCACCATCAGTCTTTAGCGCCAACGATATGGTTAACGTAGTTCAGTACGGAGCAGGTCAAGTGACCTTTGCTCAAGGTGCTGGAGTAACAATCCTTTCAGTTGGTGCTACAACAACAGCGCCAAAGTTGAGAACGAATAAATCTGGAGCAAGCGTAATCTGCACAGCTAGTAATACGTTCCTTATAGTGGGCGACATAGCATAACTCTGTTATACTGTCAAGATGAAAATAGCAGTTTATACAATCAGCAAGAACGAGGAGAAGCACGTTGAGAGATGGTACGAGTCCAGTAAGGACGCTGACTACCACATACTTGCCGACACCGGCTCAACCGATAGAACAGTTGAAATTGCACGAGGTCTTGGCATTACGGTTGTCCCGATCTTTGTTCAGCCATTTAGATTTGATGACGCGAGAAACGCATCGCTGGCAGTAATACCTGCTGATGTGGACTACTGCATCGCACTAGATGTAGACGAAGTCTTAGCACCTAACTGGCGCTGGTATCTGGAGAAGGCTCACGAGCTTGGTTTAGATAGACCGTCCTATCGTCGTATCGAATCATATGATGATGAAGGTCAACCGCTGACAGAGTTTGATGGGTTCAAGGTTCATCGCAGACATAACGTTCGATGGATGTATCCGATCCACGAAGTACCTCAGTGGTATGGGCAAGAGGAAGAATCTAAAGCACGCATAGATGGCTTTGAGATCCACCATCATCAAGATAAAACAAAGTCTCGTGCTCAGTACTTACCACTGCTAGAGATGGCAGTCAAAGAAAACCCTGATGCTCGTAACCTTTACTATCTTGGTAGAGAGCAGTCCTATCACGGACAAAATGAACTTGCTACGCAGACGCTCAAGGCTTACCTAGAGATATCTATATTTCCACAAGAGCGTGCAGCAGCGTGCAGAATCTTAGGCAAGGTAGATCCTAAGAATACTGAGGAATGGTTCATCAAAGGAACAGAAGAATATCCTAGTAGAGAATCTATCTTGGCTTTAGCCCAGCATTACTACGTCACTAGACAGTGGGATGAATGTTTCTTGGTGGCTAAAAAGGCTTTGGAATATACAGAAAAGCCTATGGGCTTTCTTGCAGAGAACTGGGCGTGGGGCCATATGGCACACGACCTAGTTGCAGTATCTGCGTGGCAGTTAAATGACTTTAAGACAGCAGTTAAGCACGGTAGGAAAGCAGTAGAGATAAGTCCAAATGAAGAACGCTTAGTAAGCAATCTTCGCTTCTATGAGGAAAAGGTAAAAGATGGCAACATTCAATGAGATGGTAGATGAAGTGAGATCTTCGCTTGCTGGTTATACACTCAAGCAAGACCGCATCACCTATCTTGACAATGCTATTACCACCACTGATACAGCCATTCAGGTTGGATCTGCCGATAACCTTGCCAAAGGTATTATCGAGATTGACGATGAGTTGATCTGGATTGATAACTTTACTAAGGCAAGCAACACACTTAATGCAGCTCCAGGCTTTGGTCGTGGATATAGCGGAACAACACCTTCCCCACATAGCCAGTACTCACAGGTAGTTCTTACTCCAACATTTCCTCGCAATAGAATCAAGCAGGCTATTAACGACACCATCAACTCTGTCTATCCTAAGTTGTGGTCTATCTACTCAACTACCTTTACCTTTAATGCAAGCCAGACAACTTATGCCCTACCTGATGACTGCCAGAACGTACTCTTTATGTCTTGGCAGACCACCGGTGCAAGCCGTGAGTGGCTACCGATCAACCGTTGGCGACAGGATCTAATGGCTAACGTTGCAACATTTAATACACAAAAGACAGTAAACATTTATTCTAATATCCAACCTGGTAGAACTGTTCAGGTCTGGTATGCAGCAGCACCAAACACACTCGATAGCAACTCAGATGACTTCACAGATGTCACTGGACTACCTGAGACCTGTAGAGATGTCATCACCTTGGGTGCTGCCTACCGACTACTTTCCTACATTGATCCAGGTCGTATCAACCTTACCTCTGCTGAGGCTGACCTTGCAGATAGCAAGGTTCCAGGAGCAGCTGGTACCAACTCATCACGTTACATCTTTGCTCTATACCAGCAACGCCTTAGCGATGAGTCACTCAAACTTTCAGACAAATTCCCTATACGTCTCCACTACTCAAAGTAAGGCAGGATAATGACCCGCAAATACTCCACCACCTCGGTTGCGACACAACTTGCCGCTACTATCTCAAACTCAGCTACTACGATCACCGTATCTACAGGTACTGGTTCTGCCTTAATGGGTGGAGTCACACTTGCAGCAGGTAACGTAGATCAGTTCCTCGTCGCACTCGATGTAGATACTAACAACGAAGAGATTGTCGCCGTTACTGGTATCTCTGGCGATACACTCACAGTAGTTCGTGCTCGTGCAGGATCTAGCGGTATCTCACATACGGCAGGAGCCACAGTAAAGCACGTCTTCACCGGTGATGATGCAACCTTCTTTACAGCAGGAGTTGCTACAGCAGATGGCGCAATTCCAAAGTCTTTGGTCACTACAAAGGGTGACATTATTACTGCAACAGCAAGTGCCACACCTGCTCGATTAGGCGCTGGTACTAACTCACAAGTCCTTACAGTTGATTCAACTACAGCAACAGGACTCAAGTGGGCTACACCTGCTACTACTGATCTAACATTCAATGCTCAGACTGGTACTACCTACTCGCTAGTTGCTAGTGACTTGAACAAGTTGGTCACACTATCTAACGGAAGTTCTATCAACCTGACTGTACCTAACGGAGTCTTTACCACAGGTCAGCAGATCAACATTCAGCAACTTGGTCTAGGTCAGGTTACTGTCATCAGCGATGGAACTACAGTTCTTACATCAACTGGTGCAACCCCTACTGCTCCTAAGTTGAGAGCACAGTACTCAGCTGCAACAATTATCTGTACCTCAAGCAATAACTTCACCGTGATTGGGGACCTACAGTAATGAGTCCAATTCTAGGTATCTGGGCTTCCCAGATCTCAGGTCGTCTATGGGAACCGCAAGGTGCCTATGATGCCTTGGCAACTGTCACACCAAGTGGCTCGACAGGAACTATTACTTTTGCTGGTATTCCTAGCACCTATAAACATTTGCAAATTCGTGCCATTGGCCGTTCAGACTATGCAGGTTCTAACGTTCAATTAGCAATGCGATTTAATAGCGATACTGCCGCTAACTACTCAACCCATAATCTTATTGGCGTTGGTAGTGGGTCGGGTACTGCAACAGGTACTGCAAACACAACTTACGTTGAAGGTGGTCAAATGGCTGGCGCAACTCTTTCGGCCTCAATTTACGGAGTGACAATTATTGATGTTTTAGATTATCAAGATACCAATAAATTCAAAACATCAAGAAGCCTATCTGGATTTGATGCTAATGGTTCAGGTCAGGTTCTTTTATCGTCAGGTGCTTGGCGTTCAAGTGTTGCTATAAATTCAATTACTTTAATTGCTGGCGCTGGAAACTGGACTTCGGCTAGCCAATTCACACTATACGGGGTGAAATAAGATGCCAAACACATACGTCGCACTCGCCACTCAGACAGTTGCTACGGCAACATCATCAGTTACCTTTAGTTCTATTCCGTCAGGATATACCGATTTAGTTTTAGTAATAAGTAACGCCACTACAACAGTCACAGGATATTCTTATACTTATTCTTTGAATAACGATACTGGTTCAAATTATTCTTTAACGCTTTTAGATGGTAATGGTTCTGCGGCACAAAGTGTCAGATATTCAAACGTAACCAATACTCAAGCCTATTTAGGTACTTGGACGGCAGGTATGTCCACAACAGAGCCAACTACAATAATTGTGCAACTAATGAATTATTCAAACGCAACTACCTATAAAACTTCATTGTGCAGAAGCAACACAGCAAGCCGTCAAGTTGATGCAGTAGTTGGATTATGGAGAAGCACAGCGGCTGTCAATCGCTGGGACATACAAGCACAACCAGGGGCAAATATAGGCGTAGGCTCAACCTTCTCACTCTACGGCATAGCAAATGCCGACCAAGGAGCTGCCAAAGCAACTGGCGGTATCATCACAGAGGATTCAACATACTGGTACCACACCTTCGGTGCATCAGGTGCCTTTATTCCTAAGCAAGCGCTTACTGCTGATATTTTAGTAGTAGCAGGCGGCGGTGCATCAGGTTCAAGACAGGTTGGAGAAGGAAACTGTGCTGGTGGTGGTGCTGGCGGACTTCGTAACATTACATCTCAGTCACTTTCTAGTGGAGTGAGTTACACCTGCACCATAGGTTCTGGTGGTGCTGCAAATGGCGCAACAGCACTTGGCGCTCGTGGTGGTTCTGGAAACACCTCGTCATTTTCTGGTTCTGGTTTTACTACTATTAACGCATCTGGCGGTGGCGGTGGCGGAGCGCAAACTAACTTAAACGGAGTTAATCTATCTATTCAACAAGGTGGAACTGGTGGCTCTGGTGGTGGTTCTGCATTTGATGGTTCTGGAAATAATGCAGCAGCAGGTGCAGCAGGCAATACGGGTTCTTATTCCCCAGTAGAAGGTTATGCTGGTGGTAACGGTGGTTCCGCTCCCATCTATTACGTTGGTGGTGGTGGTGGCGCTGGTGGAGTTGGTGTTGGTGGCACTACTGGAAACACTGGTGGACCTGGTATTACTTATTCCAATGGATTAACTTATGCAAAAGGTGGAGATGGACAATCTAACACAGGACCTGGAACCGCTAGTACAGGCAATGGTGGCAACGGTTTTGGTGGCGGTAATGCAGGCGGCTCAGGCGTTGTAGTAATTCGATATGCGAAATAAGGGAGATAGATAATGCCAAACAATATGATTCTTTTGGAAACAATCGCCCTTACCCAAAGCGCAGCCTCGGTAACTTTCGACAACTTGCCAACTAGCGGTTACACCGATTTGAAGATTGTTACCTCAGCAAGAGGAACTGTCAATCTAGGAAGCGGTTACGTTGACGGTATTTTGACTTTCAACGGCACAACAACTGGTTACTCGGAGCGTATGATTTATGGACTTGGCGGTAGTGCTGGTTCTTTAAGTCAGTCATCCACTGGTATCAAATGGGGTAACTGGGCAAACGATACAAGCACAACTGCTAACACATTTGGAAACTCTGAAACCTACATTCCAAACTATAGGTCATCTAATTTTAAGTCTGTGTCAGTTGACGGTGTTCAAGAAAACAATGCAAGTGGTAGTGCTATTGCAGCATTAAACGCTGGTCTGTGGTCAAACACTGCTGCAATTACTTCAATTACTTTTACTGCTGGTTCAGGCTCTTTTGCAGCAGGATCAACCTTCTCCTTGTACGGCATAGCAGCCCTTGGCACAACCCCTGTACTTGCACCCAAGGCTACAGGTGGCAACATCGTTGCCAATGACGGCACCTATTGGTACCACGCATTTACCTCATCAGGCAACTTTGTGCCACAGACAGGCTTAACTGCTAACGTATTGGTTATCGGTGGCGGTGGTGGTGGCGGTCACTACGTTGGTGGCGGTGGCGGTGCTGGTGGTTATCAAGTATTTACATCACAGTCACTTGCAAGTGCTACTAATTACGCTTGCACTATTGGTGCAGGTGGTGCTGGTGGTACCTCTACTTCTACAGGAAGCAACGGCATATCATCACAATTTGGTGCGCTAACTGCTTCTATCGGTGGCGGTGGAGGTGGTACTTACGGAAACGCAGGTAGCAATGGTGCATCAGGCGGTGGAGGTACTGCTTCTGGTTTTACTGCTGGTGGTACTGGGACTCAAGGTTTCAATGGCGGTAATGGTGGTGGCGTTTCTAATAACTACCCAGGTGGCGGTGGTGGCGGTTCTGGTGCTGCTGGACAAACAGGAGTTTCAGATACTACAGGTGGCGCAGGTGGCGCAGGAAAAAACAGTGAGTCTGCTTGGGCTACCGCTACTAACACTGGCGTAAGTGGTTTTTACGGCGGTGGAGGTGGAGGCGGTGTTTACAATCAAATTGCTGGAGCAGGTGGAGCAGGCGGTTCAGGTGGTGGCGGCACTGCTGGAGCGATTGGTGGCAACAACGTCGGTGCTGCTGGTGTAGCAAATACAGGTTCTGGTGGTGGTGGAGCAAGTGGTACATCTGCAAATCCTAAAGCAGATGGTGGCGCAGGCGGTTCAGGTATTATTATTATTAGATATCCAATAGCATAAGGAGAAATAGAATGTCACATTGGGCAGAGATTGACGAGAACAACATTGTTCTGCGTGTACTCGTTGGTAACAACAGCGAGCCAGATGAAGGCGAAGCCTTTATGAATAGCCTCGGCGGTACCTGGGTTAAGACCAGTTACAATGGGAATATTAGGGCCAACTTCGCAGGCATTGGGTTCCACTATGACCCAGCAAATGATTGGTTCCACGCACCTCAGCCATTCCCATCGTGGACCTTGGATGAGAACGCACAGTGGCAGGCACCTTTTGCCTACCCAACAGATGGCTTGATGTATCAATGGGATGAAGAGACAACCGACTGGAAGGCAATCACAAATGGCTGATAAGAAACTTGTAGTAGATGTATCAAAGGGAACGTCAGCATATATTGACCTTACCCCTGAAGAGATCGAACAGCGTGCAATAGATGCTCAAGCTGCTGCCATTGAAAAGGCAGAGCGTGATGCGGCCGAAGAAGCAAAGGCTGATGCCAAGCTCAGTGCTCAGGCAAAGTTAGCAGCACTTGGACTATCAGGTGAAGAGATCTCAGCAATAACAAACAACTAAGGAGTCACAGTGCCATACGGCGACGATATCAGTGAGGGCTTACCATTAACCCTTTCCAATCCAGCAGGTGCTACATACACTCCTAGTGGTTATGCCTATGACGTTGCTATTGCAGGGCTACCGTTCTTCGTCAGCCCACTTGACGATCAACCATATCGCCGTGTAACAGCGCAGTATCGTAAGCAACAGATTGACCAGTCACGTGAACCAGGTGAGCAGACGCTTACCGGTTGGTGGCTACGTTCTCAATCTTCATTCCACTATGGACAAGGTATCAAGTTCTTTGAGCCTATCCAAGATGAGTCTTTGCGCTTTCAATACACAGAGTCAAAGGGCTTAAACATCTGGGAAAAGGGTCAAGCTACCCTACTCAAAGATGTAGATGGTGGTATCCATACCACTACTGGTGCTATCAATGCCAATGGTCGTCCAGATCAGATTATGCGATCTATCAAGTGGACAGAGACTTCCTATACTGGTGCTACCACAGTCAATACCTACAACGGTGTATTGATGTTAGATGAGTACGATGTAGATAAGATCTACCCACGCATCACAGCCTCTATTACTAACAAGGCTTTGACTTCTAACGTAGCAACCCTGACTTCTAGTGCAGCACACGGCTTTGCAGTAGGTATGGAAATTACTGTCTCTGGTGTAGATGCTACCTTCAATGGTGAGTACACAATCACCACAGTACCTACTGCTACTACCTTTACCTATGCTAAGACAGCAACTAACGTAGCCTCAACAGCGGTATCTCCAGCCGGTACTTGTATCTCAGATGTCACTCACTTCATTGACTACAATGCAGGAACAGATGATCCAGTCTTTGCTATCTGTGATGATGGAGTCTATGCCTACTGGGTAACTAACCAGACATCAGGCGGTGCAAATAAGATGCACGTCTACAAGAAGTTACTTTCAGATGATTCGACTGTATCTCCAACGCTTATGTTTAACG
>Ga0315901_10010232_pt1 | contig 10688 bp, 23 predicted proteins | sample LakEriMetagenome_10_FD_203761 | JGI IMG/M metagenome (GOLD analysis project Ga0315901, IMG submission 203761) | Freshwater fungal communities from buoy surface, Lake Erie, Ohio, United States - Buoy 2 MA116 | ecosystem: Environmental > Aquatic > Freshwater > Lake | place: USA: Lake Erie, Ohio...
ATCACGGAGCGTATGGCATTGGTAGTGGGGGTCAGCTTGCTCTTGGCTACCTGTATTCAATTGTCAAACCTGATATGGAGTTAGCCTACGCAAAGAGACACGCCCGTAAAGCCGTAGAGATTGCGTCAGTACTTGACGCTAACACTGGTAAGCCAATACAGTTGGTAGTCCAAGAACGACTCTAGGAGGAGTTATGCAAAAGAAGATAGGCAGGTTTTATTTTTACGGTGGACGCAATAGCGGTATCGGTTTAGGTTTTAATTTAGATAGACACCACATCACTGTTGATTTATTATTCTGGTATGCGGGGTTTGAGTTCAATGGAGTTTAATACATACGATTATGTAGCACCAGAGTTCAAAGATGTTATAGCAACTGGAGAATACGCAGCGCACTACTGGTTTGAGCAAGGATGGAAAGCGTGTAGACTTGCGTTCCTATTGCACAAACAAGCAGAAGAAGCTGGTGTATGAAACACGTAGTAATGTTTTCAGGTGGCATCGGCTCTTGGGCTGCAGCAAAACTCGTAGCAAAGAAGTATGGGACTGAGGATCTTTACTTGTTGTTTACGGATGTTAAGGGTGATGCTGAGTCTCCACATATCGGGGAAGATGAAGACACTTATAGATTCTTAGATGATGCAGTAAAGAATATCGGTGGTCACTATATCTATCTTAATGAAGGCCGTGATATTTGGCAGGTATTTAAGGACAATAGGTTTCTTGGTAATTCAAGATTAGCAAAATGCTCGCACGTGTTAAAGCAAAAACCAGCACGTACCTGGATAAACGAGAACGTAGATCCTGAAGATAGCGTGATTTATGTTGGCATTGATTGGACAGAAACCCACAGATTGCCAGCTATCGTTAAGAACTATCTGCCTTACAAAGTTGAAGCACCATTGACCGAACCACCATTCTTAGACAAAGATAAGTTAATCGAATGGGCAATGTCAGAAGGGTTGCAACCACCACGCTTGTATTCATTAGGCTTTAGTCACAACAACTGTGGAGGTGGTTGTGTCAGAGCTGGACAAGGGCAGTTTAAGAAACTGTTAGAAGTTATGCCTGAACGCTTTGCTATGTGGGAAGCAAAGGAACAGGAAGTACGTGAGTACTTAGACAAAGATGTAGCAATACTGAGTGAAGTAAAAAATGGTATTAAGAAACCATTGCCACTGATAGAATTAAGACGTAGAGTAGAAGACCAACCTCAGTTAGTTGATGAACTAGATATCGGTGGATGCGGTTGCTTCTTTGAGGAAGATGAAAGGGAAGTCAATGACTGATGTAAAGGAATTATTACTGTCAGTCCTTCACGAGAAGGATGCTAGTAAATCACGATCCAAACAAAAGCAGGTTGGGCCATCTGAGATTGGTGGTTGCCGACGTAAGGTTTGGTACAAATTAAATGACCAGCCAGAGACTAATGATAATCTTAGTAAATTAGCTGCGATTATGGGTACTGCTATTCACGCAGAGATTGAAAAGGCTATTGAATCTGTAGATCCTAATGGAGAAAAATACAAGGTTGAACTTGAAGTTGAGTATGGTGATATTAAAGCTCACATAGATTTGTTTGTACCAGAAACTGGTGATGTCATTGACTGGAAAACTGTAAAGGTCCGGAACCTTTCTTACTTTCCATCATTGCAACAACGGTGGCAGGTACAAGTCTATGGCTACCTCCTAGCTAAAAACGGCTATGCGGTCAACCGAGTGTCTTTGTGTGCAATTGCCAGGGACGGGGACGAAAGAGATGTCAAGGTTCATACCGAAGACTACGATGAGTCCATTGCATTAGAAGCACTCGGTTGGCTAGCGGCTGTTAAGGAAGCAGCCGAACCACCATCGCCAGAAAAAGATAGTTCTTTCTGTCAGAGTTACTGTCAGTTCTATGACGCAAGTGGGCAGATGGGATGCGTTGGTCTAAAAAAAGAACGTACACCAGTCAGTGATGTAATCATTGCTGATGTAGATGTTGACAAGAATGCACTGTTGTACTTACAGTTAGCAGCACAGATCAAAGAGCTAGAAGTGCAACAAGATTCCTTGAAGGCATCCTTTGAAGGATTACTAGGCACTACTAATTCTGGTATCGAAGTCAGTTGGACAACTGTTAAAGGTCGTGAGACAGTTGACAGTACAGAGGTAGAAAAACTATTAGGGTTTGTCCCTAAGAAGGTAGGAGCTGAAAGCCAGCGACTATCAATCAAGCAAAGTGGAGGAAAGTAAATGGCTACAGAAGGTACAAAGTTCCAAATCAATTACAAGTTAAATGATGGAACACTTATCAATCTTTATGCAGGATCAGTTACAGAACTAGAGTCAGGTCTTGCAGACCTTGCTATGAATGCAATGAACATCCGTGCAACAGGACTTGAACTATCAGGTGGACAAGCAGCACCAGCACCAACAGTTGGAGCAATTGCCCAGCAGTTCAATGCAACACCAGTTACAACATCAGTAGCACCACCAACAGGTACAGGTAATATCTGCCGTCACGGTGCAATGACACTACGTTCAGGTGTAGGACAAAAGGGTCCGTGGTCAGGTTATATGTGTGCAGCACCCAAGGGTGCGCCAGATAAGTGCGACACTATCTGGGTTCGATAACTAATGCGGGAGCCAAGTCAATACGAAGCTCCTAGTTGTGCAACTATCGGTGGGGACTTTTGGTTTCCCGATAATGAATCTGGTATCCCTGGCGCATCTACGGTTGATGCTACCTTTGCAAAGAACATCTGCAATAGATGTCCTCACCGTAGAGAGTGCGCTGAGTGGGGTATTAAGAACGAGGCTCACGGTATCTGGGGTGGTCTGACGATTAGAGATCGTCAACGCATCAGGCGTGAGCGAGGAATCAAAATCTATCAGGAGGACGACGTTGCTTAATCTTTCCCGCGCTTGGAGTGGAGTGCTTACCAAAGCAACACCACTACCTGATGTGTGGAATGGGTTAGCAGTAGAAGGTATTAAGTTTCGCAGAGGTCAGGTATGTATGATAGCTGCTGCACCTAATGCTGGTAAATCTATGTTCGCCCTGATCTATGCAATCAAAGCTAAGGTTCCTACACTTTTCTTCTCCGCAGATACTGATACTACTACTGTAATGATGAGGTCTGTATCGCACCTATCAGGTCACTCACAAGTGACAGTCGAAGCAAACCTGTCAAACGATAGCCAGTATTACAATGCACACTTAGACAAACTTTCACACATCAAGTGGGTCTTTGATTCTTCTCCAAACATTGATGACTTGGAGTTAGAGATCAGGGCCTACGTTGAACTCTATGGACAGCCACCTGAGTTGATAGTCATTGATAACCTAATGAACATCACCGCCGAGACGGACAACGAATGGGCAGGACTGAGAGCAATTATGATGGAGCTTCACGATATGGCACGCAAGACTGAGGCCTGTGTGATGGTACTCCACCACGTATCAGAACAGTCAGAGTATGGGTCACCTAGTAACCCACCTCATCGCAGAGCAATTCACGGCAAAGTATCGCAGTTACCTGCACTGATACTTACACTGGGCTATGACCCATCACAAGGAATACTCAAAGTTGCACCGGTCAAGAATAGATTTGGCGCACACACTGCTGACGGAAGCAAGTATGCACAGCTACTGGTAAACTATGCAGCAGTACAGATATCAGACCAGAACGAGTTTGGTTGGATGTTACGTAAAGATACAATCGCAGGATACCAAGGAGGATACAATGTCTAAAGATGAGCAGATGCACCACGTGCCAGAAAAAAACAAAAGAGAAAAGACAGAAGTTTCAGAACTAAAGAATAGTTACCGAGATGGTCTAAGGCTTGATGCACTCAGTGAAGGCATACGCACACTGCAAGCAGAACTTGATACCATCAAGGTAGACCTAACCAACTTCGTTGGTGCATTGCTACAGTCTGGTGTTGTCGAGTTAGTTAAAGATGAAGAAGGCAACATCATCTATAAGATCAACAAGGTTGTATTGGTAGATGAGTCAGTACAACAAGACTAAAGGTTCTCAGTTTGAGACAGATGTAATGAAGTGGCTCCGCAAAAGCGGAGTTATAGCAGAGCGTCTGACTAAAGCTGGGGCAAAGGATGAGGGCGACATCGTAACTGTTATCGCGGGAGAAACCTACATCCTTGAACTCAAGAACAGGGCAACCCTTTCCTTGCCTGAGTTCTGGAGAGAAGCGCAAGTTGAGGCGCTTAACTATGCAAAGGCTAGAGGTCTTGGGGAAGTCCCTCTTTCTTATGTAATAGTTAAGCGTCGCAACGCATCAATAGATCAAGCCTGGGTCATTCAAGACCTAGCACAATGGTTGAAGGAGAAACAGTAATGCCAGTACCAGGTGGAGAAATCACAACATCAGAGATACTAAAGCCAGTAGTTGAAGAATACAATGAAGATGTTGCAGCATACGAAGCAGGTATAGCAGAAGCATCAGAGAAGGCCAAGAATGATTTGCCAGAACTGTCATAAAGGCGGAGAAGAAAACAGCGTTGCCCATTACAAACGAGCTACTCATTGGCACGACAAGTGTGATGATAAGGGGTGTGTATGCCAGCACAAGACTGGTCCAGGGTACGTAAAGCGGGACGGTTCAAAGGTCCCATTGATGCAAACACAATCCCCATAGGGGCAATTGTTTCGCACTTTGGCGGTGAAGTAAGAGAAGGTAAGAGCGCATCAGTTCGATGCTGCCTACATAGCGACAGTCGCAGGTCTGCCGTTATCAATACCTATGACAACCTGTACTTCTGCCATACCTGCGGTAAGGGTGGCAACGCAGCTAACTTAGTCTGCATACTAGAGAACTTGGAGTTTAGTGATGGCCTCAAACGTGCAGTCGAAATTGCTGCTGGAAGCGGCGCAACAATACGCTCAGGCAATAAGTCAAGAAGCACTGGACGTGCTAAGCGCACGTGGGATCTCTGAAGAAACCGCAGGACTATTCCAGTTAGGAACTATTACTAACCCAATCAATGGTCACGAGATGTATGAAGGGTGGCTATCTATCCCATACATCACTGCCTCCGGTGGTTGTGTTGGCTTTAAGTTTAGACGATTAGATGATGGTAAGCCTAAGTATGGCAGTCCTACTGGACAGAAGACACACCTGTATAACGTCTGCGACATCACTGTTGATTCACCACACATCATTGTATGTGAAGGTGAACTAGATGCCATCGTTACTAGCGGTGAGTTAGGCATACCAGCAGTAGGTGTACCAGGAGTTGCAGCGTGGAAGCCACACTTTCCAAAGCTCTTTGCAGGTTATGAAACTATCTATGTTGTAGGTGACAATGATGTTAAAGAGGATGGGTCTAACCCTGGTGCTGAGTTTGCTAAGCGTGTGGCTAACGAGGTAATGAACTCACAGATTGTTACACTACCGCCAGGTATGGACATCAATGACTACTACTTGGCTAATGGTATTGATGCTACGAGGAAGTTACTGATAGGAGAGTCGAATGTATGACAATGACAAAGAGCGAGTGGGACACGATGCTACAGACTTTGCAGCATTTGGGCTTCCAGATCCTTTCCGTGGATACGCAAAGCGAAGTAATAACAATACGTCCGATACCAACACGTTCATAGCTGATGTCTGGGCTACTTTAGATAGTGCAGGTAACCTGCTCATCAAGAAGCACAAGGACTACGGTCCAACTAACATCAGCCTGTCTCCAGGTGGACCGCTTAATGGTTTGCGTGTGCGTATGCACGATAAGACTGCACGCATCAACCACTTGATTGATAGCGGTGCAACACCAGAGAACGAATCATTACGAGATAGCTTCATTGATCTACTGAACTATAGTGCTATCGCACTGCTGGTACTAGATGGTAAGTGGCCAAGTGAGTGAGGGATTCTACAAAACTGACACCTTCAAAACCTCCAACGATGATACGTGGACTACACCACGAGCTTTCTTCGACAGATACAACGACACGTTTCGTTTTTCTTTGGATGCAGCAGCGTTGCAATCATCCACTCTGGTACCCGATAATTGGTACGGCCCAGACCATCCTGTTCCAGCGCGTCAGGACGCATTTCGTAATGACTGGGCTAGCGATAGTAACGGTGGGACCGTGTGGCTTAACCCACCATACGGAAGGACAATCAAAGATTGGGTTGCTAAAGCAGAAGCTGAAAGCAAAAAGGGATGCACGGTGGTACTACTGGTTCCCTCCCGAACTGACACTTCCTGGTGGCACGAGCATTGTATTGCGTACGAAATCGAATTCATTAGAGGTCGTCTCAAGTTTGGGGACCAGCGTAATTCGGCTCCCTTCCCATCGGCAGTTGTGGTGATGCGATGACTGAACTACACCCAGTAATTTATGACTTGGTGCCTAGTGTTGCTAACACTATTCATCGTAGGTATAAAGCCTACGTTGAAAAGGATGACATCAAGCAGGAACTGATGGCTTGGTCTATGACTAGAGCAGAAGATCACATCATTGATTTAATGGAACCTATCGAAGATAGGCGCAAGCATAATGAACAGCGCATAGCGTGGCAGATGAGACGTGTAGCAGAACGCTATGCTCGCAAGGAGAAGGCTGCTAAGTCTGGCTATCAAACTAATGATGAAGCCTACTACGAGTCAGCTACGCTTGGTCAGTTGCTACCCTTTGTTATTGCATCAGTCATAGATGGCACAGTATTAGAGCAAGCACAAGAGATGATTAGAGATGGGCAACCTAAAGGTTCATCATCTCCAGCAGAAGGTGGCAACCTACTTGCTAACCTCATTGACATCAAGCGTGGCTTTCTTAAGTTAGAGCAAGAGGACCAGGCTATCTTGCGTATGCGCCATCACGAGAGCTTTACCCTGCAACAGATAGCACAGGTATTAGAGTGCGCTATTTCTACCGCAGATCGTAGGTGTGCTCAGTCATTGCGTAGGTTGCAGGATAATCTTGGCGGGGTTAGTCCCTGGCAATGAACGAAGAGTTATTATTTACCTTCTTGCGTGAGAGTTTGTATCCAGACCTAGTAAAGTCTGAAGGTATCTTCGATGCTTACGACTGTATCTCTAGGCAAGCAGGTCATTACATAGAGTTAAAGTGCAGGGCTACTCATTATCCCACGCTACTGATTGAAGAGATGAAGTATCGCAAGCTCATCACCCAAGCAGCAGAGCGTGATCTCGTCCCCTACTACATCAACTCTACCCCTGCCGGTATCTTCTCCTTTGACCTATTAGATTTACCAGAGCCAGTATGGTTTAATCACCAGATGCCAGCGACTACTGAGTTTGACAGGCTTGATAAGGTTGAGAAGTTAGTAGGTTATCTACCCATAGAGGAAGCGGTGCAGCTCTAATGCAGTATGACTATCGTTGCACAGAGTGCAATGCAGAATTAACTATTGAACGCAGTATCCACGAGGACCCACGTGAACCCTCTTGCTTTGATTGCCACGTCCCAATGATACGCAAGTGGGACTCACCCGCTATCACCTTCAAGGGTAAAGGGTTTTACTCTAACGGAGGATAGTGTTATCATTTAGTTCTCGGTAGCAAATCGCTATAGAGTGCTAGCAAGAAGCCCCCGCCAGTTACGGCGAGGGCTTTTTGTTTGCTAGGAAAGGGTTAGAAACCTAACAATTCTTAGTACCAGCCTCTTCTGTCACTATGTTGGAGAGCGCGACACGCACTCCCTCCGTAGCGATGACTAAGGTATCGTAAGCCGTGAAGGATTTGTAATTCAGGTTCTCCACTACGCTCTCTAAGGAGCTGAGCAATTCCAAAAGCCGAGCTTCTTGGTTTGCCCGAAGAGTCTCTTGGGCGAGCAAGGTGGTCGAAGCGGGATTCACGGGTCCATAGGGTGATGAGACAATCGATCTGGTTCTTGTTGTAACCGAGTGCTCCTGCGAAACTAATTGTAAGTGCCTTGTTCTCACGCTTCTCCTCCATCGTAGCCTTCGTCCGCTCCTGCATCTGAGGGATCTCCAAAGGGAGGTGGTGTGTTCGCTCTGGTATGAATACCCACAGTAAGCTTACTATTACTATCAATAACCCAAGTCTTACCCTCTTGCTCATCGAAACTCCTTTGTTCATCAAGCAACTGCTTGTATGTGTCTGGATACAGGTGAGCTAGGCGAACTAATGCCTTGTCTCTTGCCCGTCTATAATTACGGTAGTGGATAGATTGTTTCCCGCTTACTTGCCTACTCTCCATTGATCTTGTCCTCCCACACTATAAGCACATATACTACCAGCATTACTGCGAGCAAACCTAATACATAACTCATAAGCTCGCCGCCCTTACTATCTCGGTGATGTCTATGGTTTGCCCTACTAAGTGAGCGTCCTCCTCATCACTATCCCAGGCAGACACCAGCACTCTACTGCCACTAGGTGCAAGGCTTAGCCATTGCATACAATGCTCAGCGTTCTCGCCTCCCCACTCTGTCTCTCCGTTCTCGTCCACTACCTCATACAGTAGGATCAGATCAGACTTCTTCGGGTGTATCGTGTATAGATTATTCACTTGTTGCCTCCTTAACTATTGGACAAGGGTAGGGGATGTAGGTACTGAACGAGCTGCACTCTGTGCATAGCCCGTAACTAGATGTATGGCGCTCCAGTATTAGAGCCGTACTGTCTGGATAGTGAGCCTTAGTAATAAACTCTCTAGTCATTGTTTAGCTCCTCTAAGTATCTCTCAATGGCTTCTGACTTATGGTACTCAGCATCATAGTCAAAGCTATTCTTAGCTATCTCTAGTGCTTCTATAAGCAACTCATTAGTTATCATCACTCTCGTCCTCCTTAATACAAGTCTGACATACGCCAGACTCTAGGCAATCGTCCCACGCATTACACTTACCGCACGTCCCGACCTCCTCCTCAAACCCGAATAGCTGCGACAGGGCGGAGTTCGCCCTGCGTAGGTTGGCGATAGCCCTTGCTATCTCCTCCTGCTGCAAGTCCTTCTCTGCCTCGTTGATACATAGATCAAACTTAGCTTCTAGGTATTCTCTATTCATTGCCCTCTCCTTCATACCCTGTTCCGTCATCTCCGTTTTCTTGCCTATCCTCTATCCACTCTTTTAGATTACTCATTGCCCTCTCCCTCTTCCGATAGTGCTCTACCCTTGAATTGACTTTCGATTACCTTGATCTCGTCCTCATTGCCTAGCAGAATCTCCCAGTCCCATAAGCGGGGATCTCCGTCGTAGGTGTCTATCTCTAGTGTTACTAGGTATTTATCTTTCATTACTTACCCTCTCCCGTTGATGTCTACTATTTCAACCATTGCAACGTGCTCAATAGCTAACGTGCCATTGATTACTGCGTTTACTCTCTCCCAGCCGTAAGCCTCGTAACAAGGGTAAGATACCTTGCCGTCCCTGTTAGTTACCTTTAGTGCTATTCCTGTCGGTGTCATTGCTAACCCTTTCACTTAACTACCCTACTAATTTAGTAAGGTACTACCTTACTCTACCGTACTAGGATAGAGCAAGATAGTACGACACTAACTAATCTTTATAGCGCATAGGCATCAGTAATGCCCGCCAGATAATCATATCGCTCGTAATGCGTATACGCATAGGCTTACCCTCGCCCGTAAAGTAGATCTTAATAGCTGCGCCCTTACCCGCGATCTTGGCATAGTCTGCCATAAATGCGGGGTTAAGTGCCACGCCCTCTATCGCGCTAAGCTCTCCCTCGCTATCGGTAAATAGCTGCTCGGTAGGGGGGAAAGTGCCTTCTCTTAGCACTAGGTTAATACTGTCGCCTAATGAGCTGACAGTAATGGCATTACCTAATCGGGTGATGTTTACCAGATTAGACTTATGCTCTTTCGCTAGTGTAATGATTTTCTTGATGTCGTCTAATGAGATAAGAGCTTTATCTAAGCTGCCGTCTAAGGCTCTCGCTTGCCCCTCTATTAAGCGGTATCTATCGGTAGCGCGAGCCGTAAAAGCCCCGCCCCCGCCCTCTACCTCTACCGCGTTAAGTACGGGCAAGCTCTTATCCTTGCCCGCGTGAGAGCTAACGCCCTCTAGTAGCGTGAGCAGCTGCCCGCCTTCTAGCTCGATAGAGCTAAGATTCTCTCCCGTGCCCGCCTTCTCGATCCATTTATTCTCTTGCATAGTAGTCATTGATTCACCCTTATTCTTTAGTAAGATCCGGCTAGGTACCGGCTCCCTCTCCCTTACCCGTAAGCAAGGGAGGAGAGTCACCTACCTAGAGAACTCGTTGCCGTAGCACTCCGTCATTGAGCCGATACACCAGCCCAAAAGGTCAGCTTGAGGCGAGCCGATACCTACCCACCACCAAGAGCCAGAGACCCACACAATTAGGGCAACGCCCGCAGCTATCGCCACGGCTCGCACCCTCTTGCCGCGCTTAGTAATCACTCTCCCGCTCCTTTAGTGATAGTGATGTGATTGTGTGACTTCTCCACCGTGTAGCCCTTGCGCTTTAATACCTTGGCGATGATGTAAAGGGCACCCGCTTGCCTCTCCTCGAAGCTCTCCCACCCTTTATCGGAGTATCCGAGCGAGCTTGAGAGGTAAGAGACCTCTACCGTGTCGCCGCCTTGTCTGCATTGATAGCCCTCGCTCACTACATCGGAGACTCTGCCACGGCTTGAGGTGCTCTTGCTGACCTTGGTGCCTTGCTTGATGGCTTTTGAGATAGCTGCAGCGCTTGTCATTGGTC
>Ga0315901_10010233_pt1 | contig 10688 bp, 8 predicted proteins | sample LakEriMetagenome_10_FD_203761 | JGI IMG/M metagenome (GOLD analysis project Ga0315901, IMG submission 203761) | Freshwater fungal communities from buoy surface, Lake Erie, Ohio, United States - Buoy 2 MA116 | ecosystem: Environmental > Aquatic > Freshwater > Lake | place: USA: Lake Erie, Ohio...
CGGCGCGAACTCCCACCTGACTGAAGTCGGTGATCTTCCCCTCGGCAAAGGCCTGCGCGTTTTTGATCGGGTAGAGTTGGTAGTTGTATTGCGACCCGGTCGAGGGCGTGAGGGTGCGTTGCCAACTCCGAACGAAATCCTCGGCCGCGAGCGGCGAGCCATCGCTCCACTTCGCATCGGGCCGCAGGTGGAACGAGTAGGTTTTTCCATCCGGCGAAACCTCCCAACGCTCCGCCACGCCCGGCACCGCCTGTCCATTCTCGTCGTAGGCGCAGAGGCCCTCGAACAGCGCATTCACGACGCGGCCCTCCGGTTGGCCTGTGATGATGGACGGATCCAGCGTTTCCGGCTCCGCGCCGTTCACAAAAACCAAATCCCCTCGCGAGGAATCCTCGCCGCAAGAGCCCAGCGCGAGGGCGAGAATTGCCATGCAAACCAGTCGTGTTCCGCGTAAATTCACCGCCACCATGAAAGCCGGAATCCGAATCGCTGCAATGCTGATCGCCTTGTTTCTCGTCGGCTGCGCCTCGCGTCCTCCGCTGGCGACCGTGCCTTCGGTGGACCTCAAACGCTACGAGGGCCGTTGGTTCGAAATCGCGAAATACCCGAATTGGTTCCAGCGCGGCTGCGCCTCAGACACCGTCGCACAATATTCCCCGCTGCCCAACGGTGCGATCCAGGTCGTGAACCGCTGCAAGCAGGCCGACGGCCAATTCCGCGAAGCCCGCGCCGTCGCCACCGTCGTCCCCGGTTCCGGCAACGCCAAGCTCAAGGTCCGCTTCGGCCGCAGCCTGATCGCCGGCGATTACTGGATCATCGGACTCGACGAAAAAAACTACTCCTGGGCCCTCGTCGGCGACCCCTGGCGTCAGTTCCTCTGGATCCTCGCCCGCGAACCTCGCCTCGACAACGCCACCTACGAACGCATCGTCACCCTCGCCGAATCCCAAGGCTACTCCCGCGCCCGCATCGAGCGCTCAATTCAGACGCCCGCGCCTTAAGTTTTAAGAGGAAATTCTGGCGCTTACCGAAAAAGTATAAACAATGCGCCTATGGTCGGTAAAATAACGCCGCAATTGGTAGCCCTTTGGCTGCTTGCTGGTTTGGCTTGGTCGTTGATGTCCTCGCCGAGTCAAGCCGCGACGACTCAGCCGAAAGAGGCTTTGCTGATCGCGAATGGCAAATACTCGCACTTCCCCGGATTGGCCTATCCCGTGCCGGATTCCGAAAAACTCGCCGCCGTTCTTGAGAAAATCGGCTTCCGCGTGCGGGTTGTCCGCAATGGCAGTCGCGAGCAAATGCTCGAAGCCATCCAGGACTTCGAAAAAAGCCTGCGCGGCACCGGCGCGATCGCGTTTTTCCACTACGGGGGCCATGGGGTTCAGGTGGGCGGGAAAAACTACCTCCTGCCAGCCGATGCCGACATTCCCGACGAACGCCGGGTAGCCACCCGCTCGGTGGAACTCGACGAAGTCATGGGCGCCCTCGAGTCAGCCAATGCCCGGGCCAATGTGGTCGTCATCGACGCCTGCCGTAACAACCCGCTCCCTGTCGTCGCCGGTCGCGAGTCCCTGCGCGGCCTCTCCGTCATCGGCGCCAAGCCGAAAAACTCGATCGTCATCTACGCGGCCGAAGCTGGCAGTGTCGCGGTGGACGGCCTCTTCACCCCGATCTTCGCCGCCGCTCTGGAATCCAAGGGGCGAACTATCGACCAAGTCATGAAAGCCGTCCGAGGCGAGGTCTACGCCCGCTCCAACGGCCAGCAGACTCCGGGCGAATACAACCAACTTTTCGAGGAGATGTTCCTCGGCGAAGCGGTTGTGGACAATACCACAGCTCAAGCGATCTTCGCACCCAAACCTCTGCCAGCCGCAACGCCGCAAACAAACATAAAGGACGATATGGTTTTCGTGGAGGGTGGAACGCTGCCGGATGCTTCAGAGTTGGCAGGAAAGAGCGTAAAGTCTTTTTGGATCGGTCGGACAGAGGTGACTTGGCTGGAGTGGAAGAGAGTGAGGAATTGGGCGGCGGACAACGGCTATGATATTGGAAATGTGGGCGAGGGCTTAGGGAACGATCATCCAGTGCACAAAGTAAATTGGTATGACTGCGTAAAATGGTGCAACGCCAAGAGCGAGATGGCAGGGCTGGAACCAGTTTATAAAGTCAAAGGTTCAGTGTATCGCGCCGGAGAGTTTGCCCCAGATTCTAATGTTGTGGAGCAGATTGCGTATGCAAATGGCTATCGTCTGCCGAGCGAGGCGGAGTGGGAGTGGGCGGCGCGGGGAGGGGTGGGTAGCCGGGGTTACAAATATAGTGGGAGTAATGAGTTGGATGCCGTTGGATGGTATAACGAAAACTCAGAAAATAGGTTGCATGCTGTTCAAGAGAAATCGCCTAATGAAATCGGGCTGCACGATATGAGTGGCAATATTTGGGAGTGGTGCTGGGATTTGAAGGGCACATACCGCCATATTCGTAGCGGTAGTTGGAGCTACCCAGAAGGCAACAGTGAAGTTTCCTACCGAAACTTTAATTTCCCGATCAACCGCTTCCCCGACTATGGTTTCAGGATCGCCCGTAGCTCATGAATCCCGAGCTTATTAGAAAAGCAAGAAGCTCCCCCGATTGTTCGCCAGTTGGCGAGTTGGTTACAACATTCAGTAAGAGCGGATTTCAAGACCCTCAATTCGAGAAAACTCCGCAGCGTTGCGTGTGACGAGCGGGATGTTTTTTTGAAGGGCTGATGCAGCGATCCAGAGGTCATTGGCCCCGATGAGTCGACCCTTGGCTCTTAGCCTTCGGGTGATTTGGGCATAGGTGTCAGCGATGGCGCGAGTGATTGGCAGCAACTCGAAGGATTCGACCATGGATAGAAAGATGGAATCCGTTCGACTCGCAAAGCCCTCCGCAAACTCCCCGTAGGCTGTGATGGGCAGATAGGCGATCGCCTCCGCGTGGACTTCCAAAAATGAATGGGCCGCCCCGGGGCTGGTTCTGCGCTCGCGCTGGAAATCGATCAAAAATGTGGTGTCAAAAATCAGGGATTCCATCGGTTGGGCGGAGGGGTGTCGGCGGCTTGCGCGCGGTCCAGGGCATCAAGGGTCTCGGAAGGAACTTGCCCGGAAGCCCGCGCAAGAAGGGCGCCGCAGCGTTTCGCGCCAGTGTCCCAGCGGGCCCGCTTAATGACTTCCGAGAAGGATTCGCGGCGGTCACGCTTGGCCGCCATGAGGCGCAGATAAGCGGCCTCGTCAACGGAGAGGGTTTTTGTAGCCATACACAGATCAATACACAAAATTTAGTTTTGGTCAAAATTAGGAAATCGGAGTTTCGGGGCACACCCATAAATCAGAATTGCCATGCACACCTCTCGCGCTTCTTGTAATCAGTGCCCATGGCCATGAGTCCCCAAATCCGCCGAGCCTTCGCTTATTTTTTCCGCGCGTGCCGTCTGCGGTGTGTTGAGTGCGGCACCAAGCCGATTTTTACGCCGTTGCTGAAAATCCGTTCGCTACGCGACTACTTTGCGCCGCTGGATGGATGCCCTCGCTGTGGCTACGCTTACGAGCGCGAGACCGGATATTTCCTGCTCGCGATTTGGGCCATCAACTACGGCGTCGGTAGTCTCCTCGGCATCTCGCTCTATTTTTATCTCGAGTGGAATTACCACCTCGACCTACCGATTCTCATCGCCTCGGTCGTGCTGCCGGTCGTCGGCTTCAACTTCTTTTTCGTCCGTCACGCCAAGGCCTTGTTCCTTGCGCTTGACCACTATTTCGACCCGCATCTGAATGACGACGGCTCCAACGGCGGTGGAGGCAGTGGAAAACAAAACCCACCACCTGCGCCCGCGCCGACCGGTCCGCAAACTGCTCCTGTTCCTTCTGAACCAGCGGCGCTGGTTTGATCTCATGAGCTCCCATATCCTCAAACTGAACTGCCCCGATGCCGTGGGGTTGCTGGCGCGTGTGACCGGTTTCATCGCTGCCTCGGGCGGAAATCTGCTCGATGTGAGCCAATACACGGACACCGCCTCGAAATGGTTTTTTGCGAGGCTCGCCTTCACCGGCGGCCGAATCGAATCGGAGGCCTTCCGTGCCGAGACCCAAAAACTCGCCGCCGAAATGTGTGCGGAGTGGTCGCTCCGTCCCGCTGACCGACCTGTTCGCACCGTCATTTTGGTGAGCAAGGAGGATCATTGCCTCGCCGACCTGCTCTGGCGCTGGCGCTCGCGGGAGTTGAATGTCGACATCCCCGCCGTGATCTCGAACCACGACACCGCCCGCAGTCTCGTCGAGCGCGAGGGGATTGTGTTTGAAAAAATCGACTTCGCCGCCGACAAGCCCGCCGCTTTTTCGCAGCTCTCCAGTCGGCTGAGCGAACTCGGGGCGGAACTCGTCATTCTCGCCCGCTTCATGCAAATCCTCCCCGACTCGATCTGCCGAGAGTTTGGGGGGCGGGTGATCAATATCCACCACTCGTTTTTGCCGGCCTTCGTCGGGGCGAATCCTTATCGGCGGGCGTTCGAGCGGGGAGTGAAACTCATTGGCGCGACCTGTCACTACGCCACCGAGGATTTGGACGAGGGGCCGATCATCGAGCAGGAGGTTTCGCGCGTGGAGCACTACCACGAGCCCGAGGATTTGGTTCGCCTCGGCCGCGACTGCGAGCGTTTGGCCCTGGCTCGCGGTGTTCGCTACCATGTCGAGGACCGCGTGCTCGTTCACGGCAACCGGGCGATTGTTTTCCGGGACTAACCCTCGAGGAGCTTTTTCGCGGCGGCGAGGGCTTCGGGGATTTTGGAGGTGTCTTTGCCGCCGCCGCGGGCGGAGTCGGGCTTGCCGCCGCCTTTGCCGCCGACGATCGGGGCGGCGGTTTGGATCAGTTTGCCGGCTTGGATTTTCGAGACATGGGCGGGGCTCACGCTGGCGGCGAGGGCCACGGCGTTGTTGGCAGAACCAGCAACGATTGCGGCGCCGTCGAATGAAGGCTTGAGAGCGTCGAGGACCGCTTGGAGATACTCGCCGTCGACCGCGCCAAGGTGGGCGGCGAGGAAGGGGATTCCATTGAGGGTTTCGGCTCGGGCGGCGAGGTCTTTGGCGCTCGCGGCGGCTTCGCGGGAGCGGGCGGCTTTGAGGGTTTTCTCGAGTTCCTTTTGGTGGGCGAGGAGGGCTTCGAGTTTCTTCTCGATCTCGGCGGCGGGCGAATTCAAGAGGCGGGCGATTTCTTGGAGGCGCTGGGTTTCGCTCGTGGCGAGGGTGCAGGCTTCCAGGCCGGCGACGGCTTCGATGCGGCGGACTCCGGCGGCGATGGCGGCTTCGGAGAGGATGCGGAAGAGACCGATCTCGCCGGTGGCGCGGGTGTGAGTGCCAGCGCAGAGTTCCATCGAGTAGCCGTCGAGCTTCGCGGGCGAGCCGCCGATTTGGACGACGCGAACTGTGTCGCCGTATTTGTCGCCGAAGAATTGCATGATGTCGGCGCGGCCGCGGACCTCGGAGTAGGCAACTTCGGTCCAGCTCACGGGGGTGTTGGCGAGGATGCGTTCGTTGACGAGGTTTTCGATGTCACGCACCTGCTGGGGCGTGAGCGGGGCGCTGTTGAAATCGAACGAGAGTTTTTCGGGAGAGACGGAGGAGCCTTTTTGCGTGGCGTCCTTCGAAACGACTTCGTGGAGCGCCCAGTGGAGGAGGTGGGTGACGGTGTGGTGGCGCTGGATTGACGCGCGGCGCGGGCCAGTGACTGAGATTTCGACTTCGGAGCCAATGGCGGGGGCGTCGGCGGAGTCGAGGAGGTGAAGATAGGTGTGACCGGTTTTCTGGGTATTCGTCACATGCCAAAGCTGGCCGGAGCCGGTGATTTCGGCGGTGTCGCCGATCTGGCCGCCCATCTCGGCGTAGCAGGGGGTGGTGTCGAGGATGACGGCGGTTTTGTTTTTGATCGAGACGACCTCGAGGACGCGGGCTTTTTCGGTGAGGGATTCGTAGCCGGTGAAGTGGGTCGGGGTGGTGGTTTCGATTTCGGAGAGGGTGATGACTTCCTTCTTCTGCGCGGCGCGGGCGCGGGCGCGCTGGGCATCCATGAGGGTCTCGAATCCGGCGGTATCGACCTTGAGTCCGCGCTCGCGGGCCATGAGTTCGGTGAGGTCGAGCGGGAAGCCCTGTTCGTCGTAGAGCTTGAAGGCGAAGGCGGCGGAGAGTTGGCGCGGCAGCGCCTGGTCCCGGGGAGCGCGCCCGCCTCGGGCGCTGTTTTCCGCGTCCTCGCGGGAAACCGCATCGTGCTCGGCGGTCCAAAGCCACGGATAGCTGCCATCGGGCAATTGGAGTTTGGCGTCGGCGGGATTTCGGCAGATGTAGCCGAATTTTTCCTGAAGGTCGGACTCGCCGCGGATCAGGCGGTCGTAGCATTCCTCGCCCCAGACATGAACGCCGGTGACATTCGCGGCTTTGTTGATGCGGTGCGCGGTGGTGGATTTGATGGCTTGGAGGATGTCGGTGAGGGGGTGGAAGACGGGCTTGCCATCGGGCGTTTCGTTTTTGATCTGAGGCTCGAGAAGCAGATGCACATGGTCGGGCATGACGCAGGCGGCGAAGAGTTCGTAGTGCCCGTGGTCGTGGCCGTAGCGGATGCTTTGCATGACGATGTCGCGCTCGGCGGGTGTGAGGGTGCGTTTTTCGCAGGTGGAAAAGGTCACCATGTATTTGGCCCAAGGGCGGTCGAAATGGGGAAGGTGGCGTTTCGTATAGCGGACGCCGGCGGGGGCGCCGGCTACAGCGCCCGGGGCGGGCGCGGTCCCCGGGACGGTTGTGAGTCTCGCGGCCTCCTCGTTGAAGAGGGTGATGCCTTTGTCGAGGGTGCGGTTGAAGGTCTCCTCCTCGAGCTTAAGGAGCTGCTCGATGTGTTTTTGCTTCGCGCGGAGTTCGGGGAAGACATCGCCCATGGTGCGGGCGAGGACATCGACGAGCTTGTGGAAGAACGGCTCGTGCAGGCCGAGCGAGCGACCGTAGCGGACGGCGCGGCGGAGGATGCGGCGCAGGACATAGTTACGGTCGGTGTTCCCCGGCTGGATGCCGTCGGCGATGGCGAACGAGAGGGTGCGGATGTGGTCGGCGATGACTCGGAATGCGACATCGATTTTTTCCTGCTCGGTGTCGCCGGTGGAGCCGCTGACAGGGAGAGTGGAGCCGTAGGTGCGTCCGCTGAGTTTTTCGAGTTCGTCGAAGATGGGGCGGAAGATGTCGGTCTCGTAATTCGAGATGCGGGCGTTGGCGAAATCGCTGAGATTTTTTGTGCCTTGGATGATCGAGGTGACGCGCTCGAAGCCCATGCCGGTATCGACATGGCGCGCGGGGAGAGGGCTGAACGAGCCGTCGGGATTCGCGTTGAACTGGATGAAGACGAGGTTCCAGATTTCGATGCAGTCGGCGGAGCCTTTGTTGACGAGCGCGCCACGGGTGTCGCCGGCGGGGGTCAGGTCGACATGGAGTTCGGAGCAAGGGCCGCAGGGGCCGGTTTCGCCCATCATCCAGAAGTTGTCTTTTTTGTTTCCGTTGACGATGTGGACGGCGGGATCGAGGCCGACGGCGCGGAATTTTTCGGCCCAGAAATTCCAGGCTTCCTCGTCGCGGGAGGCGGGATCCCCTGGTTCGGGGTTGTAGATTGTCGCGTAGAGCCGGTCGGCGGGAAATTTCCAGCGGTCGATGATGAGTTCCCACGCCCAGTCGATCGCTTCTTTTTTGAAATAGTCGCCGAACGACCAGTTCCCGAGCATTTCGAAAAAGGTGTGGTGGTAAGTGTCGAGGCCGACATCATCGAGGTCGTTGTGTTTGCCTCCGGCGCGGATGCACTTCTGGGTGTCCGTCGCGCGCTGGTCGGAGCCGGGAACGCAGCCTGCCCACTTCGAGACATCGGGGGATTTTTGCCCGAGGAAAATGGGGACGAACTGGTTCATGCCGGCGTTCGTGAACAGGAGATTCGGCGAGTCCGGCATGAGACTCGAGGAAGGCACGATGGTGTGCTGTTTTTCGTTGAAAAAATTGAGGAACGACTGGCGGATTTGGGCTGAGGTCATGGCTGGAAAAATGTCGCGGAAGGAAAAACGAGTGTGCGCGGCTTGGCAATGGCGATCACTCGGCGGGAAGGCTGTTTAAAAAAGAGGCGGGGACGAACGAGATCTCGGGAGTGCCTTCGATGTGGACGGGAATTGTGCCGTCCGGTTGCGGCGTGCCGATCGCTAGGGAAAGAACAGCGTGCTCGCCCGCGAGGGCTTCGGGGGTGTTTTCGGAAAGCTCCGCAAGGAATTCCAAACGCGATACGGGTGGGTTGAGCGATGCGGCGGAAAGCCCGGCAGGGGTGGCGGGTGCGTAGCGCGAGGTTTTGGTCTCTGAGAGGGTTTTGAAAAAACCTTCCACCGCGCCGCTCCAGCCGCCCTCTGCACGGCGGATTTCGGTTTTGGATCCGCCATCCTGCCAACGGATCAGATCGACAAGGTCGGGATTGAGGCGGGCGAGTGCACGGTCGCGGAGTTGGTCGAGATCGATCGCGCTCGACTCCGCAAGGGCCGGAGGAGCGGAGCCGCCGATGTTGCGGGGCTTGAGGCGGACAGGGACAAAGCCGTCTGGAGAAGGTTTGCCGATGGAAATGATCGAGGGTTCCGGCGAGTTCTCGCTGAAAATACGAATCTCCGAAAGCGGCTCGAAGGGGTCGGGAGAGGCTTCGGATTTTTTGTTCGATTGGTCGATCGAGGCGAGTCGAAGGGCACTCCATTTTTTAAGCAGAGCGGTGACGGCTTCGTTGTCGGCTGGGGCGTCGAGGGGTTTGATGATGCGCCAGCCGCGGCCCTTGTTTTCCAGTTCGAGGGCGGTTGTGCCCCTCTGGATTTCGATGCGGCGGACGCGCTCGGGATCGATCGTCACAAGGCGACGGTCGCGGAAATTGTCGGACGGCATGGCGATCAACTTCGCGAGGTCATTGGGGATCAGGTAGACCGCGTTGGATTTTTCGAAGGCCACATAGGTGCGGTTGCCATCGCCGCCAACTTTTCCAAAGAGCAGCGAGAGCGGGCGGTCGCCCTTGAAGTCGAGTTGCAGCGTGCTTTTGAGAACGCCGTAGGTGGCGAGGTTTTGCTTGTCCTGGATCTCGGAGGGATCGATCCGGTCGAGGACGGGAGTGGACAGCGCGGTTTTGAAAATGGCGGCGACGGCTTCGGGATTGGCTGCGTCGGGGTTTGTGGTTTCCAAAATCCAGCCGTCCTCCTCGCGCTTGATGCGGAAGGATTGGTCGCCGTTGGTGATCCGGATGTGGGCGATGTCCTCGGGATCGAAGTCGAAAAGCGGCGAGCCGGGTTGGATGGTTCGTTCGGGCGATGACCTCCATCGCTCAGTGGTTCCGACAAATACCGCGAGGCCGATGGCTAGCAGAACCAGGAAAATCGTGGCGACGCGGCTCATGAGCGGCGTTTGACCCACATGACGAGCCCCGCGAACGCTGCTAGGCCGGGAACGCCGAGCATCACGGCAAGGGCGAGACGGGAGAGTTGGGCATCGGTGAGGCGGAGGTTGAAGCGGGTGATGTTTTTTGGAGTGATGCCAGTGAGGTTTCCGCGGTCGATGAGGGAATTCACCGAGCCGACGAGGAAATCGAGACCCGGCGGAGTGAGGGACGGGTCGAGGGCGAATTGGAATGAGCCCACGACGATGAGGCGCGAGGTTTGGACATCCACGCGGTCGTCCTCGACACCATCGCGGTCCGCCGAGGCGGCGATGACTAGCGGTAGGCCGTTGTCGACGCCGTCCTGATAGGCGACGCCTTGGGGTTGGTTCGGTGCGTAATCCGTCTCGCCCCAAAATTCCTCGGCGGCCTGGACGAGCGGGCGGATGCGGATTTTTTCAGCTTCGGCATGAGGGAGGTCGAAGCCGAGAGATTGGGTGGCTCCAGGAAAAAACAGGTTGGTTCCCTCGAGGCGGCGGGTGGCTTCGGCGTTTGGCAAAACCTGGGCGGTCACTTCGCGCAGGATTCCGGTGGCGAAGGGGAGTTGGATCAAACGCAGAACGCGGTCGTTGCGCGGGACGACTCCTGAGTTCCCCAGCAAGCCGTGCAGGCGGGGTGTGGCGGCGTTTGGGTCGAGCAACACGAGCAACTTCCCGCCGCCTCGGAGCCATGAGCCGAGGACGGCGGCTTCGCGTTCGTCGAGATCGGACTGCGCGCCGGCGACCACGAGGGCGGAGGCGTCCGTCGGGATGACATCGAGTCCAGCCAGCGAAAGGGTTTTCACGGCGGCATTCTGAATTGAGACGGCCTCGGCGAATTTGTTGGCGTCGCGAGTCGGAGAGGCTTCGCCGTGGCCTTGCAGAAAGTAAACCGTCTCGGTCTCGGGCTTCAAAATCGACATCAGTGCGCTGGTGAAAACCTGCTCGCCCCGAAATGCCAGCAGCACCGGCGCCCCGCCCCGCGCCATGGGTGAGAGGTCGAACTCTCCCATCTCCGCGATGTTCACCACGCGGCTCCGGCCGTCGTATTCGAGGATCATGATATTGTCCAAGCCCGCGAGGTTGTAGTCCGTCTTGAGTTCCTGGACGCGTTGGATGTTTCGCGTGGGGTCGATGTATTCCACGAGCAGGTCGGAGCGTTTGTTGAAAAGCACCTCGTTCATCAGGCCGCGCAGGTCGGTCAGGAGCGGAGCGACGGGTGAG
>Ga0315901_10010234_pt1 | contig 10687 bp, 9 predicted proteins | sample LakEriMetagenome_10_FD_203761 | JGI IMG/M metagenome (GOLD analysis project Ga0315901, IMG submission 203761) | Freshwater fungal communities from buoy surface, Lake Erie, Ohio, United States - Buoy 2 MA116 | ecosystem: Environmental > Aquatic > Freshwater > Lake | place: USA: Lake Erie, Ohio...
CTGCGGCTGGTGGTGTCGAACGGCTGAGGGTCAGACCGCCTCGGCCCGGGCGAGTGCGGCGCGGCGGGCGGAGAGTTCCTCGGCCACGAGGAAGGCGAGTTCGAGCGACTGCGAGGCATTGAGACGCGGGTCGCAGGCCGTGTGGTAGCGCGAGGAAAGGTCCTCGTCGGTTACCGCGCGGACACCGCCGGTGCATTCGGTCACGTCGGTTCCCGTCATCTCGAAATGCACGCCGCCGGGGATGGTGCCTTCGCCGTTGTGGACGGCGAAGAATTCGCGCACCTCGCGCAGGACTGCGTCGAAGGGGCGGGTCTTGTAGCCGGACGATGACTTGATCGTGTTGCCGTGCATCGGGTCGCAGACCCAGGTGACGGTGGCCCCTTCCTCCTGCACGGCGCGGATGAGGCGGGGGAGATGTTCGGCCACGGTCCCCGCCCCGAAGCGCGCGATGAGCGTGAGCCGGCCGGGTTCGTTGCGCGGGTTGAGCCGCGCCATCAGCGCCTTGAGATGGCCCGTGGTCATCGAGGGGCCGCATTTCAGGCCGATCGGGTTCTGCACGCCGCGGCAGAATTCGACATGCGCGCCATCCGGCTGGCGCGTGCGGTCGCCGATCCAGACCATGTGGCCAGAGCCTGCGAGCCACTGGCCGGTGGTCGAATCGATCCGCGTCAGCGCCTCTTCGTATTCGAGCAGCAGCGCCTCGTGGCTGGTGAAGAATTCGACTGTCTCGAGCGTATGAGCCGCCTCGCCGCGGATGCCGGCGGCTTCGATGAAATCGAGCGTGTCGGAGATGCGGTTGGCGAGTTCGCGGTACTTCTCGGCCTCGGGCGCGGCGGTGAAGCCGAGTGTCCAGGCATGGACCTTGTGCACATCGGCATAGCCGCCGGTCGAGAAGGCGCGCAGGAGGTTGAGCGTGGCCGCGGCCTGGAGATAGGCTTGCAGCATGCGTTCGGGGTCTGGGACGCGGGCGGCGGCGGTGAAGTCGAAGCCGTTGATGATGTCGCCGCGATAGGAAGGCAGTTCGACGCCGGCCAGGACCTCGGTCGGGGCGGAGCGGGGCTTGGCGAACTGGCCGGCCATGCGCCCGACCTTCACCACGGGCACTTTGGCGCCGTAGGTGAGCACCATAGCCATCTGCAGCATGACCTTGAAGGTGTCGCGGATGTTGTCGGCGCTGAAGGCGGCAAAGCTTTCGGCGCAGTCGCCGCCCTGGAGGAGGAAGGCCTCGCCGCGGCCGACCTGGCCGAGAAGCTGCTTGAGGCGGCGCGCCTCGCCGGCGAAGACGAGCGGGGGATAGGAGGCGAGCCGGGATTCGACCGCGGTCAGCCGGGCCGCGTCGGTATAGTCCGGCATCTGGACCCGGGGCAGCCTGCGCCAGTCGGATTTGTGCCAGTCGGTCATCGTCGTCTCCACGCGCTGGGTCGGTGCCGCGGGACGGGTGCCCGCGACAGGGGCGTTCTATACGCGTCCCGCGCGGGCAGGCCAATGGCAAAAAGCCCCCCCTGCCCCGCCGTCCGGCCGGCCCCCGAGAGGCGGCGCGGCCGGTTTCGGGGCCTTGCGGCTGCTGGCGAATGCGTGTCTTGTCCGCGACACAACGAGTCGTTTTCGCGACCCCGCCCTTCGCCTTGCCAGGTAGAATGCATGGATATCACGCCCCAGATTGTCGAGACCACCGCGAAGGCCCCGCGCGAGCGGCGATTCGTGTTCGTGCTGCTCGACAACTTTACCATGCTGTGTTTCGCCTGTGCGGTCGAAAGCCTGCGGATTGCCAACCGGATGGCGGGCAAGCGGCTGTATTCCTGGGTCCTGGCCGGCGAGGGCGGGACCACGGTGACCTGTTCGAACGGGACCGAGTTCCGGGTGAACATGGACCTGGACGAGCTGAACCGTGACGACATGGTGATGGTCTGCGGCGGGATCGACGTGCAGGCGGCGACGACGAAGCGGCTGCTGAACTGGCTTCGCCGCGAGGCGCGGCGGGGGGTCACGATGGGGGGGCTTTGCACCGCGGGCTATGCCCTGGCCAAGGCGGGGCTTCTGGACGGCCGGAAGGCGACGATCCACTGGGAAAACCAGGATTCATTCGCCGAGGAATTCGACGAGGTGACGCTGACGAAGTCGGTCTTTGTGATCGACGGAAACCGGATCACCACGGCAGGGGGGACGGCCTCGATCGACCTGATGCTGAAGATCATTGCCGACGATCATGGCGAAGACCTGGCCAATGCCGTGGCCGACCAGCTGATCTATTCCGCGATCCGGACAGATCAGGACACGCAGCGGCTGTCGATCCCGACGCGGATCGGGGTGCGCCATCCCAAACTTTCCCGCGTGATCCAGATGATGGAGCAGGCGATCGAGGACCCGATCAGCCCGTCGATCCTGGCGCAGGATGTGGGGATGAGCACGCGCCAGCTCGAGCGGCTGTTCCGGCGGTACCTGAACCGCAGCCCGAAGCGGTATTACATGGAGCTGCGGCTTCAGAAGGCGCGCAACCTGTTGATGCAGACGGACATGAGCGTGATCAACGTGGCCCTGGCCTGCGGTTTTGCGAGCCCGTCGCATTTTTCGAAATGCTACCGCAGCCATTACAGCACGACGCCCTATCGCGAGCGGGGCACGCAGGCGGCGCGGCTGTCGATCTGAGCGCGGCGCCACCGCCGGTTGCAAGAGGCGGGGGGAGCCGCGACGCGGCTTCACAAGTGCGCCGTCTCTGGTTAGGTTGGCCGTCAGGACAACAAATCCGATAGGGAGAACAGCATGAAGAGACTTCTTCTGGCATCCGCGGCGCTTGGCGTCATGGGTGCGGCGGCTTCGGCCGAGGAGATCAAGATCGGGATCATCCTGGGCTTTACCGGCCCGCTGGAATCGCTTGCCCCCGACATGGCGGCAGGCGCGGAACTGGCGATCAACGAAATCAGCACGGCCGGGACGCTTCTGGGCGGCGGGCACACGATCACCGCGATCCGGGGCGATTCGACCTGTGTCGACGCGGCGGCAGCCCAGGCCGCGGCAGAGCGGATCGTGACCACCGACAAGGTCAACGGGATCATGGGGGCGGATTGTTCGGGCGTGACCGGCGCGATCCTGCAGAACGTCGCTCGCCCCAACGGCGTCGTGATGATCTCGCCCTCGGCGACCTCACCCAGCCTGTCGACGGCCGAGGATGACGGCCTGTTCTTCCGCACCGCGCCGTCGGATGCGCGGCAGGGCCAGGTCATGGCCGATATCCTGAAGGACCGCGGCATATCGTCGGTCGCCGTGTCCTATACCAACAACGACTATGGCAAGGGTCTGGCGGACAGCTTCCAGGCGGCCTTTACCGCTGCGGGCGGAACGGTGACGCTGAGCGCGCCGCACGAGGACGGCAAGGCCGACTATTCGGCCGAAGTGGGCGCGCTGGCTTCGGCCGGCGGCGAGGTGCTGGTCGTGGCGGGCTATATCGATCAGGGCGGCGCCGGGATCACCAATGGCGCGCTCGATTCGGGGGCCTTCGATACGTTCATGTTCCCCGACGGGATGTTCAGCCAGGCGCTGGAGGACAATTTCGCCGCCAAGACCGAAGGGTCCTTCGGCCAACATCCGGGAACCGACAGCGAAGGGGTCGCCAAGTTCTATGAGATGGGCGAGGCTGCGGGCTTCAACCCGCGCAACGCGTTTGCGCCCGAATCCTATGATGCGGCAGCGCTGATCCTTCTGGCGATGCAGGCGGCGGGATCGACCGATCCGCAGGTCTACAAGGACAAGGTCCTTGACGTGGCCAATGCCCCGGGCGAGCCGATCCAGCCGGGCGAACTGGCCAAGGCGATCGAGATTCTCGCCGGTGGCGGTGACATCGACTATGTCGGGGCGAGCGCGGTGGAGTTGATCGGACCGGGCGAATCGGCCGGCAATTACCGCGAGTTCGAGATGAAGGGCGGCAAGATCGAGACGGTCCGCTTCCGCTGATGACGCGGCAGGCATGACCGGAGCGGCCCGGGGGCAAGCCCCCCGGGCCGTTTCGCAAGGGCAGACGACCCGCACGCGGCCTTGGCCGGACAGGAGCGGGCGACGGGGAGTGGCGGATGATCGTCGTCGAGGACCTGCACAAGCATTTCGGCGGGTTTCATGCCGTGGACGGGGCGTCGCTCACCATCAGGGCGGGGACGATCACCGGGCTGATCGGGCCGAATGGCGCGGGCAAGACCACGCTTTTCAACGTGATCGCGGGCCGGCTGAAGCCGACGGGCGGGCGCGTGACGATGGCGGGCGAGGATATCACGGGGCTTGCGCCGCACGAGCTGTTCCACAAGGGGCTGCTCAGGACATTCCAGATCGCGCACGAGTTTTCGTCGATGACGGTGCGCGAGAACCTGATGATGGTGCCGGCGGGCCAGTCGGGCGAGCGGCTCTGGAACGCCTGGTTCGGGCGGGGGCGGATCGCCGCGGAGGAGCGCGAACTTCTGCACAAGGCTGACGAGGTGCTCGACTTCCTGACGATGTCGCATCTGAAGGACGAGAAGGCGGGGAACCTGTCGGGCGGGCAGAAGAAGCTGCTCGAACTTGGCCGGACGATGATGGTGGATGCGCGCATCGTCTTTCTGGACGAGGTCGGCGCGGGGGTGAACCGGACGCTCTTGCGCACCATCGGCGATGCGATCGTGCGGCTGAACCGCGAGCGCGGCTATACGTTCTGCGTGATCGAGCATGACATGGATTTCATCGGGCGGCTCTGCGACCCGGTCATCGTGATGGCCGAGGGGCGCGTGCTGGCCGAGGGGCGGGCCGACGAGATCATGCAGAACGAGGCGGTGATCGAGGCCTATCTGGGCCGCGGCCTGAAGAACAGGGCGAAGGCGGGATGAGCGCGCGGGTGTCGGGCGGCGGGATCGCGGCGGAGGCCCCGGCGCGCAGGCGGGCGGGCAAGGGGGCGGCGCATGGCTGAGCCGTTTCTTGTCGGAGAGAAGATGGTCGGCGGCTACGGTCAGGGCGCCAACATCCTGCAGGGCTGCACCATCGCGGTCGAGAAGGGGCAGATCGCGGTCATCGTCGGCCCGAACGGGGCGGGCAAGTCGACCGCGATGAAGGCGATCTTCGGGATGCTCGCGCTGCGGGGCGGGGCGGTCCGGATCGCGGGTGAGGATATCACGGCTTTGAGCCCGCAGGCGCGGGTGGCCAAGGGCATGGCCTTCGTGCCGCAGACGCAGAACATCTTCACCTCGCTCACGGTGGAGGAAAACCTCGAGATGGGGGCCTTTCTGCGGCGCGACGATATCGGCGCGACGATGGAGCAGGTCTTTGCACTGTTTCCGATCCTGCGCGACAAGCGGCGGCAGGCGGCGGGCGAATTGTCGGGCGGGCAGCGCCAGCAGGTGGCCGTGGGGCGCGCGCTGATGACGCAACCCCAGGTGCTGATGCTGGACGAGCCGACGGCGGGCGTGTCGCCCATCGTGATGGACGAGCTTTTCGACCGGATCATCGAAATCGCGCGGGCCGGAATCACCATCCTGATGGTGGAACAGAATGCGCGCCAGGCGCTCGAGATTGCCGATATCGGCTATGTGCTGGTGCAGGGGACGAATGCGCATACCGGGACGGGCAAGGAACTGCTGGCCGACCCCGAGGTGCGGCGGACGTTCCTTGGGGGGTGAGGCGATGGGGCGCAGGGGTCTGACGGCGGCGGAGAGGAGAGGACCGGGATGGATGCCCTGAACGCGGTCGTCGCACTGCTCAACTTCGTGGTCGTCCCGGGGCTGGCCTATGGGGCGCAGCTGGCGCTGGGAGCGCTGGGGGTGACGCTGATCTATGGCATCCTGCGGTTTTCCAACTTTGCCCATGGCGACACGATGGCCTTTGGCACGATGGTGACGATCCTTGTCACCTGGGGCCTGCAGGCGATGGGGGTCAGTTTCGGGCCGCTGCCGACCGCGCTGCTGGCGTTGCCGGCGGGGATCGCGGCCACGGCGCTTCTGCTGCTGGTGACCGACCGGGCGGTCTATCGGTTCTACCGGCGCAGGCGGGCGGCGCCCGTCATCCTTGTCATCGTGTCGATGGGGGTGATGTTCGTGATGAACGGGATCGTGCGCTTCATCATCGGGGTCGAGGACATCTCGTTTGCGGATGGCGAACGGTTCATCATCGCGGCGGGCGACTTCAAGGACATGACCGGGCTTGAGGAGGGGCTGGCGATCCGCACCACGACGGTGGTGACGCTGGTGACGGCGGGGATCGCGGTCTGGCTCCTGTTCTGGTTCCTGAACCGCACGCGCACGGGCAAGTCGATGCGCGCCTTTTCGGACAACGAGGATCTGGCCCTTCTGTCGGGGATCAGCCCCGAGCGCGTGGTGGCGGTGACCTGGATCATCGTCGCCGCGCTCGCCACCGTGGCGGGGGTGCTTTATGGCCTGGACAAGTCGTTCAAGGCCTTCACCTATTTCCAGCTGCTGCTGCCGATCTTTGCCGCCGCCATCGTGGGCGGGCTGGGCAATCCGGTGGGTGCGGTGGTGGGGGGATTCGTGATCGCCTTCAGCGAGGTCACGGTCACCTATGCCTGGAAGAAGGTCGTGACCTATCTTGTGCCCGAAAGCTGGGCGCCCGAGGGGCTGTTGCAGCTGATGACCACCGACTACAAGTTCGCGGTCAGTTTCGCGATCCTGATCATCGTTCTGCTGTTCCGGCCGACCGGCATCTTCAAGGGGCAATCGGTATGAGCGATTCGCTGCGCACCACGCTTCTTTTCGCGGCGATGGCGGTGCTGATCATCGCGACGGGGGTCATGCAGAGCTGGACGCTTGCGCTGACCATCGTGAACATGGGTCTGATTTCGGCGATCATGGCGCTGGGGGTGAACCTGCAATGGGGGTTTGCGGGGCTCTTCAACGTGGGCATCATGGGGTTTGTCGCGCTGGGCGGGCTTGCGGCGGTGCTGGTCGCGATGCCGCCGGTGGCCGAGGCCTGGGCTGCGGGCGGGGTGCGGGTGCTGCTGGGGCTGGTCACCGGGGCGGCGACGGTGGTGGCGGCGATCCTGCTCTGGTCGCGGATGGCGGCGGGGACGGCGCGGGCGCTGGCGGTGGCGGGGCTGCTGCTGGCGGGGTTTTTCCTTTACCGCGCGGTCTTTGACCCGGCTGTCATGGCGGTCGAAGCGGTCAACCCGGCTTCGACCGGATATCTGGGCGGGCTCGGGCTGCCGGTGCTGGTCGCCTGGCCTCTGGGCGGGCTGATGGCGGCCGGGGCGGCCTGGGTGATCGGCAAGACGGCGCTGGGGCTGCGGTCGGATTATCTGGCCATTGCGACGCTGGGCATCGCCGAGATCGTCATCGCGGTGATGAAGAACGAGGACTGGCTCGCGCGCGGGGTCAAGAACGTGACGGGGATCCCGCGCCCGGTGCCCTTTGAGGTCGACCTGCAGGCCGATCCGGGTTTTGTCGAACGGGCGGCGGGACTGGGGATGGACCCGGTGCTGGCCTCGACGCTGTATGTCAAGCTGATCTATGGCGTGCTCTTTGCCGCCGTGCTTGTGGTCCTGCTCTGGCTTGCAGAGATGGCCTTGCGGTCGCCCTGGGGGCGGATGATGCGGGCGATCCGCGACAACGAGGTCGCGGCCGAGGCGATGGGCAAGGATGTGAAGGGGCGGCATCTGCAGATTTTCGTCCTCGGTTCGGCGATCTGCGGGATCGCCGGGGCGATGATGGTGACGCTGGACGGGCAGCTGACGCCCGGGAGCTACCAGCCCTTGCGCTTTACCTTCCTGATCTGGGTGATGGTGATCGTGGGCGGGTCGGGCAACAATTTCGGCGCGATCCTGGGCGGCATGCTGATCTGGTGGCTGTGGGTGATGGTCGAGCCGATCGGGCTCTGGCTGATCGGGACGCTGACGGCGGGCCTGCCGGAGGGGAGCTGGCTGAAGGATCATCTGGCGGATGCGGCGGCGCATATGCGGCTGATGACGATGGGGGCGATCCTGCTTCTGGTGCTGCGCTTCAGTCCGCGGGGGCTGATTCCCGAACGCTGAGGCGGGGCGCAGGGCCCCTGCCCCTTTGTGCGGTCCTGCGGTGTGGCCGTGCCGCGGCCCTGGCCGCAGGGCTGCGGCGCGCCATATCTGGACAGGGGACGGCGCAGCGGGGCAGAGGTGCGGCATGGATGGCGACAGGGGCGGCAGCGCGATGCACGAGCTTGGTCCGGGATTTGCGCCCGAGAGCGACCTGCGGGGCTTCCGCCATGCGCTGGGCGCCTTTGCGACCGGCGTGGCGGTGGTGACGACGGGCACGGCCGAGGGGCCGCTCGGGATCACGGCGAACAGTTTCACCTCGGTGTCGATGGAGCCGCCGCTTGTGCTGTGGTGTCCGGCGAAATGGTCGCGCAGGTATGCGCCCTTTGCGCAGGCGCGGCATTTCGCGATCCATGTGCTGGGCGCCGACCAGCGCGCCATCGCCGAGGGGTTTTCACGCGATGGCGCGGCCTTTGGCGGGCTCGACTGGGCGGCCGATGCGCAGGGGGTGCCGCTGATCGCGGGGGTGCTTGCGCGCTTTGTCTGCGAGACCTGGGCGCTGCACGAGGCGGGGGATCACGCCATCGTCGTGGGCCGGGTGACCGAGGCTGCGCGGGCGGCGGGGCCGGGGCTTGTGTTTCACGGCGGGGTCTGGGGGCGGTTGGGGGGCTGAGGCAGCGGGGCGGGCGTCAGTCGCCCGCGATGCGGCGCAGGCGGCGGAAGAGCGAGGAGGTATCCCAGCGGCCGCCGCCCATGGCCTGCACATCCTTGTAGAACTGGTCGACAAGCGCGGTGACGGGCAGCGAGGCCTGCACCTCGTCCGCGGCCGAGAGCACGATGGCGAGGTCCTTGCGCATCCAGTCGACGGCAAAGCCGTGGTCGAACTGGTCGGCCAGCATCGTCTCGTGGCGGTTCTGCATCTGCCAGCTGCCGGCCGCGCCCTGAGAGATGACCTCGACCACGGCGCGGGCATCGAGGCCGGCCTTCTGCGCGAAGTGGAGCGATTCGGAGAGCCCCTGGACAAGGCCGGCGATGGCGATCTGGTTGGCCATCTTGGCCAGTTGCCCCGCGCCGGGGCCGCCCATCCGGCGGCAGATGCGGGCATAGGCGGCGATCACGGGTTCGGCGCGGGCATAGTCGGCCTCGGTCCCGCCGCACATGACCGACAGGCGGCCGTTTTCGGCCCCCGCCTGGCCGCCCGAGACGGGCGCGTCGACAAAGCCGATGCCGCGGGCCGCGGCCTCGGCCTGGAGCGCGCGGGTGATGCGGGCCGAGACGGTCGTGTGGTCGACAAAGAGGCTGCCCGGCGCCATGGCCGCGAAGGCGCCCTCGGGCCCGGTGCAGACGGCGCGCAGGTCGTCGTCATTGCCGACGCAGGCGAGCACGACCTCGGCGCCTTGGGCGGCGGCGGCGGGCGTGGGGGCGGCGGTGCCGCCGTTGGCCGCGACCCAGGCCGCGGCCCGCGCGGCGGTGCGGTTGTAGACGGTGACGGCATGTCCGGCCTGCGCAAGATGGCGCGCCATGGGACCGCCCATGACGCCCAGTCCGAGAAATGCGACCTGTACCATCGCTTGCCCCCTGCCCCGATCTTGCCTATCCGGAGGCGAGCCTAAACCGTGCCGCGCCGGGGTCAACCGGGCGAGCGGCGCGGGAGGTGCACGCGGGAGGGGTGCGGGCGGGATGATCACGGTCTTTCGCTGGCTCTTCAGGATCACGCTGGGCGCGATTGCGCTGGTCGCGGGGGCGCTGGCGCTGGCCTGGTATTTTGCCGCGCGGTCGCTGCCCGATTATGATGCGACCGCCGAAGTTGCGGGGATTTCGGCGCCGGTCGAGATCGTGCGCGACACTGCCGATGTGCCCCATATCTTTGGCGCGAGCGATCCGGATGTCTTTTTCGCGCTGGGGTATGCCCATGCGCAGGACCGGCTCTGGCAGATGGTGATGCTGCGGCGCACCGCGCAGGGGCGGCTGTCGGAGATTTTCGGGCCGCGGACGCTGCAGATCGACATGCTGATGCGGCGGCTTGGAATCTATGCGCTGGCGCAGTCGAGCGTGGCGGCGCAGGACGCCGCGACGCAGGCGGCGCTGGCGGCCTATGCGGCCGGCGTGAATGCCTGGCTGGACGAGGTCAATGCCGGGGCACGGGGGCGCGGTGCGCCGGAGATGTGGCTGTTCAATCATCCCGTCGCGCCCTGGGTGCCGGCCGACAGTATCGCGATCCTCAAGCTCATGGCGGTGCAGATGCAGAACCATCTGTCGGCCGAGGTGATGCGGGCGCGGGTGTCGCTTTTGCTGCCGCCCGAGCGGGTCGCCGACATCCTGCCCGATGTGCCGGGGCCGGGCACGGCGGCACTGCCCGAATATGCGGCGATCATGCCCGGCGTTCCGCGTTTTGCAGCGGGGATCGCCGCGGTTCCTGACCCGTTGTCGCCGTTTCCGCCGCCGGGTCGCGGGGGGGCGTCGAATGCCTGGGCGGCAGGTGTCGGCAGGTCTGCGACCGGTTCCACGCTTCTGGCCAGCGACCCCCATCTGGAACTGACGGCCCCTTCGGCGATCTATCTGGCCCGGCTTGACCTTGGCGCGGGCGGCGTCATCGGCGGCACGATTCCGGGGGTTCCGCTGGTGCTGATGGGGCGCAGCGCGGACCTTGGCTGGGGGATCACGTCGAGTTACCTCGACGATCTTGACATCTTTGTCGAGGAAGTGAATCCGCAAAATCCC
>Ga0315901_10010237_pt1 | contig 10686 bp, 7 predicted proteins | sample LakEriMetagenome_10_FD_203761 | JGI IMG/M metagenome (GOLD analysis project Ga0315901, IMG submission 203761) | Freshwater fungal communities from buoy surface, Lake Erie, Ohio, United States - Buoy 2 MA116 | ecosystem: Environmental > Aquatic > Freshwater > Lake | place: USA: Lake Erie, Ohio...
CTCCGAGCGGTTCAGGGCTTCCGAGAGGCGGCCTTCCGACTTCTGGTGGTGGGCAGCCGACTGGGCGCAGTCGAGGGCGATCTTCGAGAAGGGCTCCCAACCCGGCTGCTCTTCCATGAAGCGGATCGCTTCCTGGGCGTTGCTCGTCTGCCAGAACGCGGCGGTGACGGCACCGGCACGGCCGTTGATACGGGCGTACTTGATGGCCTTCATGATCGTGTAGTACCAGGCGACCATCGACATGATCACCAGGGCGGCGAACACCGACCAGTTGACGACGCCCATGTGGGCCATGGCGTTCTGCACGCTGAAATCAGCGACGTCCTGCTGGACGGTCTGGGCGGTGCCTGCGGCGGGCGCGGTGAGCGCCACGTTGGTCGCGACCGGGGCAGCCGCCGGAGCAGCAGCAGCGTCCGTCGCCGGCGCGGTGTTGGTGTTGTCCTGCAGCATGAGTGGATACCTTCGGTTGGATTAGCAGGGAGGAGTGAAATTGACCGGCACCAGGACGGCGCCGCCGACCGGCTGGCCATTCTGCAGGCCGGCGTTGAAGCGCCAGCGGCGTGCGGCTTCAAGGGCCGAGCGGTCGAGGTTGCGGTTGCGGCTCGACTTGTCCACGGAGACGTCGAGGACGGCGCCGGTGGCATCGATCGTGACGCGCAGCATGACTTCACCGCCGATGCAGCGACGGGCTTCCTGCGGCGGATAGCGCGGCGGGTTCAGGCGGCGGCCCGAGATGTCTTCGGACGGCGCGAAGTCAGCGGGCGGGGCCGGCGGCGCCGGCGGGGCCGGCGGCGGGGCCTCGACGTCGAGCGCGTTGGCGTCGTCGAAGACGACCGGCGGCTCTTCCGGCGGCGGCGGCACCGGGGTCGGCGTCACCGGGGTCTGCACGATCTTCTGCACGACCTTCGGCGGTTCCGGCGGCGGCGGCGGCGGCGGCGGGGGCGGCGGCGGCGGCTCGATGAAGTTCACGCTGACGACGCGCTCTTCTTCTTCCTCGGCCGCGGCATTGTTGATCGGCACGAGCAGCGCCAGACCACCCGCGGCGTGCAAGGCGATGGCGAAGGCGATACCGATCGTCCGCGGCCAGCTGAACGGCGCGGGGACTTTGGTGCCGTAGATTCGATTGTCCGTCATGCGTTGGACCGGCTTGGATGGGACCCCGCCCGGGGCGGGTCAACAATAGTAAGGGATAGAAGCGACGCTGGATACCGCCTGAAGGCGGACAAAACGTGAAGACCTCAACGAAGCTGGGAAAGCACGCGCGTGGCTTGTTCGCGGGTCTCCGGGTGCTTCGACGCTTCCTGCAGTGCAGCGCGATAAGCGGCGTTATTGTCGAGGGCGTTCTCCGAGCGCGCGATCACCATCCAGGCCTCGCCCGGCTTGGCGACACCCTTCGCCAGCGCCGCCTTCGCGGCATCGCGGGCCTCGGCATCCATCGCCTCGGCGGACAGCACCTTCGCGTAGTTCAAGCCGGTCTCGCCCTTCGGATCCAGCGCCGCGGCTTCGCGGTAGGTCGCGATCGCCAGCGGCATGTTCTCGGAGAAGTACGCCGCCTGGGCCAAGACCCCCAGCGTGGAGAGATCGCGCTTCAGGACACCCTTCTGCAAGCCGTCTTCGACGACGGCGATGACGTCGCGCTCGCGCCCGTCGAGGTTGTAGTAGTGCGTGTAGAGGATCTGGTAGTCCCGCGGCTCGGTGAACAGCCCTTTCGACCGGAGCCCTTCGTAGAGCGCGGTGGCCTGATCGTCCTGGCCAAGCTCGGAATGCATCTGCGCCACCGAGAAGACGAGGCGCTTGTCATTGGGGTCGATGGCGAGCAATCGCTGGCCGACGGCGATCGCCTCCGCGGGCTTCTCCGCCAGCGCGTAGCTGCCGAGCAGCAGCTTGAGCGCGTCGACATTGGGCTCTCCCTCGCCGGCCGTCACCTGCTGGAGCAGCGGGATCGCCTTGTCGAACTGTTCGATCTGGAAGTAGGCGTTGGCAAGCGAAAGCAGCAATTCCGGGCGGGTGCTGCGGGTCTCGTTGACGAGGCGCTCGAGCGTGGCCGTCGCCTCCGGCAGGCGATCGGCATCGGCCTGGAACGCTGCCAGGTTGCGCATCGCCGAGAAGTGGGCGTTGTTCTCGAGGACATTGGCGTCGATGGCCTGCTGGGTGAAGCGGATCGCGCCTTCGACGTCGTCGAGCTCCGCCGACGCGATGCCGGCGATCTGGTAGGCCGCCGCCTTGTCGTAGGGGCTGGTGCGCTCGTTGGCGATCAGCTCGTTCGCCAGTTCGATGGCCTTTTCGGCTTCGCCCTCGTTCTGCGCGACGATCATGGCGTTGATCTGGCGCTGGAAGCGGCCCGACGCGCGCTGGCGCGGCTCCTCGCGGGTGGCCTCGGGGTAGAGGACCGCTACTTCCTCGATCTTGTCGCCGTCGCGGGTCATGCTCTGGTCGGCGCGCTTCTCGATGTAGCTGCGGCGGTTGTTCTGCGCCTGCGCCGGTGTCACGGCGGTGATCAGGGCGGCGGCAATGGCCGAGGCGAGCAGAGCGGTGCGTGCAGAGGACATGGCGGAGAATCTTCCCGGCGGTGAGGCAGGCGAGGGTAAGGCCAAGAGTGCCGCAGGCTCAAGGGAACCCGACGTGAACCGCAACCCGCGGCGCGCGGATGTCACCACGAACAAACGCCGCGTTAACGAATGGGCACCACCGCACGGTGGCGTATCGGCCTCAGCCCGTCGTCGGGAAGTTCGCCACGGCGAAGGCCACGCGCTCGGCGGGGTCCTTCGACAGCTGCCCGTCGGCCTGCAGGGCTTCGATCTTGGCGAGGCGCGGATGCAGGCCGTTGGCGTTCGCCATCTGGATGGCGAGGCCGGGCCGCGCATTGAGTTCGAGGATCATCGGGCCGTGGTCCTTGTCGAGCACGAAGTCGACGCCGATGTAACCGAGCCCGGAGAGCTCGTAGCAGCGCGCCGCCATGTGCAGCAGGTCGTCCCAGCGCGGGATTTTCAGGCCGACGATGCTGTGCTCGGTGTCCGGATGGTCGCGGATGATCTCGGAGCCCCAGACGCCGCGCTTGGTGATGCCGGTCGGCAGGTCGATGCCCACGCCGATGGCGCCCTGGTGCAGGTTGGCCTTGCCGTCCGAAAGCCGGGTGGGCAAGCGGATCATCGCCATCACCGGGTAGCCGAGGAAGACGATGATGCGGACGTCCGGCACGCCCTTGAAGCTGACGCGCTCGAAGATCGGGTCGAACTGCACGCAGTACTCGACCAGCAGGTGGTCGGGCTGGCCACCCAGCGAGAACAGGCCGGAGAGGCCGTTCGAGAGATGGTGCTCGAACTCCTCGCGATTCATCAGCGAACCGTTGGCGCGGCGGTACTTGTCGCCGCGGCGGCCGTGGATGACGAGGATGCCGTCGCCGCCCGAGCCGTGGGCCGGCTTCACGACGAAGCTCTCGCGGTGCTTGATCTTCTCGTGCAGCTCGGCGATCTCGTGCTCCTCGCGGACCACCGCGTAGAGCTCGGGCACCGGCAGGCCGGCTTCGATCGCCAGCTTCTTGGTGATCAACTTGTCGTCGACCCGCGGGTAGAACTTGCGCGGGTTGTGCATCAGCACGTAGTCCGCGTTGCGTTGGCCGATGCCGATCAGCCCGATCTTGCGCAGGCGGCGTGCGATCTCGATGGGGTTCCAGAGCGCCATGGCTCAGGCCTTCGGCACGTCGCTGCCGGCCGCCGGCGCGGCGGCGGGCGCCGGGGCGATCGGGTCGGCCTCGCGGGCCAGCGCGCGGAAGCGGAACAGCTCCATCAGGCGGTAGCCGGAGTAGCGGCCGAGCAGCAACGCGGCGGCGAACAGGTACAGCAGGAACTCCGGGTACACGTAGATCAGGTGCTCCAGGCGGTCCCAGCTCATCACCAGGTAGGCCAGCGCGGCGACGATGATCGTGCCGACGCCTTCCTTGATTGCGGTGCCGGCGCCGCGCTCGTCCCAGGCCACCGACATGCGTTCGATGGTCATGGCCATGATGACCATCGGGAACAGGGCGACCGACAGACCGACCTCGAGGTCGAGGCGGTTGGCGATGACCGAGATCAGGGCCATCAACAGCACGACGAGGATCAGGATGGCGGTCAGGCGCGGCACCAGCAGCAGGCGCAATCGCTCGAGGTAGAAGCGCACCAGCAGGCCGGCGCCGACCACGAGGACGAACAGGGTGATGCCCGCGACCAGGGCCGTCTCGCGGAAGGCGAGGGCCACCAGCACCGGCATGAAGGTGCCGTAGGTCTTGATGCCGATGATGTTGCGCAGGATCAGCATCATGAAGGCGCCGATCGGCACCAGCAGCAAGACCTTGTAGACCTCCTGCGCCTGCAGCGGCAGGGAGAGCAGCGACCAGCGGATGTAGTTGGCGTCCTGCACCTCGAGGCGGCGCTGCGCCATGGCCATCGCGTCGGCGAGGTTGTAGCTGACGGTGTACATCAGCGAGGGCGTGGCGTCGCTGTCCATGGCCAGCAGCGGCTCCGGCGAGACGTTCCAGAGCAGCAGGTCCTTCGGCAGGCCTTCCGCGGCGGTGCGCGGGTCGAGCAGGCGCCACTCGGTGCCGGTGTGGACCAGCAACCAGGTCTCGATGCGCGCCGTGCCCTCGACGCCGCCTTCCGGCAGGCGCAGCGCATGCACGAGGCGCGCCGGGATGGTGCGGATGGCGAGCAGGTCGACGAGGAAGCGGGTGCGCAGTTCGTCGTCGACGTTGCCGGAGCCATCCTCGCGGGCGTAACGGTCGAGCAGCAGCTGGGCGCCCTCGTCCGGGGATTCGTTGAGGCGGCGGATCAGCTCGCGCGAGAAGGTGGTGACGTCCGCCGAGCGCTCGCGCACTTCGTCCAGCAGTTCCTGCGCGGCGGCGGCGTAGGGTTCCTCGAGCTCCGGCGGCGTCAGCAGCTCGGGCTGCAGGTCAGAGAGGAGGGTCTCGTCCTTCAGCTGCGAACGGACGATCGTGGCGCGGTAGTAGAGGTCCTGCTCGCCGACGGCGTTGCGGGTGGCCCACTGCACTTCGCGGCCCTGGGGCTCGCGCTCGGGGATCTTGGAATAGCCACGGGCGACGTAGCGCTCGTCGAGGACGATCCAGCCAGGCGTCAGGAAGGGCAACTGCAGGGTGAGCGCATTGGCGCGTCGCTGCGGCTGGTATTCGACATGGGCCTGCACCGACCACACCTGCACCGACTCGTCGGGCTGCAGTGGGAACTTCAGCACCTGCCATTTGTAGACGATGGCCGAGGTGGCCAGGGCGATGATGGCGAAGGCGAGAAGGTAGAGGTGGCGCTTGCTCATTCGGCGTTCCGAGGCAAAGGTCCGCACCACCGGAGGGCGCGGCAGGACGGAAGTGTAACCGAGTGCCCGAAGGCCGCCGACGGTGTCAGCGGCTGCCGAGCGCCAGCATCGCGATGGCGAGGGCGTTGATGATCACGTGGCCGAGGATCGGGGCCTCGATGCGCCCGGTTCGCAGGTAGAGCTGCCCGAGGACGGCGCCGATCACCGCATAGGGCACAAGCATCAGCAGCCACACCAGCAGGCCGCGCTCTCCGGGCAGGGGCTGGTGGAGCAGCGCGAACAACGTGCTGCTCAACACCAGGCCGAGCAGAGGTCGCCCGGCTTGGGCGAAGCGATGAAGGCAGACGCGGCGGAACAGGAGCTCCTCGCCAACCGGTGCGGCGATCACCACCATCAGTGCGGTGAGCAGCGGGGCCGCGTTCAGCGCGCTGAGGACGGGATCGATGTTCGAGCCCGTCACCCGTAGACCAAAGTGGGCGGCGAGGTGGTAGTAGCCGAAGGCCAGCGCTTGGAGGGCCAGCGCGGCGAGCACGACCGTTGCGAGCAGACGCCCCGTCCACGGTCGCGGCGCCGAGGGCAGGCGACGACGGTGCAGCAGCCACAGCGCCACGCCCGCGCCCAGGGTGGCAAGCATGGCGAGGGGGATGAGGATCGCCGGCATGCCGCGGATGCCGGGCCCGGGCGGGCCCACGTCGACACCGGCGGTGCGCAAGCCACCAAGAATCAGGCCGATGACCACGCTACCGCCAAAGACCACGACGACAGCGAGAACGGCGTCGAGCAGCGTCGCTCCCGAAAGACGCCATAGCGATCCGGGCGTCGCGCGAGGCTCGTCCAGCGGCGCCGAAGGCTGGCCTGCGTGGTCTGACGCGGCGACCATCAAACGTCGAGGTTGCCGACTTTCAGCGCGTTGTCCTCGATGAAGGCGCGGCGCGGTTCGACCACGTCGCCCATCAGCGTCGAGAAGATCGTGTCGGCGGCGATGGCGTCTTCGATCCGCACGCGCAGCAGGCGGCGCGTTTCCGGGTTCACTGTCGTGTCCCAGAGCTGCTCGGGGTTCATTTCACCGAGGCCCTTGAAGCGCTGGATGGTGCGGCCCTTCTTGGCTTCCTCGAGGAGCCAATGCTGCGCCGCAGCGAAATCGCGCAGCGGCAGCGACTTGCCACCGCGGCTGACGGTGGCGCCGTCGCCAAGGGCGAGTTCGGCGAGCTTCGCCGCGGTGTCGGTGAGGGCCTTCAGTTCGCCGTGCAGCAGCTGCGCGGCGGCGATGGTCTGGCGGCTCGACAGGCCGTGGTGCTGCTTGTCGACATGGATCGCGCTGGGCGTGTCGCCCGCTTCGGCCTGGGCGCTCAGCACGTAGCGCGGCTTGCCGAGGCCGCTGGCCTTGAGCTTGGTGTTTTGTGCATCGCACCATGCGGCGAGCTTGGCGGCATCGGCGAAGGTCTCGGCCGTCAGCGGCTCGGCCTGGTAGATCGTCTCGAGCACCGCGCCGTCGACGCGGTGGCGATGGCGTTCCACGGTTTCCTGTGCAGCGGCGACGGCCTGCATCAGCGACTCGAGCGCGATGCCACGGACCGGCGGCGCGCCCGCCGCCGGAACCAGCTCGGCGTTGTCGATGGCGTTGGAGATCAGGTAGGCGTTGAGGGCGTGATCGTCCTTGATGTACAGCTCGGTCTTGCCCTGCTTGATCTTGTAGAGCGGCGGCAGGCCGATGTAGACGTGGCCGCGTTCGATCAGCTCCGGCATCTGCCGGTAGAAGAAGGTCAGCAGCAGCGTCCGGATGTGCGAGCCGTCCACGTCGGCGTCGGTCATCAGGATGATGCGGTGGTAACGCAGCTTGTCCGGGTTGTACTCGTCCTTGCCGATGCCGGTACCCAGCGCCGTGATCAGGGTGCCGACTTCCGCCGAACCCAGCATGCGGTCGAAGCGGGCGCGCTCGACGTTGAGGATCTTGCCCTTCAGCGGGAGGATCGCCTGGGTCTTGCGGTTGCGGCCCTGCTTCGCCGAGCCACCCGCCGAGTCACCCTCGACGATGAAGAGTTCGGACAGCGCCGGGTCTTTCTCCTGGCAGTCGGCCAGCTTGCCCGGTAGGCCGGCGATATCGAGCGCACCCTTGCGGCGCGTCAGGTCGCGGGCCTTGCGCGCCGCTTCGCGCGCGCGCGCAGCGTCGACGATCTTGCCGGTGATGGCGCGCGCTTCGTGGGGGTTTTCCTGCAGGAATTCCTCCAGCTTGGCCGCGAAGATGGCATCGACGACCGGGCGCACAGCCTCGGTGACCAACTTTTCCTTGGTCTGCGAGGAGAAGCCCGGGTCCGGCACCTTCACCGAGAGCACGGCGATCATGCCCTCGCGCATGTCGTCGCCCGACATCGCGATCTTGGCCTGCTTGGCGATGCCGCTCTTCTCGATGTAGCGGGTGAGGGTGCGGGTCAACGCGGAGCGGAAGCCCGTCAGATGCGTGCCGCCGTCCTTCTGCGGGATGTTGTTGGTGAAGCAGTAGATCGTCTCGTGGTACGCGTCGCTCCACTGGACGGCGCAATCGACCACGATGCCGTCCTGCTCGCCGCTGATCGAGATCACGCTGGGGTGCAGCGGGGTCTTCAGCTGGGCGAGGTGCTCGACGAAGCTGCGGATGCCGCCCTCGTACTCGAACAGGTCGCGCTTGCCGTCGGGACGCTCGTCGACCAGCTCGATCCGGACCCCGGAGTTCAGGAAGGACAGCTCGCGCAGGCGGCGCGCGAGGATGTCGTAGTGGAACTCGGTGTTCTGGTTGAAGGCGGTGGCGGAGGGCCAGAATCGGACCTCGGTGCCGCGCTTTTCGGAGGGCTCCAGCTGCTTCAGCGGGTACACGGGCTCGCCGTGACGGTACTCCTGCTGGTAGTGGTGGCCTTCGCGCCAGATGTCGAGCAGCAGCTTCTCGGACAGCGCATTGACGACGGAAACGCCGACGCCGTGCAGGCCACCGGAGACCTTGTAGCTGTTGTCGTCGAACTTGCCGCCCGCGTGCAGGACGGTCATCACCACCTCGGCGGCGGAGATGTCGCGCCCCTGCTTCTCGCTCTCCTTGGCGTGGCGGCCGACGGGGATGCCGCGACCGTTGTCGGACACCGACACCGAGCCATCCTCGTGGATCGTGACCAGCACCATGTTGGCGTGGCCGGCCAGGGCCTCGTCGACGGAGTTATCGACGACCTCGAACACCATGTGGTGCAGGCCGGACCCGTCGTTGACGTTGCCGATGTACATGCCCGGACGCTTGCGGACGGCCTCCAGGCCTTCCAGGGCGGTGATGCTGTTGGCGTCGTAGGTCGGGGTGGCCGGGGTGCTGGGGGTCTGTTCCGTCATGCTCTGCGGCTGCGTTGCGGGCGGATCGTAGCGGTAAGGCCAACGGGCGCCGAAAGTAGGCCAGCCGGGCGCCCATGGAGCGGGGCAGGGCGTCGGCAGCATCTCGGGCGGCGCCCGGGACGGCCGGCGCGGAGCCGGGCTGGAACGGCTCGATTATAGGGGTTCCGGGGAAGCGACGGCGCTTGGTGTTCCACGTGGAACCCGGGGCGCGGCTAGGGGCACAAGAACCGTCGGGTGGCCAAGGAACACCCTGACTCACCGGTGGCCGAAGCCATCGGGGACGCACTGGTGTCTGCCGGACACGGCAGGGATCGAGGGCTCAGCCTACTCGACCGCCGTCGAGGTGATCTGCCCGCCCTGTTCCACGTGGAACACCCCCCAGCCCGGCGCTCGAAGCGCCAGATCGTCGTCCCAGCGGGTGCCACTGACGATCGTTTGATACCTGCACTCAGCCACCCAGTCCAGAACAGCCGCCTGCCGCGAGGGATCCAGCTCCGCTTGCAGATCGTCCAGCAACAGGAGGCTACGTTCCCCGGACCACTCGCGAAGGGCCTCGGCCTGAGCCAACACCAGGGCCAACGCCACCAACTTGGCCTGGCCTCGCGACAACTGTTCCGCGTCCACACCGAAAGGTTGGCCGAGGTCCACATCCGCCCTCTGGGGTCCGATCGTGGTGTAGCCAAGCTCCCGGTCACGGGGGCGGTTCAACAACAGGAGGTCTGACAGGGAGGCCTCCGACTGACGCCAACCCGGGCGCAACTGCAGGTCCGGCGGCGCCACTCCCGCCGCAAGCGTCGGCCAGACCCGATCAAGACCGGGTCGCCACAGGGCCAAAGCGGTTACGCGCTGTGCCACGAGGCCATCAGCCATGAGACCCATCTCACGCTCCCAGGGCTCGAACTCTGGATCGGGGGCGCCGGCGCGGAGCAGAGCGTTCCGCTGCTTCAAGGCCCGCCCATAGCGTCGAGCAGCCTCCGCAAACCGAGGTTCCACGTGGAACGCGAGCCAATCCAAAGCCCGACGCCGCTCTTCTGCGGGCCCGGTCACGACCTGGGACGACTCCGGGTGGAAGCACAACACCGGGAAGGGGGCGGCCAACTCGCTCAAGCTCGACACGGCGACCGCATCCAAACGCCCCTCCCAACGGTCGCCGGCGTGCCGCAGCCCGGACACCCGGGAGCGGCCCCCGTCATCCGTCCATCGCGCAACCACTTCCAAGGCCGGCTCGCCCCGCTGGACCAGACCGTCCACAACCCGACCCCGGAAGCTACGCCCAAAACCCAGCAGACACAGGGCCTCCAGCACGCTGGTCTTTCCCGCCCCGTTGGGACCCACCAACCACGCGCCAGGAGCAGGCAAAGCCAAGCCCACCGAGCCCAAGCAGCGCAGGTGGCGGATCTCGACCGACTCAACCCGCATGGCGTCCCCCGCCCCCATGCCCGGGACAAGCGCTGGGATCCAGACTCGTGGCGCATCGGCGACACCCCACAGCACGACGCCCGGCAAAACCGGGCGTCGGGAGAATCGTCAGCGGAGATCGCAACGCGGTCACAGGCGCAGCGGCATCACCACGTGGCGGCTGCGGTCGCTGTCCTTTTCACGCACCAGCACAGAGGAGTTGGCATCCCGGAGGTTGAGCACGACCGACTCGCCCTTGAGCGCGCCGAGGGCGTCCAGCAGGTAGGTCACGTTGAAACCGATGGCCAAGCCGTCGATCCGGGTTTCCACCTCCAATTCCTCGTGCGCCTCTTCCTGCTCGGGGTTGTGCGCGACGATGCGCAGCAGGCCCGGGGCCGCCTCGAGCTTCACGCCGCGGAACTTTTCGTTCGACAGGATGGCGGCGCGCTGCAGCGCCGAACGCAGCACTTCGCGGTCCAACTCGACGGTCTTGTCGGCACCGATCGGAATGACCGCCTCGTAATCCGGGAAACGGCCGTCGATGAGCTTGGTCGTGAAGCTGACGTCCTCGCGGCGAAGGCGAAGGTGGTTACGCGCCAGTTCGAGCTCGACCAGGCGGTCGCCGCCTTCCAGCAGGCG
>Ga0315901_10010239_pt1 | contig 10685 bp, 8 predicted proteins | sample LakEriMetagenome_10_FD_203761 | JGI IMG/M metagenome (GOLD analysis project Ga0315901, IMG submission 203761) | Freshwater fungal communities from buoy surface, Lake Erie, Ohio, United States - Buoy 2 MA116 | ecosystem: Environmental > Aquatic > Freshwater > Lake | place: USA: Lake Erie, Ohio...
GATCAAATTCATCCGCTTCAATAACAGCATATTCGCTTTGTTTATTAACCAATAAATTGGAATTGAAATTTGTTGAAATGCCCCCCAAAAAAGCATTGCATTTCCACGTACTTTCATTCAATATATGAGCAAGAAGTGTGCTTGTCGTAGTTTTGCCGTGAGTACCAGCGACACATAAGCCTTTCAAGCTATTCGTAATCAAACCAAGAACTTCTGATCGTTTCAAAATAGTAAATCCTTGTTGAATCAAGTAATTTAGTTCTCCATGGTTATTCGGAATAGCTGGAGTAAGAATAACTAAAGTTGTTTGTTGATCAATAAACTGGGAAGGAATTTCGTGGGATAAATCTTCAAAATGAATGAAACATCCTTCTCGAATTAATTCGTCCGTAAGTGGGGATGGAGTTTTATCATAACCACCAACCACATAACCTGATGAATTGAAGTAACGAGCCAGTGCTGACATTCCAATCCCTCCAATTCCGATGAAATATACCGATTTAAAATCAGTCAAATGAATTTTATCATTAAATATCACTTCCATTTGCTTTTTGCGTTTGAAATACAAACATCAACAATATCTTTCGTCGCCATGGGTTTACCAAACTTCACTATATTCATTGCTAGGTCATTCATCTTCGACTGATTATTCAGTAGTTCAAGTACGGTATCTACAAGTTTTGCTTTTGCATCCATATCATTTACTAATAATGCAGCGGAATCATTCACTAAGGTCATGGCATTTTTCGTTTGATGATCCTCAGCCACATTTGGAGAAGGAACCAAAATTGTTGGTTTCCCAACAATCGAAAGCTCAGAAACCGAAATGGCTCCCGCTCTAGATATAACAACGTCTGCTACAGCATAGGCTAAGTCCATTCGATCTATAAATTGAAATAAATGAATCGATGGTAATTGTCTTTTTTTAACTGAAACAGACATATCCGAATGATAGAGTCTCCCGCACTGCCAGAGGACTTGGACACCTGAAGCATCAAGTTTTTCCATTCCATATTTAATCGCTCGATTCAATGTTTTCGCTCCTAAAGAACCTCCGATTACCAAAATTGTTTTTTTGGTCGAATCCAATTTGAAATGTGCTATTGCTTGGTCTCTTTTTCCTTGAATTTCAACCATATCAGCCCGAACAGGATTGTCAGTGTAAACAATCGAATTTTTTGGAAAAAACTTTTCCATATTTGGATAGGCAGTACATATCGCTTTCGCTTTTTTTGCTAATAACTTATTTGTTTTTCCAGGAAAAGAATTTTGCTCCTGAATCAATGTAGGAACTCCTATCCAATTAGCCATTTTTAGCGTAGGACCACTGGCATATCCACCAACACCAATTACTAATTGGGGCTTAAATTTTTTGATTATTTTCCTCGCCTTCAGTAAACTCGATACTATTTTAAATGGCAATTTCAAATTGGATAAGGTAAATTTTCTCTGAAATCCTTGAATTGGAAGCGCTTTGATTTTATATCCGGCTTTGGGTACCCGCTCCATTTCCATTTTTCCTTCCGCTCCTACAAAAAGTATATGACAATGTGGAAACCTCAACTTTATTTCATCCGCAATTGCAATGGCAGGAAATATATGTCCACCTGTTCCACCTCCTGAAATTATTACCCGTTCTAGTTTCATAGTTCCTCAAAAGAATTTACGGTATTAGACTTTGATTTTTTTTGCTGACTATAAGCAATTGATTGAATTATTCCAATAGAAACACATGCCATAATTAACGCCGAGCCTCCCATGGCGAGCAGAGGCATATTTTGACCTGTAACAGGAAAAACACCCGTACAAACTAGCATATTCACGGAAGCTTGAGTAAGTAATAATATTCCTATACCCAAACAAACATAGGTTTCAAAAACTTTTTCGGCATTCAATGCTATCCGAATAATACGATATAATAGGATTAAGTAAGCTAATATTAACAATAACGCTGAAAACGATCCAAACTCCTCAACAAAACTTGCATAATAGAAATCTGCATAAGCCTCTGGAATGTATTCTTTTAACTTCCCATCACCTACTCCTTGACCAGTAATTTGTCCATTATGTATTGCAAGTCGAGCATTTAACGCTTGTGCATTTGAAAGAACGTCTTTATCATCCTCAAGTTTGTTAAAAATTCGGTTTTCCCAAGTTTGATATCGAGGTAATAAATTAAGCCCAGGTGCAGCTTTATGAACACCAACGGCCATGATCCCTAATAAGATAATCCCACAGAATATGACAAACAGTTTTTTAAATGGGACTCTACCAATAAACATTATTGTTATGCATATCATAAATAGTAAGGCAGCAGTTGAAAAATTATCTTTTACAATTAAACCACATATCAATCCTACCGGCCAAAATATGGGCAAAATCCCCTCTCGCCAATCGTTTAAATCATCTTGATGCCGAACTAGTAATTTAGATAAGTGAATGATTATAGCAACCTTTGCAAAGTCGGAAGATTGAAAAGTTAATCCGATGAATGGGATTCGAATCCAACGTCCAGCATCATTAATTTTGGAGCCAAAAAGTAAGGTATATATCAATAAACCAATTGCCAGATAAAATGCAAATTTTGACAATTGTGAAATGTATTTTGAATCGCGTAAATGAATCCAGTACATAGCAAAAAAACCAATCAAAACATAAACAAAATGCTTGTACAAATATTGAACAGGTGATCCACCTTCCATTTTTACGAGAATCGGAACAAAACTATAAACGGTTACCAACGAAAATGAAAGTAGCAACAATGACACTACCCAGATCGCAGGATCCCCTTTAAGATATTTCAGGTATGCTTTCATTTTACCTGTAAAAGTGTCAAATAGTCGTTAAATTGTTTTTTCTGGAATTCCCAATCGGATTTAGAATAACTAAAAAGAAGAATCGATGGTCTGATTTTCATTTTTTCAATTCGAGTAAAAGCTTCAGAAATAGTTAAAACAATCGAAAAATCATTGGACGAAAAATCAGAATCCAACTCGAATTCATTTTCCAACAAAATCGTATAATGTATTTTTTCAGTTAAATCAATATTGAGTTGGAGTACTTCATCTCTTTCTTGATAAGACGCAATCCATATTATGGGAAAAGGAAAAGATCCCATAGTCGCTGAAAGCACATTTGGTTTTGGATTTATCCATGAAAACACATCCATTCCCCACAGCTTTCCGTGAGACTGCATGGAGGTATCAGACATCTTCAATAAGCCTTCTTTTCTGGCCTGAACGATTGTGTTTTCAATTTTTTCAATTTCTTTTTCACTCATATGAAAGCTTCTTTAAAGGGCTCTTACAGCCAGTTTATATTGATTGCCTCGATCTTCATAATTCTCAAATAAGTCAAAGCTTGCACAAGCAGGTGAAAGCAAAACAGTTTCATCTTTTTTAGCAAGCCTACAAGCATAAGCAACTGCTTCTTTTGCTGATTGCGCCTCAACTATCGTTTCAACTATACCTTGGAATTCATCAATTATTTTTTGGTTCTGAAGACCCAAGCATACTATTGCTTTAACTTTATCTTTCACTAATTCGGTAAGTTCAGAATAATCGTTCCCTTTATCTACTCCACCAACTATCCATACGGTTGGTTTGTCCATACTTTCCAACGCAAACCAAGTTGAGTTGACATTTGTTGCCTTCGAGTCATTGATAAATTCAATACCATTGACTTTTGCTACAAACTCCAATCGATGTTCGACATTGGTGAAATCTTGGAGGCTTTCGCGCACTACATCTTTACGGATTTCGAGTATTCTAGCTGCGATTCCGGCAGCCAAAGCATTCTGGGTATTGTGCTTACCCTTAAGAGCTAATTCATGAATTGACATGTTGAATTGTTTGTTTATGTTTATTATTAGTTGTTTTTCATTTGCAAAACCACCGATTTCTATTTCATCTTTTATAGAAAAAGGAGCTAGTTTCATCTTTAGATTTTTTTTATTTATTTCAGCGGAAATTATTGGGTCATCTTGATTAAAAATGAACCAATTATCGGAAGTTAGATTTTGAAGAATTCGGAATTTGGAGTCAATGTAATTTTGCATATCATAATTATATCGATCCAAATGATCAGGAGTAATATTTGTTAAAATGGCTACATCTGCCCGGAAATCATACATGTCGTCCAATTGAAATGAACTGATTTCCAGAACATAATAGTCAAAATCATTTTCAGCAACTTGCTTTGCGTAACTTTGACCAATGTTCCCAGCCAACCCAACGTTAAAACCAGCTTTCTTTAGAATGTGATAAACCCATAGTGTGGTTGTGGTTTTTCCATTACTCCCTGTTATACAAATATTTTTTGCTGTGGAATAATACCCAGCAAACTCAATTTCAGATACAATTTTGATGTTTCTATTACGCAGAGCAACTATCAATGGCGCTGTTTCAGGTATTCCAGGTGATTTTACAACTAAATCAGAATTTAATATCCTTTCTTCGTCATGAGTTCCTTGCTCCCAGTCAACATCAAGTTGACTCAATATATCCTGAAAATCCGCTTTTATTTCACCTCGATCTGATACAAATACACTCCAACCCATTTTTTTGGCTAAAATGGCTGTACCTACACCGCTTTCTCCGGCACCCAATATGGCAATATTTCCGGGTTGAATTTTCATTATCTCAATTTCAATGTTACAATTGCAATTACAGCAAGTAATACTCCTACAATCCAGAAACGTGATACAATCTTCGCTTCATGAAGGCCAACCTTTTGAAAATGATGATGTAATGGAGCCATTTTGAATATTCTGCGCCCTTCCCCAAACTTTCTTTTGGTGTATTTAAAATAACCAACCTGAAGGATCACTGAGAGATTTTCAATTAGAAAAACACCGCATAAAACAGGTATTAATAATTCTTTTCGAATTGAAATTGCAAATACAGCGATAATTCCACCTAATGCTAGACTTCCGGTATCTCCCATGAAAATTTGAGCGGGAAAAGAATTATACCAAAGAAACCCAATACAAGCGCCTACAAAAGCCGCGCTAAAGATTACCAATTCCTCCGCATATGGAATATACATTACGTTCAAATAATCTGCAAATTTTGCATTTGAGCTTACATAAGCTAGGACAGCTAGGGCTATTCCAATTATTGCGGAAGTACCTGTCGCTAAACCATCTAAGCCATCAGTCATATTGGCACCATTCGAAACAGCAATCACAATAAAAATGATAATTGGAATGAAAATTAACCAGCCGTAACTTTTCTCCAAATCTCCAATTAGCCAATTGTAGTTGAATTCATTTCCTTTGATAAAAGGAATAGTAGTTGTCATATCGTCTGTTCGTATCCACTTATAATTTTCATTATTGTTGTTTACATGTTGATGCGTTACAAATTGTTCTCCTGCATTTAATTTATAATCAATAGGAACTCTTTTGTGAACTACAACATCTTCGGAAAAGTATAAAATACAGCCAACGATTAATCCAACACCAATCTGACCTACAACCTTAAATTTCCCCTTTAGACCTTCTTTATTTTTCTTAAAAACCTTAATATAGTCATCCAAGAAGCCTATTAATCCCAACCAAATAGTGGCTAAAACCATTGTGATTACATAGACGTTATGCAGTTTAGCAAAAAGCAAGGTTGGAATAAGGATTGCACCCAAAATAATTAATCCTCCCATGGTTGGTGTTCCTGACTTTTCAATTTGGCCAGCAAGTCCTAAATCCCGCACTGTTTCACCAATTTGTTGCCTTCTCAATAAATTAATTATTTTCTTTCCAAAAAGAATCGAAATAATCAAAGAAGTAATGAGAGCCATTGATGCCCTAAATGAAATGAAATCAAACAGTCCCGCACCGGGAAAATTAAATTCGTCTAAGTAATTAAATAGATAGTATAGCATTATTTACCGATTAATTCAAACATATTTTTAGTAACTTGATAATCATCGAAATCATGTTTCACTCCATTGATTTCCTGATATTTTTCATGTCCTTTTCCCGCAACTAGTATGATATCCCCTTTGTTAGCCAATGAAACAGCCGTTTTTATAGCTTGAGATCGATCCAAAATACTTAGCACTTTACCGGACAAATTCACTGGAACCCCTTCAAACATTTGATTTAAAATTGTTTGAGGGTCCTCCGTTCTTGGATTGTCAGATGTTAATATTACTTGGTCGCTCATTTGGCAAGCAATTCTCGCCATTTCAGGGCGTTTTGCCGCATCTCTATCGCCACCGCATCCAACAATGGTAAATACCTGCTCTTGCTTTTTACGAATTGCATTAATCGTGGACAAAACATTTTCTAATGCATCTGGCGTATGTGCATAATCCACGATCGCGGTTATACCTCCTGTACTCTTTAAATATTGAAAACGCCCATCTACTGATTCAAGCGAACTAATTACTTGTAGTATTTCATCCTCTTTCTGATTTAATAATATACCTGCCGAATAAACAGCCAGAAGGTTGTATGCATTAAATTCTCCTATTAATTTTGTCCAAACTTCAGTCCCATTAATTTGTAAGAGCATTCCGGAAAACTGATTTTCAAGAACCTTTACTTTGAAATCAGCAGGTGATTTCAATGCAAACGTGTACGTTTTAGCCTTTGTGTTTTGGAACATTACCAACCCATTTTTATCATCTATATTGGTTAAAGCAAATGCTGATTTAGGGAGCTCATCGAAAAATCTTTTCTTAACTTGGATGTATTCAGAAAATGTTTTATGATAATCTAAATGATCGTGTGTTATGTTAGAAAAAATCGCTCCTGTAAAGTGAATACCCCCAATACGATGTTGATGAATGGCATGAGAACTTACTTCCATGAAGACAAATTCGCATCCTGCTTGAACCATTTCAACCAAAAGTTTATTCAACGAAACTGCGTCTGGTGTTGTATGTGTTGATGGGATTTCTTTTTCCCCAATTTTATTAACCACGGTTGATATTAAACCACAAGCATAACCTAATGAAGTAAAAGTCCTGTAAAGTAATGTAGCCGTTGTTGTTTTCCCATTTGTTCCGGTTATGCCAACCAATTTTAACGATTTTGAGGGATTTCCAAAAAAATCTGCTGCAATTAAGGCCAGGGCCTCCAATGTATTATTAACTTGAATAAAGGTTACGTGAGGATAAGAATGAAAATCACTAAATTCTTCAACAACAATAGCTCTACAGCCTTTGTCAATTACTTGAGAGATATATTGATGACCATCCGTTAATGATCCTCGAATTGCAAAAAATAACGAATGAGAATCTACCTTTCTAGAATCGAAAACAAGGTCATTTATCAATAAATTGACATCTCCGGAAAGAACTTTCGCAGAAACATTTAAAATATCTTTGAGATTTTTCGTCATTATTGTAACACTATTTCTATTACACCACCTTTAAACACAGGATTGCCGGCCGTAATTGACTGAGAAACTACCTTTCCCCATCCTTTTACTCGAGCAATCATACCTTGAGATTCTATTAAATAGACAGCATCTTTGGCATTCATTCCTATCAAATTCGGAATCAAATCTTTATTAACAGGCATGTTTTTCAATGTCAATTTGTTTTCTTCTAAAATTCCAACCAACCAATCTGAGCCATCCAAAAAATTTGGTCTTAACTGAAAAAATTTTAACACGGATAATATTTCATTTCGATTACCATTTTTTACCATTGGCATATCAATACTTCGAGGTCTATTCTCGTTAATAGCCTTATGATACTTCAAGGTTTTGGAATATACTTTATTCGCGATTGCTCCGAATACTGTTCCTGCCACTTTTGCCCCATAGAACTCTACTTGAGGATTGGTAACAACCACAATACAAGAATAAATTGGATTATTAGCTGGGAAATAACCGACAAAAGAAGCTTGGTAAGATTTCAATTCTGAATCATACCCCTTATCACTATCTAATAGCCTTGCTGTACCTGTTTTACCAGCAATAGTAAAAAGAGATGAAGTTATTTTTTTACCTGTTCCATTAACCATTACACCTTCCATGCACGCTTTCAAATCACGAATTGTTTCTTGTGAACAGATTTGACTATTCACAATGACAGGATCAAACTTCTTTATTACTTCCCCATTTCTTCTTATCTCTGTTACAAATTGTGGTTTCATCATTTTGCCGTTGTTAGCAACTGAATTATAAAGATTTAATATTTGTAGAGGAGTCATTAATACTTCATATCCAATTCCCATTGAGGGTAGAGACAATCCTGACCAACCTTTTTTATCGCCCGGTCTATTAAATCGAGGAGTTCCCTCCCCGGGTAAATCAATTCCTAGCGGTTTGGTAAGGCCAAACTTATCCAACCTGCTTAAAAAAGCTTCCGGCTCTGAACGATATGCGTTGAAAATAATGGACGAAAACACGTTGGATGAATTCTCAAACGCTCCTTTAATCGTTATTCTTCCGTACCCTCTTCCTTCATTAGCATCTTCAAAAGTTTTCCCGGTAAATGTATATCTCCCTGATGCTCGAACAGAATCGGTTATTTTGACTTTTTCATCCTCCAACACAGCCATCAACGAAGCCAATTTGAATGTTGAACCAGGAACTTCTGTAACACCTATAGCATAATTCAATTTTTCAGAATAATTTCCTGCTTTGTCTCGTGTTAAATTTGACATGGCTCTAACAAAACCCGTTTTGACATCCATCACAACTACACATCCACTTTGGGCATTTTGACTTTTTAATTGCCTTTCTAGTTCAGAGTGAGCCACCTCTTGGATTTCTTTGTCGAAAGATGTAACTACATCAGCACCTTCAACCGCTTCTTTAACGATTTTCCCTGTTTTTTTCCACCCCGTAGAGATTCGTTGCTCAATCTCCTGACCAGGACTACCTTTCAAGTAATCGTAAAATGCACCTTCAATACCTACTTTTACAACACTTTTTCCTTGTGCATTGTAATACCCTAAAGTCCTACTCATCATATCGCCATTAGGCCTCTTTCGTTCGATAATTTCAATAGAATCAATCAGACCACCTTTTAACTTTCCAAGTCTAAAAATTGGAAGAGCTGCAATTTTCTTTCTTTCTTCATTGGTAACTCTTTTACGAATCAATAAATACCTATTTCCTTTTTCTCGAGCTGATCGTATTTCATCGTAATATTCACGTGCAGATTTATCAGGGTACATTTTAGACAAACCTTCACATAAGTCAGACAGTTCGCTTTCAAAAACTTTTTCGTCAATAACTGTTGGGTCCATCCGAATATCAAAAAATGAAACTGAAGTCACCAAAGGAATCATATTCATATCAAGAATTTCCCCACTGCGAGGGATTTTACTCACCATTCGAACCGGTAACTTATCCTCACCAAAAGACAATATTTTGGATGCTCCTTCAAATTGAATGGAAATTGTTTTGTACAAGACAACAACCATTAGGATAACGAACCCTATATAAATGGCATAAGCTTTTAACAAAATATGTTTGTCTTCACTTTTCATTTTTCAACTTCTGTAGTATCTTTTCTTTTTATTCGAATTACTTTCGTTTCGTTTTGATTTTCCTTTAGCGTACTATCCAGCTTCTCAACTAGTTTATAACGCAAACCTTCCTCTTCTACCTTTGCTTTAGTTTCTACATAATCTGCGGTGGTTTGATCTACTTCCCGTTGTGCCTGGTTTATGTCTTTTGACAATTGTTTACCATAATAGCTTTTGGCAACCAAAACAAGAAGCAAAAAAATCAAAAAGAAAATGTAACCTAGATTATCCAAGACAAATCCTTTTGTCAAGAACTCTCCGTTCAATATCATGGTAAGAGCACTCTTTCTCGATTTTCGAGCAGACTTTTTGCCTTTCATTGTAGATGAATCCTTCGATTGATCTTTATCTATGTACTCGTTATCTTTCATTTCTTTCTGCAATTCTCAAACGCACACTTCTTGCCCGCGAATTATTTGCTATCTCAATATCATTGGGAATAATTGGGTGTCTATTAATCTCACGAAAAGGCTTTATTAAATTTCCAAAAAAGTCTTTTTCCTCCTTACCATCCATTGAACCATGCTTGAAGTAATTTTTCACTAATCGATCTTCAAGTGAATGATATGACATCACCACTAATCGTCCTTTATCAGCTATCATATCGGTAGCTGAGATTAATAACTTCGTAAGAACCCCAAGCTCATCATTAACTTCAATGCGAAGAGCTTGGAAAACTTGGGCATAGAACTTATAATCTTTAAATTTTGGAGCAAAGGGTCGAAGGATATCACACAATTCTGTTGTTGTTTGAATCCGTTTGTAATTACGCTCCAAAACTATGGTTTGAGCCATTTTTCTAGCTTGATTTAACTCACCATATTCTTTAAATAAATAAACCAACTGATCCTCGTCATATTGATTGATTATTTGTTGTGCCGATTTTTCGGATCGTTGATTCATACGCATGTCCAATTCGGCATCAGCGCGGAAAGAAAAACCACGCTCTGACAAATCAAACTGATGTGATGAAACACCCAAGTCTGCTAAAATTCCATCAACTTTTGAAATTCCTAGAGCACTTAAATGATTGGATAAATAGGAAAAATTAGACGGAATGAAATAAAAGTTATCTGCCGCCCATGCATTCTCTTTCGCATCAGGATCTTGATCAAAAGCAATGAGCTTTCCTTTTTCGCTTAATTTGGAAAAAATAGCCCGAGAATGACCCCCACCCCCAAAAGTGACATCAACA
>Ga0315901_10010241_pt1 | contig 10683 bp, 8 predicted proteins | sample LakEriMetagenome_10_FD_203761 | JGI IMG/M metagenome (GOLD analysis project Ga0315901, IMG submission 203761) | Freshwater fungal communities from buoy surface, Lake Erie, Ohio, United States - Buoy 2 MA116 | ecosystem: Environmental > Aquatic > Freshwater > Lake | place: USA: Lake Erie, Ohio...
GTTTTGAGTGTAATGGGAAATGAATACCGCATCGACCAGGGATTAGAGTAAATTATCGAATCCCCGCAATCTTACCAGAACGATTGAGATACCGCCATGGTGGCTTGTTGAAACAATCCCTCAGCGGCATCACGCCGATTCAGTTTAAAGCAAAATTCGTCCAAATAAAGTTGTACATACTTTCCTTTGATCCTGTGGTAAATACCTAGTATAACTCTCCTTGCATTGGCAACCATGATTTTTCCCCATGAATTTTTACTGGATTTTTCCTTAGCTGAGCAAGCTCCAATGTTGTAAGCATGAACATATTGAGATAAATCTACACCTTTGGATTTTTTGGATAACCCAACATACATCTCCCCGAAATCAATGGAGAGGCTATTATCTTTTTTCCGTGCCATCGCATTCTTCACCTCCATTTTCCAATAATGGGTGATTGTTTTTTCTTCATCAGTACACAAAGATGCTAACGCAATTTCCTTATCTTGAGTATTTTGAGGCAATCCCTTGATCTTCCCTCTCTTGAGTTTTCTCCCATCTGGCTGCGCATGGAGAAAGTAGCTCTCATTGAATTGCACAATTCCTTGTAGTGTTACCGAGTCCTCTCTGTTTCCCATGGCATTGCGTATTCGGTGCATGAGCGACCAAATAGTATCGTAGCGTTTGTGTTGTAATTGTCGTTGCAATTCTTTGGCGGAGACCCCTTTTTTGGTGGCGGTCATAAAAGCCATTGCCAAGTACCATTTTCTCAAGGGAAGATTAGAACCTTGCATAACTGTGCCGCTTCTGATGGTGGTTCTGAAATTACATTGAGCACAATGCCATTGCGATTTGGCTTTGAGCCAATAATGTTTCTGCCCTGCACATTTTTTGCAAATTATTCCGTGCTGCTCACGGTTCAATCGAAAATGATCGATACAACTCTCCTCGTGGGGAAAGTCCTGGATGACATGTAAGATATTCATAACCTTCAAATTTTGTGCAAAACAAGAAAGTCACTTTGTAACCTACTTACAAAGTAAAATAGAGGTACGATTGCGGGGATACGGTCTAAATAAAGTTAAAATCAATTGTTTAGTAATGTTTTCAAAATCCGTTTTATGACAAAAGTCATATATTTACAACGCTAATGAAAACACCATACAAAGCCCTCTGGAAATCAGCCATATTCATTGAATCTCCTGCACTGAAGCGAATTCTTCTACTTTCCATTTTGGTCAGTGTTTTTCAACTGACTCTACCCTTAGGTTTGCAAAGTATCACCACCTTCATTGCCGGAGGGGAGTTTACGATGGGTGTGATCTCCATCGTATTGGTGGTAATGATTACAACCTTACTTTCTAATCGCTGGCAAATTGCATTGCTCAAAGAAGGTGAGGATTTGGAAGCTCGTTGGTTTGAAAAATTTTCCCGAGCCTATTATAAAAAATGGAAATTATATCAAGCCGATCAGCACTTAGATCACTATCAAGAAAAATCCAATTACTTCATCGAAATTACCAGTATTCAAAAAGGATTTAGCAAAAAACTAATTGAATGGATGAATGCAGCTCTGCAACTCATTCTTGGGTTGGTGCTCATTTCCTTCTACCATACTTTCTTTTTGGCCTTCGGTATTCTCTTGGTCGCTATTGTTGTCATTGTAATCAAAATCAAAGGGAAAGCTTCCATTCAAACAAAAATGGCCTTATCTGAAAGTAAGTACGACATGTACGGATTTTTGAGAAGCCCAACCATAGAGAAAAACGTACTTTCAGAGTACAACGATCAATATCAGGAGCGAAAAAAAGCGCATTTCTTAACGGTGCTTTTTCAAATCCGCTATTTCTTAGTCTTTAAACTGGTCATCATTGGAGGAATGATGTTATTGGGAACCTATCTCGCCATCCTTCAACAAATTTCGATAGGCCAATTTCTTGCCGCTGAAATTGTGATCGTTCTAATTGTCAATAGTCTTGAAAAAATTATCACCTCTATTTCCAGTGTTTATGAAACCATAGTGTCTTTTGAAAAAGGCCTAGCGATATTTGCTGATGAGTTTCAAACGAGTCAAGAATCAGATGATCCCGATAGCATTTGGTATCGTCCGGAATCCTCCAGTCCGTTTTGGAACCTCCAGCGAAAATTGACCATGTATCTTGGACTTTTAATTCTATTCCTTTGTTTGCCTTGGACACAAAATATAGAATCTGAAGGAAAAGTAATTTCCCTTTCTCCCAATCAAAGACCTCAATCCATACAATCCATCATCGCAGGACGCATCGAGAAATGGTATGTACAGGAAGGAGACTCTGTCAGAGCTGGCGATACGTTATTGTTTATCTCCGAAGTCAAAGATGAATATTTCGATCCTGGACTTTTGGAAAACACTGGTAATCAACTGCAATCAAAAGAAAATGCCGTAACCAGCTACATGGAAAAAGTGAAGGCGCTTGATCATCAAATTGACGCTTTAATTACCGCTAAAGAAATTAAAAAGCAACAAACCAAGACCAAAATTGAACAGGCCCGATTAAAAATTAAAACCGATAGCGTTGAATACATCGCGGTAGATCGAAATGCGAAAATTGTAGAAGAACAACTGAATCGATATCAATCCCTTCTTGAACAAAATATCATTTCAAAAACGGAGTGGGAAACCAGGCAAATGGCATTTCAGAATGCTGTAGCCAAACGAAATGATCAATCCAACAAGCTGAATATCGCCCGGGCCGAATGGGAGAATGCGGTAAGAGAATACCGGGGCATCGACGCCGAGTATCGAGATAAAATTGCGAAAGCAGAAAGTGATAAACACGCTACTTTTTCTGCCATGTACGATACCGAGGCTCAAGTAACGAAACTCCAAAATCAATATAACAACTACGACAAGAGATCTGGACTTTATTACATCATTGCTCCCCAAGATGGGTTTGTTTCTAAAGTAACCAAATCAGGGATTGGTGAAACCATCAAAGAAGGAGAAGAAGTTGTCCGCATCAGTCCACAGCATTTTGAAACGGCTGTAGAACTCTGGATTTCACCGGTAAATAATCCGTTGGTTCACGAAGGTGAAAATGTGCGAATCATTTTTGATGGATGGCCAGCCTTTGTGGTGAGTGGTTGGAGTCAGATGTCCACCGGACTGTTCGATGGAACCATTTCTAGCATTGATCCCGCTGTCCAGGAAAACGGAAAATTTAGAGTGTGGGTGACACCTCAAGAAGGTGCCAAATGGCCAACCATGTTGAGAATGGGCGGCGGTGCAAGAGGTATTTTGTTATTGAATGATGTTCCATTGATTTACGAACTATGGCGAATTCTCAATGGATTTCCACCCGACTTTTACACCCCTGAAAATAAAGAGAAAGTGGAGGCTAAAAAATGAGGTGGTGCTTAATTCTTGTTGTATTTCATGCTTATACCACTTTTGGTCAAACGTTAAGTATTGAAGAATATCTTTCTTGGGTAATTCAGGAACATCCTCTTTCTGCAAACGCAAAATTATTGTCCGAAAAAGGAAATGCTCAATGGCTTCAGACAAAAGGACTGTTTGATCCCGTTCTATCTAGCAAATGGAAGAACAAATTTTATGACGATAAAAATTACTATCAACAATCCACTACCACCCTTGAAATCCCGACACCCTTTGCCATTGGAATCAATGCCCAACTGGATTTTAACAACGGAGCATACGTCAATCCCAATGATGTGATTCCCAACAATGGACTTGCTTCTTTTGGCATTGCTCTTCCAGTGCTCCAAGGCCTGGTGATTGACGAAAGAAGGATGGCCAAAAGAAGGGCAGAACGAATTCTGGCGATGAGCGAACTTGAGACCACCATTGCCATCAATGAATTGCTCTACCAAAGCTGTGAGCTGTATTTGGATTGGCTCATCAGTGAGAAAAAAGTAGCCATTCAAAATTCACTTTTTCTAGCCGCCAATCAACGACACCAAGCCACCAAAGCTCGATTTTTAGGTGGAGATCGCGCAGCGCTAGACACGCTAGAAAGCTTCATTCAAAAGGAGACAAGAAGGCAACAATACCAAGATGCCAATATCGAAAATATCAAATTCAGAATCGCGTTAGTTGCTTTTAAAAACAACGGAAATAACTCTTCTATATTAAATAAAACCATCGTTCCAGTTCCCACTACCTTCAATGAAATGACAGCCATTGCTATTGTAAAGAATGAAATCGATAAACAACTGCAACAACATCCTGAGATTATCTGGTACCAAACCAAAGCCGATATTCTCAACATTGAGCAAAAATGGAAGAAGGAAAAGTTGAAGCCAAAGTTGAATCTCGAATACAATTTCCTAAATGAATCCACTCAAAATTCCGATTATTATTTCTCCACAGAGAATTATAAATGGGGAGTAGATTTTGCTGTTCCATTATTTTTGAGAGAAGCGCGCGGAGACCTCAAAATGCAACAAATTAAGATTCTTGAAAATCAAAACAATTTAGTTTGGAAACGGCAGCAGATTCTCCAGAAGATAGAGTACTTACAAAATCAGCAGAGCACCATGCGCGATCAATTCAGTATTGCGCAACAAAATAGTTTGAACGGAGAAAAATTACTGCAGGGGGAAAATATCAAATTCAACAATGGCGAGAGCTCTGTTTTCCTTGTCAATCAGAGAGAAAATTATTTTTTAGATCAACAACAAAAAGCGCTTGATTACGAAAAAAAATGGATTCAATCTCATTTAGAATTTCGATATCAATTGTACTTACCCTACACGATTACTCCCTAGTAACTCGTTCTCTATCTCCTTCATTTTCGCTTGGAGCGTCTTCACCTGATCAAAATAACTTGGAGCACCCAAAAAAGGTGTTTTCATGCTGAAATAAAACTTGATTTTTGGCTCTGTTCCACTGGGTCTTGCTGTAATAATAGACCCATCTTCCAATCCAAACTGAATAACATCGGACTTGGGTAATGTCAAATCCGTCTGGTTTCCTCGGAAATCTCGAGATATGGATAGTAAATAGTCCCGAACCTCCACCACCTTTACTCCTCCTAACTTGTCAGGGGTGTTAGATCTAAAATTACTCATCATCTCCTTGATCTTTTTAACACCCTCCAACCCCTTTATAGTAATTGAAACTAACTCTTCATGGTACAAACCGTAACGATCATACATTTCCATCAACATACCCCACAAGCTAGATCCCCGATCCATGCACCAAGCACCCATTTCACTGATAGAAACAGAGGACAACACCGCATCTTTATCTCTTACATCATCCCCTATCAGATAACCATAACTCTCCTCACCTCCGCAAAGAAATTGCTCTTTCCCTTCCAGTTGTTGGATAACAGAGGCGATGTATTTAAAACCTGTCAATGTTTGATAGCAAGGAACACTAAAACTCTTGGAAATCTCTTCTATCAATGTCGAAGTGACAATGGTACGCGCAGTAAAATAGGGCAATCCATTAGTATGTACTCTGCCTGCATTCTGCAAATGATAATAAACCAATAACGCTCCCGTTTGATTGCCATTAAGGAGTGCCATATTGCCATCAAAATCCCTAACACACAATCCCACCCTGTCAGCATCCGGATCAGTGCCCAACACCCACTGTGCATTCACCTGGTTGGCCAAATCAATAGCCATCTGCAAAGCCGCCTTCTCTTCTGGATTAGGAGACTTTACCGTTGGGAAATGGCCATCAGGCTCCTGCTGCTCTTGCACCACATGAATATTTTTAAAACCCAATCTTTGCAAAACCGTTGGTACCATGGTAATACCACTTCCATGGATAGAAGTATACACAACAGAAACATTGCTTTGGCGAGCAATGGCGTCTTTATTCTTCACCCACTTCAAGGCCATTACATTGTATTTTTCATCCCATTCTGCATGGATAATATTGAGCAAATCATCATTGCCTTTAAACACCACATCATTCAGACTTTCCACTGATCTAACCTCTTGAATGATTCCCTTATCATGCGGAGGCACCACTTGAGCGCCGTCTGACCAATACACCTTGTAACCATTATATTCAGGCGGGTTGTGAGAAGCCGTTATTACGATACCAGCCTGACATTTCATATCTCTAACGGCAAAAGACAAAACGGGAGTAGGTCGCAAAGAGGCAAATAAATTCACTCGAATACCATTACCCGTTAACACATCGGCCGCTGCCTTGGCCAATTCTGGCGATTGATTACGAGAGTCATACGCAATGGCCACACTGATCTCCCCACTGCAATTTTTTTTCAAATAATTAGCTAACCCCTGAGTAGCACTACCGATGGTGTAACGATTGATACGCATAGAACCGACACCCATAATGCCTCTCAATCCCCCTGTCCCAAATTCCAAATCATCATAAAATGCTTCTTCCAATTCTGTTGTATTATTTAACAACATTTCTTCAATCACTGATTTTGTTTTAATATCCACAGCCTCTACTAACCAAGACGCTGCTCTCTCTTTTGCATTCATAATTTCTTCCAATCTTCTATACATTCGTTTAATTGTTCTTCCCATGTCAGAGGAATTATCCCTGTCTTCTCCTCCCAAACTTTACTGCTCATTTTTGAATAGGCCGGTCGTTTTGCTTTTTGTGGAAATGCACCAGATCCCACCGCATTGATGTTTACAGCAGGATAAAACGCTTGCAAAATCGCTTTAGCAAAACTATTCCATGTTGTCTGACCTTGCGGCGAATAATGAAGAATTCTCGGAAAAACATCGGCTCTTTTTTTGCATACCGCTATCATTTGCAATAAGTCCTTTGCTAGTACTCTGGCATAGGTGGGAGCTCCATACTGATCATCCACTACATTTAGCTCATTGCGGGTACTCGCCAAACTCAACATGGTTTTAAAAAAATTTTTTCCTTTCGTCGAATACAACCAGGAAACGCGCACAACGGTAGTCTTAAGATTGAATTGCAACGCATTTTGCTCACCCAATAATTTAGACTGACCGTAAACATTCATAGGATTTACCTCATCTTCCGGAGAATAAGGAGCTCCTTTCTCACCATTAAAAACATAATCTGTGGAAATAAAAATCAGCCAACATCCAATCTTGCTGCATTCCTCTGCAATCCAAGTGGTGGCTTCTCCATTGACTAAAAAAGCCAATTCATCCTCCTCTTCTGCCGCTTCTACATTGGTGTAGGCGGCGGCATGCAGGAAAATTGACGGTTGATGAACCCGTATATACTCCCTCACTTTTGGTTCATCGGTTAAATCAAACTCCAACCTATCTGGAAACAAACAATCCCAACCTTTGTCGGCACGCTCTTTCCATAGATCGTGAATAGACCCACCCAGCTGACCAGTAACTCCCGTTACAACCATTTTGTTATCGTTCTTCACGAAGACAATATTAAGGGAAATGATAGATATTTCCTCAAATTTATAATCCCCGCTTTACATTTGCAAGGTGGAAATTCATCACGGCATTCCGTCACATCCTATCCCTTATCCTGTCGTTACGATGGGCACATTTGATGGTGTGCATCAAGGACACCAAAAGCTCATTGAGCAGATGGTAAACGACGCCAAAAGAATCAACGGAAATGCTGTTCTCATTACCTTTCATCCTCATCCAAAACAAATACTATATCCCGATGCGGAGCCATTAAAAATGATCCAAACCATAGAAGAGAAAATCAAATTTCTTCAAACTACCTCACTCGATCATCTCATCATTCTTCCCTTTTCTCTTGACATTGCTCGTTGGAGTGCCGATGAATTTGTTCGCAATGTGTTTGTCAAAGGTCTTGGAGCCAAAAAAATATACATGGGATATGACCACCGATTTGGAAAAAACAGAACAGGTGATTTTTCGCTGATGCAAGAATTGGGTAGTCTTTATCGTTTCGAAATTCATCAACTCGAAGCGGTTTTAAAAGAAAAAACACCCATCAGTTCTACTAAAATCAGAACCGCAATCAGCAATGGGGAGATTGCACTTGCTAACCAAATGTTGGGCCACCCATTTTGTCTCAGTGGCAAAGTGATACATGGGAAGAAGCTAGGCAGAACCATCGATGTCCCAACGGCCAACATTCAAATTCAATATCTCCATAAAATGATTCCAAAATATGGGGTATATATAGGATTGGCATCTATTGAAGGAGACTCTAAAAAATACAAGGCCGCAATTAATATTGGAGTGCGACCAACAGTGGACAATGAACTTAATCTTCATATTGAGGCACATTTAATTTCTTTTAACCAAGATATTTACGACAAAACGCTTACTTTAGAGCTAGTGGAAAGAATTAGAGACGAGCAAAAATTTGAGCATTTTGATCAATTGATTCTTCAGATAAAAAGTGACATTGCATGGGTAAAAAATTACTCCATACCTTCATAGGTGTACTTCTTTTTCAAGTTGCAATTAGTCAATGTCTTTTGTTGTCCGACTTAGATACTTGCAAAATTTATAAATCCATTTCAAGTATTAAGGGCCACGAGAATGAGGTCTATCGTGTAGATTTGAGTAAAAAAAAATTACATGAGATTCCGCAAGAGCTATTTGCACTACCGCACTTACAGGAACTTAGATTCAATAAAAACAATCTTAAAACGCTTCCTGAATCATTGGCTCAATGTAAGGAACTGCAGAGATTAGAAATACAATTCAACGAAATTGACTCCCTGCCGCCCTTTCTCTTCTCGATGAAAAATCTCAAGAAAATTGACTTCGGATACAATTATATCTCCACAATTCCCGACGCCATTAGCCAACTAGAAAATTTGGAGATCCTGGCATTGTGGGACAATCCGATCGAAAAATATTCACGAGAACTGCTCAGCATGGATCGGCTCCGACACCTTGATTTTTCTAATAATTTCATGAGTGAAACCATGCAGCGCGATATGCAGGAAGCCTTACCGAAATGCAAAATGTATTTTCCTATGCCTTGTCAATGTGATTTTGACTGGTGAGCTTTTGCTTACCTTTGAGGCATGAAATACCAACAACTTTCCTCTCAGCTTTATATTGCCAATCGAGCTCGATTGGCTCAAAAAATAGAAAAAGGCGGGCTCGCTGTTTTCACCTCCAATGATATTTACCCTACCAGTGCTGATGGTTCAATGCCCTTTAAACAAGCCAGTGATATTTTTTATCTAACCGGGGTAGATCAAGAAGAAACCATTCTGGTTATTTTTCCCAGTGCCAACTCATCCGCACACAAGGAAATTTTATTTGTAAAAGAAACGAGTGAACACATTGCCGTTTGGGAAGGCGCCAAGCTCACCAAAGAACAAGCGCGAAATCAAACCGGAATACAAAATATCCAATGGGTGCAAGATTTCGATAAAACCATGCGCGTGCTCATGAATGAGGCGCTTTCGCTCTATTTGAACGATAATGCCCATACCCGTGCTACCATTGAAGTAGAAACCAGAGAAATGAGGTTGTCAAAGAAATTACGCGCAGAATATCCTCATCACACTATTGCTCGAATAGCCCCTGCGATGCATCATTTAAGAGCGGTCAAACAAGAAGAAGAAATTCAACAGCTTCAAAAGGCCATTGATATTACTCGCGCGGGGTTTGAAAGGGTACTTCAATTTGTAAAACCAGGCGTTTTAGAATACGAAATTGAAGCTGAGTTTGCTCATGAATTTTTAAGAAGAGGTTCGAGAGGTTTTGCCTACACTCCCATCATTGCATCTGGAGCCAACGCCTGCGTATTGCACTACATTGCCAATGATCAACCTTGCAAAGATGGAGATATCATCCTTTTAGACGTTGGAGCCGAGTACGGCAATTACAACGCAGATATGACTCGTTGTATTCCTGTCAATGGAAAGTTTTCTCAACGTCAAAAAGAAGTATATAATGCTGTTTTACGAGTTATGAAAGCCGCTACCGAATTACTCCGACCTGGAACCATGATCGGTGAATATCATAAAGCGGTTGGCGAACTAATGACCAAAGAATTGGTGGATCTGAAACTGATTAGTATGGACGACGTAAAAAATCAAAATCCAACCTGGCCCGCTTATAAAAAGTATTTCATGCATGGCACTTCTCATTTCCTAGGATTGGATGTGCATGATGTGGGAGACTGGAACATTCCGATGCAGGTAGGCAATGTATTTACGGTTGAGCCCGGAATCTATATTCCAGAAGAAGGATTGGGTATTAGAATAGAAAACAATGTTGTCATTGAACACAACCGAACAAGAAACCTATTCGATGAATTTCCTGTGGAAGTGGAAGAGATAGAGAACTGGATGAACAAATAGTTCACCCAGCTCTTTGCTTCTTTACAATTTCATCCAACGCTTCCTTGAAATACCATCTTCTGATCTAACCTCTATAAAATATAAACCTTTCGTTAAATGGTTAGGATAGATAATAAATTCTTGGTTTTTATCTTGGTTGCTCCATTCGTTTTGATAAACTATTCTACCCGCTGAATCCCAGATTAATATAGTGGCTAATCCTACATGACCCCATCTCAAGTGTATTTCGCCTGTAGTTCCCGGGTTCGGCCAAATTTCGATATCCCTTAATAGTTCCTCATTTAAGTTCTTGCTCATTGTCTCTTCTTCCAACATCGGAGCCGCCGCTGCAATTCCTCTCATTTTGACACATTGATAATCCGTGCCATAATCTCCTACTACACCATTGGCAAATATAGGTCTGATCTGTACTCTCCATTCCGTTCCCGACCCAAATCCTAAGGCCGCCGTTGCATAA
>Ga0315901_10010244_pt1 | contig 10681 bp, 8 predicted proteins | sample LakEriMetagenome_10_FD_203761 | JGI IMG/M metagenome (GOLD analysis project Ga0315901, IMG submission 203761) | Freshwater fungal communities from buoy surface, Lake Erie, Ohio, United States - Buoy 2 MA116 | ecosystem: Environmental > Aquatic > Freshwater > Lake | place: USA: Lake Erie, Ohio...
AATTCATCCAAAATCCATCCATCGATTTCGTCAGCAAATTCCTCAAGATCTACATCTTCAATATCTACTTCACCATCGCGATAAACATCTAATTCATATCCACTTAAACGACCAGCTAGCTTGATATTATTTCCTCCTCTTCCAATAGCCAATGAAACTTGATCTGGTTTGAGGAAAACTTTCGCTCTTTTATCGCCTTCATTTAGTTCAATTGAGGTGATTTTTGCAGGAGACAATGCTCTTTGAATCAACAATTGTGCATTCGTTGTAAAATTGATAACATCAATGTTTTCGTTTCTCAATTCTCGCACGATACCATGAATCCTTGAACCCTTCATTCCGACACATGCTCCAACTGGATCAACACGGTCATCATATGATTCAACCGCAACTTTTGCTCTTTCTCCTGGCTCTCTTACAATACGCTTGATCGTTATCAAACCATCAAATACTTCCGGAACTTCTAATTCAAATAAACGCTCCAAAAATTCAGGCGCAGTTCTAGAAAGAATAATAACCGGTGTAGAGTTTCTCATATCTACTTTCGCTACTACAGCACGAACACTCTCTCCTTTTTTAAAGTAATCAGAAGGGATTTGCTCAGATTTAGGTAAAATCAACTCATTTCCCTCATCATCGATAACCAAAATTTCTTTTTTCCAAACTTGGTAAACTTCTCCTGTTATAATTTCCCCAACTCTTTCTTTGTAAGCCTTGTATAAACTATCTTTTTCTAGTTCCATAATTCGAGAAATCAAGTTTTGACGCAAAGAAAGAATATTTCTTCTTCCGAAGTCAGCAAATTTGAATTCCTCTGTTACCTCTTCGCCAATCTCGAAATCAGGTTCGATTTTAATCGCATCTGAATAAGCTATTTCAGTGTTCGGATCTTCAACTTCACCATCATCCACAATTTCTTTATTCAAAAATATTTGAACGTCTCCTTTGTCGATATTAACAATAATATCAATGTGTTTATCCGTATTGAATTTCTTCTTAAACATTGAACGAAATACATCTTCCAATACATGTTGCATTGTTTGCTTGTCAATGTTTTTTAATTCCTTAAACTCTAAAAAAGAGTCTGTTAATTGTGCATTATTCATAGCTTGAAATTAATTGAACGATATTACAATTTTTGTTTCTTTTATTTGCTTAAATGGAAGAACTAATTCTTCCAAAATTATTTGTTTTTTCTTTGTTCCTTCTATCTTTTCGGTCTTTTCATTTTGCAATTTGATAAAATCATCCGTAACTTCAACCATTTGACCTTCAATCTTTTTCCCTTCGGTTGTCGTAACTTTAACTCTTTTACCACAGTGCTTTTTGAACTGATTAAGATGAACCAACGGACGATCTAACCCTGCAGAAGAGACGTTTAATTCAAAATCTTCCTTTTCCCTATCTAAGTTTTTTTCAATATTTCGCGAAACAGAAATACACTCCTCAATAGAAACTCGGCCAACAGTTTTATCAATCGTAACATGAATTACATTCGATGAACTAATTGAAAGATCAACAAGATACAGGTTTGTATCAAGCTCCTGCATACGCTCTTCAATCAATTTTATTACTTTTTTTTTGTCAACCATGGTTCAATAAAAGAGGGGACTTTCGTCCCCTCGTTCATGTTTTAAATTTTCTGATGCAAATGTAGTATAAAATGATTGAAAAACCAAATAAAATTGAATTAATTTAGCGGAAATTTAAAAAGAATGTTAATTGAATTAAACGACAAGATTCTGTCGACGGAGATTTTTGAAAGAAAGTTTGTGTGTGATTTGAATGCTTGCAAGGGTGCTTGTTGTGTGGAAGGTGATGCTGGTGCGCCACTAAATTGGGAAGAAGTCAAAACGATTGAAAATGATCTTGAGAAAATCAAACCATTCATGCGTCAAGAAGGTATAGAAGCTATTGAAAAATCAAATGTATATTATTTAGACCAAGAAAATGAACCGGTTACAACCTTAGTTAACAACCAGGAATGTGCTTTTGTGTTTTTCAAAGAGGATACTGCAAAATGTGCTATTGAAGAAGCGTACAATCGAGGTGAAACCTCCTTCAAAAAACCAATTTCTTGTCACCTTTACCCAATTAGAGTAAAGAAGTTTAATGATTATACCGCCATTAACTACGACGAATGGGGAATTTGCAAACCGGCTTGTGCTTGTGGAGAATCATTCAATGTTCCTGTATTCAAATTCCTAAAGGAACCTTTGATTCGCGCTTTTGGTGAAGATTTTTATAAGGAACTAGAACAAGTCTCGAACGAGATTTAGACTAAAGCTTTTTCCAAATCTTCAATTAAATCATCCGCATCTTCGATTCCTACGCTCAATCGGATTAAAGAATCAACAACTCCACTTTGTTCTCTAATCTCCTTCGGAATGGATGCATGAGTCATTGTTGCAGGATGACCTATCAAGGATTCAACGCCACCTAATGATTCTGCTAAGGCAAACAAATGAACTTTTTTAACGATTTCAAGAGCATCCTCTAATTTATTGCCTTTGAGTGTAAAAGATATCATACCGCCGAAGCCTCGCATTTGTTTCTTCGCAACAAAATGATTAGGATGGCTTTCAAATCCAGGCCAATAGACTTTATCAATTTTTGGATGGTTTTTTAAGAAATGAGCTATTTTCTCTCCATTTTCACAATGGCGTTGAACACGTAAATGCAACGTTTTAATTCCTCGCAAGACTAAAAACGAATCCATTGGACCAGTGACCGCACCCGATGAATTTTGAATTCGATACATTTCTTTGGCAATTTCATCATCTGAAGTAACCAAGGCTCCCATTACAACATCTGAATGGCCTCCCAAATATTTTGTTACTGAATGCATTACAATATCAGCTCCTAAATCCAAAGGTGTTTGCAAATATGGAGTTGCAAACGTATTATCCACACATAGCCAAGCTCCACATTTTTTTGCGATTTTGGACATTGCCTCTATATCCACAATATTCATCATTGGATTAGTTGGAGTTTCTACCCAAATAATTTTCGTATTATTATTGACAAGAGCCTCTACTTCTGAAGTTTCTTGCATGTTCACAAAATGAAACTTAATTCCGTATTTCTCAAAAATTGTTTTAAAAATTCGGTAAGAACCTCCGTATAAATCATTGGTTGAAATTACCTCATCGCCTGGATTTAACATTTTTATTACACAATCGATAGCTGCCAAACCGGAACCAAAGCAAGCACCATATTTTCCATTTTCAATCGCAGCGATATTTTGTTCTAAAGCATGTCTTGTTGGATTCAATGTTCGAGAATACTCATACCCTTTGTGATTCCCTACTCCTTCTTGTACATAGGTTGAAGTTTGATAAATCGGAGTCATAATAGCTCCTGTCGCTGGATCGGGTTGCACTCCGGCATGAATGGCTTTGGTTGCGAATTTCATATTAGAATTTTTGACAAAATTAGAATTTCTTTTTTCTATTCATCAAAAATAATTGGTAACTTAAAATAAAATATTGCGATGAATCATTTGAACTTGGGAAATTTTGGGGAAGATTATGCTTGTAGATATCTTCAAAAGAAAAACTACATTATTCGAGATAGAAAATATAGGTATCGCAAAAATGAAGTAGACATAATTGCAGAAAAAAATAATCAATTAATTGTGATTGAAGTAAAAACGCGACAAACAGCCGAAATTGGTGAACCTTGGCAAGCAGTAACGAAACGAAAACAAAAAGAAATTATCAAAGTCGCAAATCAATACGTTCAATCCAAAGAGCTAAATATCGATGTTCAATTTGATATTATTTCAATCGTTCACAATTCTTACCGCACCCAACTTGAACACATTGAAAATGCCTTTTATCCAACTTGGTAAATCAAGTCTTTTCGTTATCTTTGTAGTAAATCTGATATTTTACTTACGCTCTGACAAATGTATTTTTCAACTTTTACATTTTTAATCGCTTCTAAAAGAATCGGGAATTCTTAACACACATGTGAAAAATTATCAAGAAATGGAAAAACGAAATACAAGTCAAAGTAGAACGAAGAAAACTAATAAGCCGAATCCAACATCTGGCCCTAAGAAAGCCAATTTTATAGATAAAGATTCCGATAAAAATGTGAACGCCCGAGACAAGCGAAAATACATTGAATTTAAGCAACGAGTAAAAAAAGGCGACCCCCTTCCAACATTTAATGAGGACCAGATTCGCCTAAATAAATATCTATCTAATGCAGGAGTATGCTCTAGAAGAGATGCAGACGTACTAATTCAAACCGGTGTAGTTAGCGTTAACGGCGAAATCATTACCGAGCTTGGTTATAAAATTAAACCTGGTGATGTTGTCCAATACGATGGGGAAACAATCAATGCGGAGAAAAAACGTTATGTCTTACTGAACAAACCGAAAGGATTTATTACTACAATGGATGATCCTCGAGGAAGAAAAACTGTAATGTCACTGGTGAAAAAAGCTTGTCGAGAAAGAGTATATCCAGTTGGACGATTAGACCGAGAAACTACCGGTCTTTTACTCTTTACTAACGACGGTGATATGGCTAAAAAATTAACCCATCCAAGATTTTTAGTTCGAAAAATTTATCATGTAGAGACAGACAGACCAATAAAAAAAGAAGATTTAGAAAAATTGATGGCAGGTGTTGTCCTGGAGGATGGGAAAACATCGTGTGATAAAGCTAGTTTTGTTTCTGGTGGAACTGATCATGAGGCGGGTGTAGAATTACATTCAGGAAAAAATCGAGTAGTTCGAAGATTATTTGAGGCTTTAGGATACAAAGTGGTTAAGTTAGATCGAGTGCAATTTGCTAGTTTAACGAAAAAAGATCTTCCACGTGGAATGTATCGACATCTTACGGAACAGGAAGTAGCATTTTTAAAAATGTCGTGATGAAAAGATTGCTTTTTTTTATTTTGGGATTTTTAGTTGTTTTAAACTCTTGCAATTCAAAAAACTCCTCTTACGCTCCTCCAAAATCAGTTCATCCATTAGCTAATTATTTTTATCCCTATGATAGTATCCCAAGAATATACTGCTATCGTAACGTTGCCAATGGATTGGATGAAGAATTTCATCGGATTTTTGGAATAAAAGATAGCAAAGGACATCATATTATCGTTGAAAAATATTCTCCTGATGGAAGACTAATTGAGGCTTTCAATTACAATTATGACTCATTGGATGTACTTCAACATATTGTTGTTGACCGAAAAAAACACAAAAATTCAGTCCCATTAAAGAAAAACAAACGATTTCCATGGAATGAAAAAGAACAATCCATTTTTATTTCAGAATACCCAAGCCACTTCGATTCTATCATCGTAATTGACACATTAAAGCGTAGAATTACAAAGAAAAATATTGCTCATCTCGTGCTTGAAGAAGAAACAAGAAAAGGTTTATTTATTGATGAATTCATTAGTAAAACACTGTTTAACATTTACACTAAAAAAACAATAACTAATCTCCGCACAGATGGACAATCTATTTATTGTGAAGGATTTGGATTGGTAGAGTTCTATTCAAAAAACAAAGCTGTTCATTTTAAACTTGAAAAAGTAATCAGTCAAAAAGAATGGGCTCAATTTATTACAAGAAAATGAAATTGAAAATTTTATTTTTACTAATCTTCCTTGTTGAATGGTGTTCAATTTCTTTTTCACAAAGTCTTTCTTCATTTTGGCAGAATGATATTTCAATTGGAAAAAGACGAAAACCTAAAAACTCCATGGCCAAAGGAACTGCCTTCTTTTATTGGGGCTATAATCGCTCAGCATACACCCGAAGTACAATTCATTTTTCTGGAATTGGGTATGATTTTTCACTTAAAGGGGTAAAAGCAGTTGATAGACCCTCTACAAGCATTGGTGAATACCTAAACCCAACCAAAATCACGATTCCTCAATTCAATGTCCGAGTTGGTTATAATATTACCAATTATTGGAATTTATCATTGGGATATGATCATTTAAAATATGTTATGGTTCATGGACAGACGTATTTATTGAGTGGAAAAATAAATGGTGGAATAGACCAAAATTGGTCCGGTTCCTTCTTCGAAACCCCTGTTACTACAAACGAAAATGATTTTCACTATGAAAACACGAACGGAATGAATTTTATCCGTGTTGGACTTTCAAATGTTAGAAACATAATCAGAAATTCAAGAGACAATTTCACTTTGAGTTATTTAATTGGTGCCTCCACTGGAGTTATTCTATCAATTAATGATTTCACATTTGGGGGAAGAAAAGATATGGCCACTGTTTCACTTTCGGGATTAGGGATATCAGGCAACGCAGGATTAAGGTTTGAGTTTGTGAAACATTTTTTTGTTCAAACTAATGTTTCTACTGGATTCTTAAAACAAATCAGTGTTCGCACTCGTCCAAATGAATACAGTTCAATTGCAAGACAAAACTTAGGTTACATTGAGGGTAATATAGTTGTGGGCGCACTTTTTTACATACGCCCAACAAACTCTTGTGACAGTTGCCCTGCATGGCACTAATCCTTTTTTCCGGCTAATTTAAAATCAATCTTATAATAAAAGATTGGTAATCTTCCCAACTGAGCTTTTTGAGCAATAGGGTCGGTTGTATCATTCGGATCTAATCTTGGTGCATAAGCTAAACTCAATAAATTCCTAGTGTTCAATACATTAACCAAATCTAAACCAAACTCGTGGGTTAATTTCTTGGTATTCATTCGCCAGCTGACTTTCAAATCCACTCTGAAATAATCATTGAACGTTAATTCATTGAATAAACTATCCATGAAAATTATTTCTTTTGCAGCTTCGGTTTGCGCAACATCAACTTCTCCAAATCTTCTTCCACCCGCTCGGGTAATTTTTGTTCCTAAACCAATAACTTGTTTTTTACCGATTTGAAATTCTTTCCCGGCAAGTACATTCCATACATAAGAAAGATCAATATTATTAGAAATATTAGCTCCTTTGTAAGAAGTATTTCTCCACTGACCATCACCTCCCATGTATTTTGAATCATAAATACTTGCTGAAACCATAAAGAAGAAACTCTTACTGAAATATTTCTGAAGTGTAAATTCCATACCATAATTTACTCCTTTTCCAGAGTTTACCAGAGTATCATTCGGGAAAACGCGCGCGAAACCACCCCCAGCATTAACCAATGAAAATGAATTTGAATCTGAACTTACCGGTAAATTATAAAGATATTGGTAATAAGCTTCTGTTTTGAAATTCAGTCCAGGACCAAACGATTTTTCATACCCCAAACCGCTGTGTAAACTTCGCGAAAAATCCATTTTTAGGTTGTGAGCATTACCATCGTTATCCGGATCATACGAATACGTATAATAAGGCTGTGTTTGACTGTGTAATCCAGCACCAGCAAAAATGGCTTGATCACCTTTCATACGGTATTTCCAGCCCATTCTTGGTTCAAAAGGACTCAAACTGTTGCTCAAGGAAAAATACTGGGCGTGCACACCAGCCGTTAAATCCATATTTTCACTCATTTTCCACTTCCATTGAGCGAACGGCTGAACGAGCAAGGCTCTTGAATCAAAATTCCATCTTGTAATCCAACTGTTTCGATCATCAAGATTACTCAAAACAGTATCCATTTGATTAAATGACAGGACGTCAAAATTCACACCTGCCTTCACTAAATGTCGTTTGTTGATTTTATGATTCAAAGCTAAATAGCCTGAAAGTTTCATGGTTCGAAAATCAAACCCAAGCATGTTGAAAGAACTGTCCACACGAATTGTTGTATCAGCACCGTTAATTTCAAGAGTTCTGTGTAAATATACGTGTTTTGTGTGTTGTTCTTCTCTTGAACCAGCGAGAGTAGCTGTAAGATACGTTTTTTCATTTAATGACTTTTTGTAGGTTAGACCTGAAACATACATGCTTGTTCCAAAAAATTGATCTCGATCACCTTCCCCATAAAACTCATTGGAATATTCTTTTTGGTTTGAAATAAGAATGTCAATATTACTTTTTCCACCCATTCCCCACCAAGAAAGCTGACCTCCTTTTTTCAATTTCCAGTTAAATTTGAATGCCCCATCACCATAAATTGGAACGGCGTCCGTACCTATTGAAACTCCTATTTTCTGAAATAAAGCCAAACTAGAATATCGTCCCATAACCAAATAACTTGCATTTCCGGATGCTCCCATTGGACCTTCTGCTAACACTTCTGTTCCAAATAAACCAAATTGACCTGTAAATTCGTGTTGGTTATTGTTTCCGTTTCTTAATTTTAGGTCAAAGACGCCAGATGTACTATTTCCATATTCAGCCGGAAATGCACTCATGAAAAAGTCGGAATTTCCTAAAATCTTGTTATTCAGGATAGAAACAGGCCCACCAGTACTTCCAGATACTGCAAAGTGAGAAGGATTTGGAATATCTATCCCTTCTACTCTATAAACAACACCAAGAGGAGAATTACCGCGAACAACAATATCATTTCGTGAATCATCTGAACCTTGAACGCCCGCGAAATTGGATGCCATACGAGCTGGATCCATTCGTGACCCAGGATAACGATTCGTTTCTTCAACACTGAATTGCTGTGCCGATAATACCGCCATTTCATTGATTACTTCACCCTTTTTTCGGGCGGTAACAACAATTTCTTCTTTTGTAACGATGCGTTCCATGAGAGGAATGTTCAACACAAGTTCTTTCCCGGAATTCACTTCAATTATTAATGTGCTCGGATCGTAAGAATTTAATTTTGCCACTAAACTATGTTTTCCGATCGGAACACTCTTTATTGCAAATTCGCCATTTGAATCAGTTCCACCAATGAATCGGGCATTTGTATCACTTGTTAAAATCTGAACCCTCACCCCTGTAAGCGGATAATTCGTTTCCGCATCGAATACTTTGCCGCGGACGGTTTGTGTGAATTGTGAAAAACAAGCAGTTACAGTAGAGATAGAGAGGATAACAATTAATACATACTTCATAAATTAAAAATTAAAAATTCAGTATAAAACTACCCTCTATTCATTTCTCCCTGGTTAACAAATGAAAAAGTAATCAACAAGAATTTCTTAAAACTTGGTATTTGCATAATGAAAACGAGTAATAAATTCAATATTCTTTTTAATTTCACATTCCAAATTATTAAGATTTACAAATGATGAATATTCTTAAAAAAATAGCCCCCCATCTGATTGCCGTAGTGTTATTTATAGCCTTGGCATCCATTTATTTTAGTCCCTTATTTGATGGGAATAATTTGAAACAAGGGGACGTAAAGCAATTCCAAGGGATGGCCAAAGAGATTACGGATTATAGAATTGCCAATGATGCCGATCCTTTGTGGACAAATTCCATGTTTGGAGGTATGCCTACATACCAAATTGCTGTAAATCATGATAATAATTTCTTAAATCACATTGACAAAATCCTAAAATTGGGCTTACCAACACCCATTGGAATATTATTCATTACTATGCTCGGATTCTACATTCTCGGATTGTGTCTTCGTATCAACCCATGGTTAAGTATTCTTGGTGCACTGGCATTTGGTTTTTCATCGTTCAATATATTGTATATCGGTGCAGGACACATGACAAAAGTAAATGCTGTTGCATACATGGCTCCGGCATTGGGAGGATTAATTCTTGCTTTTCGAGGGAAAATGATTTTCGGAGCGATTCTATTTGCCTTGTTTTTTGGATTAAATCTTTCTGCAAATCACTTGCAAATCACCTATTACTTAGTTCTTTTGTTGGGTGCTGTGGCAATCGGAGAAGCAATTCGAATGGCCATTGAAAAGAAATTTGTTGATTTGGGCAAAACAATTGGAGCATTGATTATTGCAGGTGTTTTAGGCGTTTTACCTTCTGCAAGTAATTTGCTAACTACTTACGAATACAGTAAGTATACCACTCGCGGTGCAACGGATTTAACGATTGAACCGGATGGTAAGAAAAAAGATGTGACAACTCAAAAAGGATTAAACAAAGACTACATTTTGGAATACAATTATAGTCCGGGTGAATTTCTTTCTGTAGCCATACCAAATGCCAAAGGAGGAAAAGACGATTACATTGCAAACAATGAAGCAATCATGGATAAGATGGAGTCTGATTATGCCGACCAAGTTGCACAAAGTAGTCAGTATTGGGGTGGACAGCGTTTCAGTGGAGGAGCGATTTATATGGGAGCCATTATGGTTGGACTTTTTCTGCTAGGTCTCGTATTTGTGAAAGACTCAATTCGTTGGCCATTTTTAGTTTTGGGACTGTTAATCGTTTTTCTTGTTGGAAAAGATAATGCCGTTAACGACTTTTTCCTGAACAATTTTCCGATGTACAATAAATTTCGCGATTCAAAAATGATTTTGGTTGTGCTTCAAGTGATCGTCCCGGCTATGGCTCTTCTTTTTATTGATAAACTCGCTACCAAAGAAGGATTAATTGGAAACGAAAAATCATGGCTTATTGGTTTTGGATCTATCGCGTTGATTTTTGCTTTCTTGTACATTTCACCATCCATTACTGGTTCTTTTATTAAAGATTCTGAAGTAAAGCAATTCAACGAAGCAATTGCATCAACTAAAGACCAAGCTCAAGTTCCAATGATCAACGGAATTAAAGCAGATTTGATTAAAACGAGAATGGAAATATTCCAAGCTGATGCGGGTAGAACGTTTTTATTTTTCCTTATT
>Ga0315901_10010246_pt1 | contig 10680 bp, 24 predicted proteins | sample LakEriMetagenome_10_FD_203761 | JGI IMG/M metagenome (GOLD analysis project Ga0315901, IMG submission 203761) | Freshwater fungal communities from buoy surface, Lake Erie, Ohio, United States - Buoy 2 MA116 | ecosystem: Environmental > Aquatic > Freshwater > Lake | place: USA: Lake Erie, Ohio...
CCTCGTTTGTGATTATAGGGATGTGTATTCTCCTGCATAGATTAAATCTATCCCCGTTGTAATTTGCATCCCTGTGTCTTGCTATTTTACAGCCAGATGGCAAGTTAATTAGTATTGCACTTATCACCACGCCATCACCTAGGGAATCACTTAGGATTGATGTGATTCCGGAGATGTCAGATTCAAATCTTTGGTAGTGTGGCCAGTACTCGATTCCTTTGAATCTTTCTGACCAGATAAGAGGTATAGTTTTAGTCTCTGAGTGATCCTTATATCTTGCCTGCCTAAATGTATATGAATCCCAGTCTTCAACCGAGAATTCTTTTAGAGCATCGGCTATCCCAACAATATCCGTTTTACCTATATGAATGAAATTTTTATCTGGGTGGTGCATAGTGTGAAATTTTACATCTATATAAATCTATTAATTATATGACAGAAGATCTAAATAGATTCAAGGAAAGATGGGAATCTCTAGGAATGGACTGTGTGCTTTCTGAAATGGTTGGTGAAAGGGGTATACTTAAGTTCCATAGAAAAACAGAATCGCCAAATTCCATCTCCGTGATGCTATCTGGAAAGGATCTAGCCTGCTTGGATATAGACAATCTAGGCGATTCAATGAAAAATTTTTTAGCCGTCGTTGAAAGAGAGCATATAGATCTAGAGGAGTACCTAATTGAGAAAACCCTGCATAATGGGTATCACATATTCTTTAGGATGCCAAATTCATTAAAGAAGAAGAACATATATGCCAATGAACATTTAGGGGTTAAATATGACATCCTTCATAGAGGTAGGGTTTTTACAACACCCTCTTCATATAAAACCAGAGGGTATAATTTTCTAAAAAAAGATCCATTCTCTATCCAATCCCTGGACGAAATACAGGATTACAAAGATCCCCTTATTTCTATTTTTATAAACACTCAGCTTTCTGATGATATATAAAAAAAACATAGATGATGAGCAGATTTAAGAAATATTCCGAATTTAAAAGATTTTCAATTAGCGAGAATATGCAGTCGGCAAAAGATATGGTGCTGAAGAAGTACGCTGATGAAATGGAGATCAAAGTGGCCGATATAACCCCAGAGACTTCTAGGAGGATACTTGGATCTAAAAGCTTTGATCTAGTTAAGAAGCTTTCAGAAGGAACGCCTAACTATGCTCTTCTCTATGCACAAATGATCTTCAACCAAGGACTGTCAAAAGAAAAGGCGGAGAAAATAAAGGATCTCATAGCAAAGTATAAGCCCTATCTAGGGATGCTTCCAATGCCCATCCTGAAATATGGTAAAGTTGTGGCGGATGAAACAGATAGAAGACCTGGATGGGAGAGACTTGAAACTGATCTAGAAAATCTGGAGAAAACTAAAAATCTTATGAAAGCTGTTCAAGATTTTAAACCAGCTATGAAAGAGCAGTTTAGAAAGGAGACAAAAGAGAATATAGCAAGACTATCTAATCTAGTTGATTCACTATTGAAACTGGAGGACAAACCAGGTAAGGATAAGGATGGTAATATCTACGATAGGAATGCTTATAAAGAATTTGTGGGTTTGCAAAAGAAGTACATAGATTTCGGGCACTATCCGGAATTTAGGGATCCAGCCGTGGCTTTTAGCTCACTAATAAAAGATGCTGAGGACAAAATAAAATCGTGGAAAATTGAGGAGGATGAGACAGAATCCGGACCTAAAGTACCTAAATACATATTGGATGATCTTGAAAAAATAGAGCCACAGGGTTTAATACTTTACAACAAAAATGGTTATCTAGCTATCTCAGCCAGAACGAATGAAGCTGTTTCTGCTATTGCATCAGGAACAAATTGGTGCATAAAAGAGAAGGGAATGTTCAGTAGCATAACAAAGGAGGCTGTGCAATATTGCATATTGAATGCTAATTTAGAGGACTACGAGAAGAACTATTTAGTTGGACTAACAATTGATAAAGATGGGAGGTTAATAGATTCAGCAGACAAAGACAATCAACCATTTAGTGGCCAGCATGGAAAAGAATTGTGGGGATTCCTTAAGAAAGATCTTGGATATCCCAAAGAAATGATAGACATATTCGAGAAATCTCTACCGGGTGAGATGGTGTTGAAGAAAACTATCATGAGAATATTCGGTCCAAATGGAAATAATCCAAAATCCGTAATCTCAGTTCTGATTGATCTCGTTGTTAATAAAGGAGCAGAAGGATATAATATTTCTAACCTAGAAGAGATCTTTGAAATGGTTGGAAAATCACTGGAGAAAAATAAGGACTTAGCCGTAGATGTATTTAAGGAAAACGGAATACTCTCCAAGGAGTCAATGGATATCTTTAATAAATTCGTAAGAGAATACTGCACTCAGTCCGACATCGAAAAAATAAAAGAGGAAACTGAAAACAATATAAAGGACGCGGAAGAGGTCGTTTCGGTTTTCTCTGGTTCAGCAAATAGCTCAGGTTTCCAAAATCTCATGAAATTAGCTAATAAAACTCTAGAGGACAAAGATTACATGATGAAGGGACTATCCAGTAACGAAACCGGAAATCTAATAAACCAGTAATTTTCTTACTGCCAATTAGGCCTCATAGAGTCCTCAAAACTTCTCATAGCTATATTACCTCTGAGATAAGCATCACCTTCTATACGTTCAGCTTCTTCTGCTGTCTCGCTATTCAATCCTCTAGCTGCTGGACTTAGATCCCAGCCTAAATTAAGATACTGATCTGCGTGAATAACCTCATGAGCCAGTGACCTTATGATGTCCTTGATGTCTCTGCCCTCGGTGAATATTGTTATTGTGTTGATGAAGGGATCATAATATCCGGTCCTTCTAAAAAATGGATGCTTATCGTTATCCGAATCTGATTTCTTTTCGAACTTAACCAATGGGTGGTTATCGCTTTCAAATTTTATTCCCTTGTCTGACATATGCATCAAAAGGGAAGATGCGAGGGTAGATAAATCAGCAGAGCCGATACTATATGGCTCACCATCGTTTACCTGTGGAATGATCTCCACTGTTCTTAAATACTCCTGGAAGGATGGAAGCTTCTTCATTCTCTTTAATTCTCGCAATATTCTAATACTGAGTATGGTGCCATTTCGAATTTGGCTTTCTTTTGAGCTATCAAACACTGATAACTTTTTTTAACCCTCAGATGAAGCTCTAGAACCGATCTCCAACATGAAGTGTTTTTAAATAGGAACGATCCATGTGAGTCCAGCCTCTTCTCTATTTGTAAGCTCCAATTGTCAACCATTCTCTCACAGCTTTCTATGTGTGACTGTGTCTCTGCAGACTCTATGATAGATCTGATCCTATTTCTGCTTTTTAGGATCTCGTCCCTAATTTCGTCTATTGCTCTGGTCATATTGATTATCTTTTAGAGCCTTGGCCAACGTTTAACTTAGTCCAAAGCTTGCTATTTTTAGATTTGCTTGATTTAGTTTTAGCGTGAATTCCTGGTCTTTTCTTTCTAGGCTTTCTCTTGTATTGTACGGATGCAGCTGTGTTGGTTTTCCTGGCCATATTATAGACTATTTTTTAGTCTATATATTTCAAGCCTCATCTGTTTCGTAGTCGTATTGATCGTCGATCGGATTCTCGTCATGGAAGAAGTTTTCCATATACATAATGGTGAACTCAACCTCGTCTTTAGTCCCGCAAGTCCCGCAGAACATATAGTGTCCAGGAACATCCGGATCTTGAATTATTTTGCTAGTAACCAATTTATTAGAGTGAATCTTTTTAAATTCCCTTGTGCATTCCTCAAGTTTATTGAGATTCTTCGTGGTAAAGCTAAACAGCCATTCATTTAATTTGGCGTTATGTGATCTTAGGGATAAAGTGGCTGGCATATGTTTTTATTTTTATGGATGTCTAAATTTTTTACCTGACCCAGAGCTTATAGTTCTCTGTGACCTGTTACCACATGGAAGCTTTCAACCCGATTGCGCTTGTCTAAGACCACTATGCTATCATAGAAATGCATAGACCAAATTGTACGGGACCAACAGTCCTCTTGAAACTCGTCAGTGTATTGAGAATTGACACGATCTGTTAACCGTTTACAATAATTTGTAAAGCTATCTGGGACGTTGAGACCACCTCCAAATTCTGGCCAATATGAGGTGTGAGTGTCTTCACAGAGATAGACGCCTCCTCCTTTAAGAAAAGGAAACAGTGTCTCAATACTTACAACTTGTTGATTCATTGTATGACCACCATCATCTATGATGATGTCAAATGGGCCATGTTCACGAGCAACCCGTTGCAAGAAGTCCGGGTTCTCTTGGCTACCTATATAGACCTTAATACCTGGTTCTTGTAGATTAGAACAACGCGGATCTACATCGATACCAAACACTAAGGTTCCAGGTCCAAAGTACTCGGACCACATTTTAGCAGATCCGCCGTTCCAGACACCGATCTCTAAGATTTTAGGACTCTTGTTTCTAAACCGACTAAAATGTTTTTCATAAACCTCAAAGTAGTGCCACCACTTATGGATCTTGCGGTCGTTGTTTTTTAAGAAATAGTTTTCTAACCAATTAGAGGCCTCGAGGCCGGTCAGATCATATCTTGGGTCTTTAATTCCTTTCATAAGGTTTATAAGGGTATATGGGTGATTATTTACAATACTATATATTAAGACTTCTCAAGCTGGTCCTCATTGAATATATGGAGAAGACCAAATTCATCCATTTCGCCAACTACTCTGACGTTACCCTCAACTGTTTCGAAAACTGAAACTATAGTGCAGGGAAATTTATATCCCTTTGACTTGTAGGCCTTATCACCTACTTTGAATTTTGTAATTTTTTCCATTATTCTATTATTTTTACTTCCGATTCTGTCTCTATCATAACTCTAGCTCCACACCCCAATAGGGCTTTAGCATCACAACCAGCTCCGCCGTAGATAATCTTGCTTGGTCCAAGTATCTCAACCTGATTGCAGTAGGTGTTCTTTCTACCCTGCTTGATTGTGATTACTGGTAGATCCGTGCCTTTTGTTTTATTGGATCTAATGTTGTGCTGGTTAACGTGGATCTTTGTTTTCATCATCTGTTTTATTTAATGATTTCTCAACCTCATCTATTAAAGCATCAACTTGTAAATCCAGCATGCTTGTACCATGAAGATGCTTGATCATCTTATAGTCATTAACACTGACTGACGTTTTAGCTGATTTCTCGCCATCGGTGATCCGGATTTCAATTTTTAAATTTTCCATAGTTTATATTTTGTATTATAACCTTACTCTATATTCCAACCAATCATTTAACTCATCCGTTCTTATCAGACCGAGATTTCTCCTCCTATTCTCTGCCATTTTATTATATTCATAGAATGGATTATCTAATTCTATTTTCGGCCTTGCGTAATTCACATCAGAGAATCTAATTATTCCGCATCCCCAATCAGTGTCAACCGTACAGACATCTAAAGTAGGATCAGTCCTGAACTTATATAAAGCTTTCCATACAGTTCCATTCCATGCGTTCATCTTGCCATTCACTAAAGCGTCCTCCCTTGCATAAAATATCTCAGGTGGGTTGCAATCATGAAGTATGATGTAGCCTTTCGGATTTAGATGATTTAAAGAATTTATAACGTCTCTAAAAACTTGGTCGCTTAAATGGAGGCCATCTACAAAAACTAGATCCCATTTAAAATTAGGATCTTTGTCAAGTTCTCCTCTCTCTAATTTGTGAAAGAAATCATCAGAGGTATATTGATACTTAGCCAGATTTTCTAAAATCTCCACTCCCGGGTCTACGCTATCCTTATGCTCGCAGTTTATTAAATTAAAGCAATCCCTGGGATCCCTGACTCCAATTTCCAAATATTTTTTAAATCCGTTATCTGAAATAATTTTATTTATGATGTCAAATCTTAGCATATCTCTATGTTTTTAATTTTAAATTGTTCTATTGTTTGTGCTTTATTTTAGTTATCAATGTTATTTTTTTATCCATTTGTTATCTGAATCAAGTTCAAACTCCCCAACGAATTCCTGCTTCCACTCTGAGGGCTTAATCAGTGATAGAAAATTCTCACCGCTAGGTCTACGATACAGATAGTAGCTCTCGCCAATCACGGGTTGGAAATTGTAGTTAGAAGCATAGACAATTCTATTCCACTCAAACTCTTCGACCAGCTTATGGTACTGCTCGTTTATCTCCTCGTACTTTTTATTGAAGTAGTGGTTGGTCTTTAGAATCTTTTCGTTCTTCCATGTCGAGATGTTATCTGGAACAATCACGGGTGCACCAACATTGGTTGCATATGGCAGCAGATGAGCATAGAATCCCTGCTCCTCGTTCCAAACCACATTATCCGGGTATTTCTTTTTTTCCTCCATATCGTAAGCCATTACACTTGGCAGATCAGAATAGTGGCACCATAGATCATCAGTGTGTTCCATTAGTTAATGATATGCCATGCTTTAAACCTGTAATAAAATCTTTTAGCTCTTCCTCGGTTGATAGGTATTGCCCAAGAGCAATTCCTATTTCATTACCAATATCGGATACGTCTCCATAGGGGTAATTAATATTCTCTAATTGAGTTTTTACACGATATATTACATATGCGAAGTTATCCATAATTTTCAATTGGATAGAGGTGCTTTGATTGTTGGGTGCGATGAATAATCTTCTATCTGAAAATCTTTATAAGACCATTTAGTTGTGTCATTTATAATTGAATTAGAATCAGATCTAAAATAATTAATCGATAATTTAGGTAACTTAAATGGTTCTCTTGTTCTTCTCGGTACTCCAAACTGATCGATCTCGGAATGTGATAGTGTATCAGGACTTCCCCCTGTATAAACCTTATTGAACTCGTCTTGAGATACTAGTTCCCTTCTTTCTTCTAATGTCAATTCTCTACCAATCTGTTCTTTGGCTTGTTCAATGTGATTCAAATACAAATGTGTATCTCCTAAATTACCAATCAACTCAGCAGGCACCATATTAACTTCCTTAGCAATGATTTCAAGCAACAATCCATAACTCGCAATGTTGAAAGGTAAACCTAAGAATGTATCTACGCTGCGTTGATTCCACATTAAAGAGATTGCTCTGGTTGGGATACCCTCCTTATCTAATACATCGTCTACATCATCTATTTGATACTTAGTCTCTGCTAATTCATGTCTTTCGTCCCAAGTCAACTCTCTTGTATAAACTTGAAATCCATAATGACAAGGTGGAAGAACCATTTGGTCTAATTCACCTACATTCCAAGCATTAACCATCAATCGTCTTGAGTCTGGATTTGTTTTAAGGTCACGGATTAGGTTTGCGATTTGATCTATATAAACCCGTGGTTTTTCGGCATCTTGCCAAGAACGCCATTGTGCACCATAAATTGGTCCTAACTCGCCCCATTCTTCAGCAAACTCATCATCTGTTTTTATTTTCTCCACAAACTCTTCTTGCGATAAAGGAGTTGGGTTAGAATACCTTAAAGAATCAAAGAACTTCACATAATTCTTATAAGCGTCACCATCCCAAATATGACAATTATTATCAACAAGGTATTTGATGCTGGTGTCACCTCTTAAAAACCATAGCAACTCAGTTACCATAGTTTTCCAAGCCATCTTCTTGGTTGTAAGAAGTGGAAATCCATCTTTCATATTATGACGAATGGTATAACCAAAAATTGATTTGGTTCCTGTACCAGTTCGGTCTTTTTTCTCCACCCCAAAGTCTAAAATGGTTTGGAGTAATGTTTGATATTGTTTATCTATGTTGTTCATTTGTTATCTCCTTTACTTGAATGGTGTCAATATATGTTTTTAATAAATTCGCAGCTCGTAGATTAGGTTTACCACGCTCAACTGTAAATTTATATTTTTCAAACAGATATGTTAAGTTTTGAATATCTGATAATTCGGCACCAGGTAATGTGACTTCAACATTTTTGTTATCAAAAATATAATTCTCTTGATATTGTTTATCTAATTCGTTCATTTTTCTATAAGTGTTAAAAAATCATGGGTTTCGGGTAAAACATCAATAACCGCGTCAGCTTCACTGGACTTTTTAATTATCGTGTGCAGAACAGACTCGCAATATGAATTGGATATTCCATATGCGTTCTTCTTGCAGGTATATCGGCTTCCACTGACGCCGTTAAAAATATAGTGCTGTTCATCATCTTCTACTGAGCTGATCCCGCTGTTCAATTTCCATCTGTCGGAATCTAAATATCCACCTGACCAACTTCCAAAAACTTTATAATAAACTTGGGAGTCTTTAGTTAACTTAACGACCACCCATTTATCTGGATTTTCATTTGCCATCTTTTAAGATAATTTTCTCTTATTACTTTCCGTACTTCTCTCTGAATTTTCCGTTTCTCCTTAATTCACTAACAAACCAGGAGTATCCTGGAACGTCTTCATATCCAGCAAACTCGTCTCTGTACTTCTGGTAGAGTTCAAATTCCTCAGTTGCCTCATAGGCACCGTCTGGACCAATCTGAAAGTCATCCGAGATAGTCGGATCTATATCTCTTTTTACCGATTCAGCTAGCCATTTACTGTGCCATCTTAGCCACTCATCGTAAGTCCAATGGCTATCCTTTGGATTATTCTGAATGTACATTTTGTATTGAGATTCTAAAGTCATATAATTTGAAGTTATTTTGATTCGTCTGTGCAGGTGTAAATCCAAGAGTAGTCACTGTACTCTATTGCTATGTACACGCTAAGTGAGTTCTCGATTGGCCCCATATACATATTGCAAGCTATACCATCGGAGTCTAGCATTCTGTACATTATACCATCCGCTGTTTCATCTATCTTACCCACAACGTGATATTTCTGAACCATGTTGCTGTGTATAGTGACGGTAGTGCTCTCGATCTCTATTAGAATGTTGCATTCCTTGGGTGTCCCGTTCCAGACAAGTTCATTTGTTCGGTAGTCTCTGTGACCAACTGTGAATCGATAAGCCCTAGCAAAGGACACATCTTGGCCAAAGGAGAAGATGCTAAGAGATAGGAAGAGAACTAAAAGTGCTATTATTTTTTTCATTTCTTTATGTTATACTATTTAGAGTCGCCATAAGTTTCCGTGTAATACTGTTTGGCATCTTTGGTTTCTCTTTTTTCCCAATCATAATCAAAAGGTGTAATGAGTCCAATATCGTAGGCATCCTTGATTTGTTTTCTCTCCCTCTTCTTGGCCTTGTCTCTGAGATTAAAAAACCCGATGAGATATTCGGAAGGCTGTATTTTTCCTTTCTGAAGATCCGTGACCAATTTATCTACTTCCTCTGCAAACCAATCTACTGCTGTCTTCTTTTGTTTTTTCCTAGAATTTCCCATCCTCTTTTACTTACTATGTGATGATTGTCATTGTCAAAGAAACCCCACACCATTTGGAATGGCTGGAGTAGTGCTGTCTTAAACGCTGTCTTCCACTTCATATACTGTGTGTGGCCAAAAATCTATACAATACACTTTGACTTCTTCTAGCTCTAATCCTCCATTGAAGTCATCAACCTCGTATCTATAGTAGCCTTCATACTCATCTATATAACCTCTGTTATCAGAGGGGTTCCAGTCAAGATACTTGGCTTTTGGATCTTTGCCTATACCATAGTAATCATCTAGCCCCGTCTTGAGATCGGTAAAAGAGCCAGCAGAAATTATTGGCTTGCCGTACTCAGATACTGCTATGTATGTTACCTTAACCCGCGTTCTCATTATTGTACTCGTAGGTTGTTACGATTTCCTCGCCAACTTGTGTTGTGACTATATGGGTCGGAGTCGTTGGTTTAGCTATCTCCTCTACGATATAGAGATTCTCTAATTCTACGTTGGTGTTTCTCATCACCCATTGCACCTGTTCTTCCCAGGTCATTTCTCTTCTTTGCATATCCCTTAATTTACCAGTTAGCGCTGTGCGGAACCACCCATCTGGAGCAGTTCTGTTCCATTCTGTTAATGTGCCTATAGTTATTGATGTAGCCCATCATATTAGCAGATCCAATTGCATTTGCTGAGTGAACCATAACGGGACAAACTGGAGCGCCATTCATCCACTGCTCAACCAGCCACTTGGTGCAATCCATACCTGTTTTCTCGGTTATGTTGTTGTAGTCCAACTTGAAGTTGTGATAGACATTGGTATGCCACTCCTGCATAGCTGAATCTCCAAGATCGTGATCTAGAGAAATCAAATCGATATTCTCCAAGCCAATCTCGGTTACTTTCTCTACAAACTCATCATAGCTTCTAACCACCGTCCACTCTGGAACATTATGAGTCGTTGGATTTGGCAGAGGAGTTCTGATGTCGTCTAGGTAGATTCTGTACTTTTTAGTTTCCATATTTCCTGTAAATGTATAAAGGGATTCCGTAGAATCCCTGATGTTGATTATTAAAGTGCTAAGAGGTCCCTGATTATCTCATTGTAGTGCTCTATCATGTGAGCCAGAATGGCATCTATCTCTGGATCGCTGTCGTGTTTGTTCTGTATGATCTTTTCTGCTATCTCCGCTCTGTAAGCAAAGAGGACTCTTATCCTATCAGCCATCGCTTGTATTTTTCCACTTGAGTTCTCATTTCCCAAAGCAACGATAAGTTTAATCCTTTCCATTTCATCATCGGATCTTCCGAAATCCAATAGTTCGCTATTCATTCACATTTTC
>Ga0315901_10010248_pt1 | contig 10679 bp, 7 predicted proteins | sample LakEriMetagenome_10_FD_203761 | JGI IMG/M metagenome (GOLD analysis project Ga0315901, IMG submission 203761) | Freshwater fungal communities from buoy surface, Lake Erie, Ohio, United States - Buoy 2 MA116 | ecosystem: Environmental > Aquatic > Freshwater > Lake | place: USA: Lake Erie, Ohio...
AGGTTATTAATTGCGGAGACATAACATTAGATCCTGTTGGATCAATGGCAAGAATCCTCTCTAGTATGATCAATAATAAAGTAGAATTCGATACTGTTGTTTTTTATTACTCATGGAACGCAATCAAGCATATTCCTGATATTCAAGCTAGATATTACCAAATCAAAAAATCAAATGAAACAAAAAAACAAAACAACCCAATCGCTCAGTATCTATCTAAGCACTCATATGCTTATGACTGGCTTAGTAATGTTTCTCAAGACAAAAAACTTCTTATTGAAGGAAAGACTTATAACGAGTGGCATTTAGGCTTTTACCAGCAAGAATCATATTTTATGGAGCACATAAAAGTACTTAATAGTATTGATAAAGCTCTTAAACAAAACAATAAAAAAATGATTTTGCTTTTGACTCCCGTATCGTATAACCCTGACGAAAGAGCTAAATACTTAGCTGTAGTAGAAGTTTTTAAAAAAGCAATGGATGTTAATTCTATAAGCTATGTAGATGCTTCTAAAATCTACGATGGCATACCCGAAAAAGATATACCTGTCTCTAAGTATGATGGACACAATAAACCCAAATACTATCAAAACATGGTCGAACTTTTAGCTCCTGAAATTTTAAATTACTCAAAATGATAAATATACTTAAAAAAATCTGGAGTATTTGGAAGACTGTCGCCGAGACTATCTTGGAGTGGGCTTTTAGGCTTATACTTCTAGTCTTTTACTTTACGATATTTATGCCTTTCGCTTTAATATTTAAATTCACTGATAAAGAAACTTTTGAATCAGGATGGCACAATTGCACGCTATCTAAAGGAGAAGATCAATATTGAAAATCATCGGGATATCAGCTTTTTACCATGATTCAGCCGCCGCTTTAATAATCGACGGCAAAATCATAGCTTGCGCTCAGGAAGAGCGTTTTAGTCGTATCAAAAACGATGCTGATTTTCCTAAACAAGCTCTGAACTTTTGTTTAGAGGAAGGCTCTAAATATCTTGGCGAGAAGCTCAGTATAGAAGATATTGATTATTTGGTATTTTACGAAAAGCCAATACTTAAATTCGAAAGAATAATCTTAACGAGCTTGAGATATTTTCCTAAGACATTTTGGTTTTTTGTAAAATCAATGATGACCTGGTTCTCTGACAAGCTCTGGATCAAAGGCAAGCTAGCTAAGCTTTCTGGAGTCAGCCCTGAAAAAATTCTTTTTTCTAAGCACCATCTTTCACACGCTTGTAGCTCATATTTTTGTACTGAGTTTCAAGACGCCGCCGTACTTACCATAGATGGAGTCGGTGAATGGGCGACTACGACGATAGGACACGCACAAGGCAATAATATTCGCATGCTAGAAGAGATTAGATTTCCTAATTCGATCGGGCTTTTATATTCGACTATTACTGCTTTTTTGGGCTTCGAGGTCAATGAAGGTGAGTACAAAGTCATGGGTATGGCTTCATACGGCAAACCTATCTACGTAGATAAAATCAAAGAAATCTTCAAGCTCAATGAGGATGGGAGTTTTACTAATGTAGAAAAATTCTATGCTTACCTCTATGATCCAGCTAAAAGTTATACTAAAGAGTTAGAAAAATTATTTGGTAAACCTCGCGAGCGCGGTGATAGATTTTTTGTGGACCCAGAGTCGCGAGATAGAGACCAGCATTACGCAGATATCGCAAAAAGCTTACAGCTCATCACCGAAGAAGCTGTGCTCAAGCTTGCTAAGCGAGCAAAAGAAATCACTGGCTCCAATAATCTTTGCTTGGCTGGCGGAGTCGCTCTTAACTGCGTCGCCAATGAAAGAATTTTAAGAGAGCTGGATTTCCAAAATGTCTTTATTCAGCCAGCAGCAGGTGACGCTGGAGGCGCTCTGGGAGCGGCTTTTTACGCTTATAATATTTATCTCAATAAACCTAAGGCTGATTCTGGATTTTCTCATCCTTACTGGGGTTCACATATTTTAGATGAGGAGATTGAATCTGAAATAAAATCAAGAGGAATAAAAACTTACAAAAAATTTGAAAACTTTGATGATCTACTAAAAGAGCTAGCTACAATCCTTAGTCAAGAAAAAGTCATCGGCTGGTGCCAAGGCAGGTTTGAGTGGGGACCGAGATCACTTGGAGCGCGCAGTATAATAGCGTCAGCTTCAAAAGCCAGCATGCGAGATACTGTTAACCTCAAGATCAAATTCCGAGAGGCTTTTAGACCTTTTGCGCCCGCTGTAATCGAACAAAAAGCTGAAGAATATTTTGACTTAAACCATAACACTCAGACAAGCGCTTATAAGTATATGCTAGCGACTTGCCAAGTCAAGCAAGCAGATAAGCTAGAAGCCATAACTCACGTAGATGGCTCCGGACGAGTGCAGACAGTAAACCCCGAGACCAATGAAAAGTTTTACAAACTGTTAAAAGAGTACGAAAACATCACCGGAATCCCAGTGCTGATCAATACTTCATTTAATTTAAGGGGCGAGCCGATAGTAACCACTTGCCATAACGCTCTTAATACTTTCTATAAAAGCGGACTAGATGCACTTGCTGTTAATAATTATTTGATTTGGAAAAGTGAGAATTAGCCTAAGCCTGTATCTGCTGTTTTTGCTTTACGCTAAATCTAAACTCTTCATCATAATCCACCATTGCTATCGAGTTTTCCGGAAGCTGACCAGCTAGGATCATGTTAGCAAGAGGGTTTTCGATTTTTTGCTGGATGATACGTTTTACTGGTCTTGCGCCGTAACTAGGATCATAACCAATAATTCCTAACTGCTCGACAGCATAATCAGTGAGTTCTAGATCTACTTTTCTTTCTTTTAGTCTTTCTTTTAGACCCTTCATCTGGATCTGGACTATATGCTTCATCTGTCCGACCTGCAGAGGCTGGAACACGACTATATCATCGATACGATTGAGAAACTCAGGACGGAAATGCTCCTTCATCATCAGCATTAATTCTTCTTTTAGCCTCTCTTGAGAGCTAATCGCTGACTCTGATTCAAGGTTACCAGCATTAAGTCCGCCAGAGAGCTGTTGGTCGATAATAAATTGACTTCCAAAATTCGAAGTCATAATAATTATGGTATTTTTAAAATCGACTCGCTTACCTTTACCGTCTGTCAGATGTCCCTCATCAAGGATCTGCAAAAGAATATTACTAACATCAGGATGCGCTTTTTCAAACTCATCAAAAAGCACTATTGAATAGGGTTTACGTCTAACAGCCTCAGTGAGCTGTCCGCCCTCTTCATAGCCCACATATCCAGGAGGCGCACCAATTAATCTTGCAACAGTATGCTCTTCTTGGTATTCAGACATATCGATTCTTACTATTGCTGAGTCGTTATCGAACAAAGACACCGCCAGGGCTTTAGCTAGCTCTGTTTTACCGACACCGGTCGGTCCCAAAAACATAAAAGATCCAATTGGTCGATTAGGATTAGAAAGACCAGCTCTAGAGCGCTTAACTGCTTCAGCTACAGCTTTTACCGCCAGATCCTGCCCTATAACCCGCTTGTGAAGCTCATCTTCTAAATGTAGCAGCTTATGAGACTCTTCTTTTAACAGCTTAGTTATCGGTATACCTGTCCACTTAGAGACGATCTCTGCGATTTCAGCTTCATCTATTTCTTCTTTTAACAAGGTTTTAGATGCTGTCTTAGACTGGGTTTCAGCGGATTTGAGCTGTTTTTCTAAATCTAATAACACCCCAAATTTTAATTCTGCCGCTCTTTGCAGATCTGCTTTTCTTTCGGCATCTTCGATTTGGATTTTGGTGGCTGAGATTTTTTGTTTTATCTCTTTTACTCCGCCAATAGCTGTTTTTTCGGCTTGCCATTGGGCTCTTAGCGCTTCTGCTTTATGATTGAGATCTAGCAATTCAGCTTCGATTTTTTCTAGTCTTTCTTTATTATCACCGTTTTCAGATTCGGATTTTAAAGCCTCACGCTCGATTTTTAATTGCATGATTTTTCTATCTAACGCATCAAGCTCTTGAGGCGAAGAATCAATCTCCACGCGCACTTTAGCAGTAGCTTCATCAATCAAGTCTATAGCTTTATCAGGCAAGAATCTATCACTAATATATCGATAAGAAAGTTTAGCCGCGGCAACAATAGCGTTATCCTTAATTCTCACACCGTGATGCGCTTCGTATTTTTCTTTTAGTCCACGCAGGATCGAAATAGTCTCATCAACTGTTGGCTCATCTACCATCACCATCTGGAAACGGCGTTCTAGAGCAGAATCTTTTTCGATGTATTTGCGGTACTCATCAATAGTGGTAGCACCGATACAATGCAACTCACCGCGAGCAAGAGCTGGCTTAAGCAAGTTACCAGCGTCCATAGAACCCTCTGTAGCACCGGCTCCCACAACAGTATGTAGCTCATCAATAAAAAGAATAATCTGCCCTTCGCTGGACTGCACTTCTTTAAGCACAGCTTTTAACCTCTCTTCAAACTCACCTCTAAACTTAGCTCCAGCGACTAAAGCGCCCATATCAAGCTCAATAACTTTTTTATCTCTCAGACCTTCTGGCACATCTTTATTTACAATCCTTTGAGCGAGCCCTTCTGCAATGGCTGTTTTACCCACACCAGGCGGACCAACTAAAACAGGATTATTTTTACGGCGACGCGATAAGACTTGAATTACGCGTCTAATTTCTTCATCTCTGCCAATTACTGGATCAAGCTTACCGCTTGCAGCTATCTCGGTAAGATCCTTACCAAATTTTCTTAGAGAGTCCAAAGTCGCTTCTGGATTGTCATTGGTGACTCTCTGACCTTTTCGGACATCGAGGATAGCTTTTTTAAACGCTTCGCGACTTATAGAAATTTTTTCAAAAATTTTGGCTAAATTTTTATTATCGAATCCCGCCAAAAACAAGTGCTCAAGCGAGACATAATCATCACCAAATTCTTGCGCGTACTTAAGAGATTTATTTAAAAAATCTTGGGTAGCTGGAGATATGCTCAATTGGTCTTGAGCTTGAGCCACCATACTGGGGCTAGCTTTGGGGCGAGATTTTAGCTCTTGCTTAATAAGATCACTTAAAGCTTGGGAGTTAATTTTTAGAGAATCAAAAATTTTAGCCAGGTGAGAGTGTTTTAGCTCATCAAGCAATAAAACAGCAGAAAGAATATGTTCAGGCTCGACCACCGCATGATCAAGACCCTTAAGTATTTCTTTGCTATTCATAATAGCTAATTGCGTATTACGAGTGAATTTATTTAAGTCCATATATTAATTATATTATTCCCAAAAGATTTTAAATTTAGACTCAAATTTTGCTAAAAGAAAAGAAACAAGCCCACTTAAGATAAAACAAATCGCCGTCCCAAAAACTAAACCATAGCGCGGAAAACAATAATCAGCCAAAAGCGCATAAACAATAAGGGATAAAGACCCAAGCGCGCTATTAGCAAAATAATTTGGCAAAATTTTACTACCATAAGAGTAATGAATAATAATTAGCAAGCTTAAATAAGCTGAGGGAAACATCGACATCAGCGCGCCCAGAGTAGGACCAGAAATTTTTGCAATTAGCACTGTTATCATCACCATGAATCCCGAAAAAATTGCTTTTAGAAGAACATGATTATTAGTAACTGAAATCATCTCAGCTACTGATTTTGGCAGTTTGAAATTAATAATAAAGAATTGAAACAAAATTATTGCCGTAACATAAATCATCATCGACAGACTAAAACTATCAAGCCCATAAATAACTAGCGGAAACGCGCCCAGAGACCAGATTACAAGCGATACCAAGCAAGAGAGCAAGATAGAAATAATTCTATTTTTTATAAAACCCGTAAAAAAATTAGCTGAAATAATATAGCTAAAAATCAATGCAAATGATACTCCCAAGGGAGCTGGTATCATCGGCAAAACCTTCTCAAACCCTTCTGCTGTTAAGACCAAGCCCAAAAAGAAAAAATTAACGACAATAGTTGATGGCGCTGAAATAACAAGACCCGAAAATTTATGCGGGACTTTTTGAGCAAGCCAAGCTTGCAAACCCACAACCAATCCGCCTAATAAAAAAGAGCTAATCAGCTGGATGGTAAATAAGAAATTGTCCATTTGCTAAAATTATAGTATGAAAAATATTCTTGTAGTGTTAGCGGGGTGCGGAGCCAAAGACGGAGCTGAAATCCACGAATCGGTTCTTACCTTATTGGCTATAGATAAAGCTGGAGCTAAGTATCAATGTGCCGCCCCAAATAAAAATCAAAAACACGTTCTAAATTTTATTGATGATAGTGTGCTTAACGAAACTAGAAACATCATGGTGGAAGCCGCTCGCATCGCGCGCGGAAAAATATTAGATCTAGCAGAAGTCTCTATGAAGGATTATGACGCGCTGGTCTTACCTGGCGGCTTTGGAGTGGCTAAGAACCTGTGTTCGTTTGCCTTTGACGGTGCTGATGCTAGTATCGAGCCTGAAACGAATCGCATCATCAACGAAGCCTATGATCTAAAAAAACCTATCGGAGCGATCTGTATCGCTCCAGCTTTAGTGGCACTTGCGCTTGCTGATAAAAACCCGGATATAGTGATGACTCTGGGAACTGCGCCAGAAGCTAATTCAAGCCTAGAAGCTATCGGAGTCAAATGGAAATCCTGTCCGACTAGCTCAGTGATTTGTGATGAAAAGAATAAAATTGTCTCAAGCCCAGCATATATGCATGGCAATTCCAAGCTCTCAGAGCTTGAACAAGGGATTACTCAGTGCATTAATACTGTAATTAAGATGTGTCATCACAAAGTTACTGCTTAAAGAGAATCTGGTTTTGCTGTTTTTATTAGCGAATATTATGGAGATAAAAATCACTAATTAAGCAGCTTAGAGCTTGATATATAATCCTCAAGTATTTTTTTAAAACGCGCGCTTATGCCCTCACCGCGTAAAGTGGTATGTAATTTACCATCGATGAAAACCGGTGCTGATGGATCTTCATTATCACCTGGCAAGCTAATACCGATATCTGCATACTTAGATTCGCCGGGACCATTTACGATACAACCCATAACAGCTATTTTGATTTTTTCTACACCCGGGTATAACTCTCTCCAAGACGGCATTTGCTGGTCGATAAAAGAATTTATATCCTGAGCCAACTCTTGAAAATAACTACTTGAAGTGCGCCCGCAACCAGGACAGCTGGTAACAGAGGGCTTAAAATACACAAGCTCAAGAGCTTGCAAAAGTTCCTTACATGCTTTAACCTCTAGAGTCCGGTCATTGAGCGGGTTAGTGGGGTCACCGACACCGGGAGTAAGAGACATTCTAATAGTGTCACCAATTCCTTCCATCAGCAAGGCTCCAAGAGCAGCAGAGCTTGCAATCATGCCTTTTATTGGAGTGCCAGCTTCAGTAAGACCTAGATGTAAAGGGAAGTCACAAGCTTTAGCAACAAGGCGATAGATATTAATCAAATCTGGAACTTCAGACATTTTTACGCTGATTATAATTTTATTATCCGCCAAACCCGCTGACAGAGCTTGTTCTGCGCTTCTAAGAGCGCTTGCTTGCATCGCTTGATAAATTACTTCTTTAAAACCAAGACGCGCATCAAGAGGTTTACTAGAATTAATTTCCATAAATTCAGTAAGCAAATCTTGATCAAGTGAACCCCAATTAACACCGATACGAACCGCTTTATCATAAGCTTTTGCGATTTTGATAATGGTATCAAAATTATAATCGTGTTTATCGCCGTATCCGACATTACCAGGATTTATTCGATATTTTACTAAAGCCTCTGCGCACTTAGGAAACTTCGCTAAAAGCAAATGTCCGTTATAGTGAAAATCTCCAACTAGCGGCACATCTAATCCTTCGGACAAAAGCTTTGCTTTTATCTCAGGGATTGCAAGTGCACCAGGTTCATCTTTTACAGTGAGCCTGACAGCTGAAGAGCCCGCTAGAAATAAATTTTTTACTTGCTCTGCGCTAGCTAAAATATCCTGAGTGGGAGTATTAGTCATTGATTGAATGACTATAGGGTAATCCGATCCAATCACTAGATTAGAGGTTAACCTTACTTGCTTAGTTTTTCTGCGCAGAAAGCTCATAACTTATAAATTTCAATCTTATCAAACGCCGCCCTCCTGATATTTCTTAGGTTAAAACCCCTAAAATCAACAACTTACAAAGCAAACAGGTAATACAGTTGGCTAAAATAGTATTTACCAGAGATCTTCTGGTTAAATGTCAGTAACACTAACAAAAGAAACAAATTCTTTGGCCAAGAATGATATTGGCTTAGTTAGTGCTGAAGAAAATTTACATACAAATTCACCAGAAACACCAAAACCAATAGACACTAATCTAATACACCAAGCTAATACTCAAGTTCAAAGTCCACCTATTAGCCCCCAACCACCCAATAAGACCTGGGAAAATTTCCGTAAACTTTTTACAGATAAAGGTCCTCCGGGATTTAAAATATTTAGGAACTACTTTACGATGAGCCTTAATACAGTAGGAATTATATTTAATTTTCTTGCAGTAATAACCGGAAACTCAAATATTGTATCTAAAAAAATCTCTGAAAAAATCGACAAGGGATCAGAGTGGTTCTCTCGTTATATTATTCCGCTGAGTTTTGGGTGGAATGGTATAGAAGCGCTTGTCGGTAACCGAGCTGTAGAAGCGGTCGCTAGAATAATTCCAGCAATTTCATTTTTGTTTTTACCATTTTACAACCTAAACATCGCAACAGGAGTGAGTTCTGGCTTACAGTACCTATTTGAACTAGTCAAAGACCGGCACGGCGGCAAAAATCCTGCGACACATTCTATAAAAGAAAACGCTAAGCAAACAATCCAGACAAGCCTAGCGATTTTAAAAGATATTTTTACATTAAATCAAACACACGAAGACTTCAAAAAACAGATCAGCACAGCATTTATGCTTATTGGTAGTTTTGGAGGCTTAGCATTCGCTTCAAAAGACCGTGATAGTTTACTTGCAAGATTTTTTGGAAATATGAGAAATATTGGGGGAATTATTGCAGATTGGAAATTGATTTTTAACGATGTTAAGAATAATATTAGAAGAGCATTTGATTTACGATTAGTAGGAAGCTTATGTAGTACAGCTTCTATAATGAATATAATAATGCGTTGGGTAAATCCTGAGCTAGCTAGAACTCTAAATCATATCTCCATAGCGATAGATGATTTTGGACTTACCTACTGGGCACAATGCTCGAAGCGAGATAATGATGAGCAATTCGCTGATAAAAATCTTCAGCCTGCTATGAGCTAGTCAAGGGGTTGGTTAAAGAGTAAAATTTAGCTAGTGTTTATCGAAGATCAAATAAATAAAATCGCAACAGAGCCTGGTGTTTATTTATTTTTTGACCAAAAAGAAAAACCAATTTATATAGGCAAAGCCATAAATCTAAAAAATAGAGTTAGATCTTACTGGAACGAAAACAATTGGGACGAAAGACCTAAGCTTAGAATAATGGTTCCGCAAATCAAACGCATAGAAACCATTATCACTAAATCCGAAAAAGAAGCCCTTATACTAGAATCCAACTTGGTTTTTAAGCACCAACCTAAATATAATGTTCTTCTAAAAGCCAATAACAAACAGTTTCCCTGGATAGTCATCACTTACGATGAAGATTTTCCGCGCCTGCTTCCGGTTCGAGCGATAGAACAATTCAAAAAAAAATCCAAGGGTTCAAAAAATAAGTTTTTTGGTCCTTATACTAATATCTCTGCGATGTATGAGAATCTGAACCTCGTAAATGAGTTATTTCCGCTTCGCAAAAAAAGAATACCGCCTTTCAAGGACAGACCTTGCCTCAACTACGACCTTGGTAAGTGTCTAGGACCCTGTCAGGGATTAGTCTCCAGAGAAGAATACCAAGAGATGCTCGATCAAATCGAAATGCTTCTAAAAGGAAATTACGGAGATCTAAAAAGCATTCTAAAAGAAGAAATGCTTAGATACAGTAAAAACCAAGAATACGAAAAAGCCGCTAAAGCGCGAGACCGCATTAAGGCTCTTGAATGCTTTAACGAAACCCAAAACGTAATCTCTGAAGATACTAAACTTAACCAAGATATTTTTGCGGTAGTAAAAGACGAAAATAGCGAAACAGCTTGCGTGCAGATTTTTAAAACTCGCGAAGGCAGGCTAGTAAACAGAGATACTGTAGAGCTTGCTAGCACTCAAGACGAAGAAAAAAACGAAATTTTCAGATCTGCCTTCGAGCAATATTACTCTCAATTGCCAGAAGAAGAAATTCCAAAAGAAATAATTGTGAACTATGAAGCTGACCTAGATGTGCTTACTGACTGGCTTTCAGAGCGGAAGCAATCAAAAGTAAAAATCTACAAGCCAGCCAGAGGAGAAAAACTCGCTCAGCTCAAACTCGCGGAGCGAAACGCTAAAATCATCATCGAAAAACTCAAGCTCGAACAACTTGAAGAAGCAAATAAAAATATTAATCAAGCCCTAAAAAATCTCCAAACTGAGTTAGATATCCGCACCGAAATTGGCAGGATTGAATGTTTCGATATCTCTCACCTGCAAGGCAGTTCTACAGTAGCTTCCATGGTCTGCTTCATAGATGGCATGCCCTCAAAAGACAATTACCGAAGATTCAAAATTTCAAAAGACCAAAATAACGAT
>Ga0315901_10010249_pt1 | contig 10679 bp, 1 predicted proteins | sample LakEriMetagenome_10_FD_203761 | JGI IMG/M metagenome (GOLD analysis project Ga0315901, IMG submission 203761) | Freshwater fungal communities from buoy surface, Lake Erie, Ohio, United States - Buoy 2 MA116 | ecosystem: Environmental > Aquatic > Freshwater > Lake | place: USA: Lake Erie, Ohio...
CCGGTTCCAGAGATATTAATCTCGATATTTTGGTTATTAGCAGGATTAATAGTGACCGAATTACCAGAGTTAAGTGTCAGAGCCCCTGTTGTAGTGAAGGTAGTAGAAGTCCCATCAAAAGCGATGTTGGTGTCTGCGATAAAGACATTTGTAGAATCAATGTCTAGCGATGTCCCAGCATCAAAAGTCAGTGTACCAGAAGTGTAGTTATCAGAACTATCTGAGCGCAAGAATTGCCCAGCAGTTACCCCGCCTAAACTAGAAGAATTAATATTAGTAAGTCCAGAACCATTACCAGTGAAGATTCCACCGATGAAATTATCGAATCTAGCAGTATTACCATTAGCTTCATCAATTTTGATAATGTCAAAATTCATCATATCGAGATTTTGAGTAGCAATATGGTTACCAAGATTATCACCAGCGCCACCAAGGCTTCCAAGGGATGTCCAACGAGCCACTCCATTAGGATCGCTGGCAAGTACAAATCCATTACTAGGAGCGCTAGTAGTGATTTTAAGGCTTGTGCCATTAATAACAGTAGTGCCTTTTAGTGTCAAGTTATTGACAGTATATCCATCGATATTAAGGTTATTGATTCCAGATCCATCACCAGAAAAAGTCCCATTAAATACACCACCATTAAATACATCACCGTTGAATAATCTTGCGTGATATTCATCAGCAAAAACTGATCCATTAACAACAACATCACCTTCGATGCTACCGCCATTAAATACTATGGTTGAACCACTATTCATATATATATTAGATCCATTATTGTAAAAGGAATTATAGTTATTAAATATACTTGTACCATTTGCAAAAAGATTATTTCCTAGAAAGGTTGAATTGCTAAGAGTACTATTACTTATGTTGTAATTGACTACTGTAGATCCATTTGAAGTAGCTACTCCTGTTAAATTACTTCCATCGCCATAAAATTTTCCGGAGAATTCATCTGCAAATAATGTTCCGTTAACATCTAAATCACCTTGAATTCTTCCTTGACCGATAAAGGACATTATTCCATTAACTGTAATATTTCCAGTCAGCGTAATGCCATTTAAGGTAGCCCCATTTAAATCGCCGCTATTACCAGGTGGCCCCTGCGGTCCTGCAGGACCTTGTGGACCCTGCGGACCTTGAGGTCCTTGAGCACCTAATACAGATCGCAATCCATTTTTTGTAAAATATAAATTATTGCCATCAAATTCAATTGCTCCATTTAATGGTGTTGTGGTTAAGGTTCCAGGATTTATCATTAAACTTGGAGTCGTAGAATCTCCACCAACGATATGTAACCATGCTTTAGGATCATTGAGTCCAATACCTAATTTACCATCTAAATTAAAAAAGAATTTGTTATTTAAGACAAGTTGATCGTTAATACTATTGTTGTAAGTTATTGTCCCCATCTCGGATAGACTATCACCGACTTGAAGAACACTTGCACTTATTGTTTCTCCGAAATCACTAGTTTGAACTCCGCCATTGGAGCCCCCTCCACTTGATTGTTTTTTTCGAACTTGCCGGCCTAAAAATTTAAATTTTGATCTTGGCACTGGAATAGTTACTTTGTAAAGCCCATCTTCGCCTTTAACAATTCTAGTACTGATTTGAGTTTGAGGCTTAGCTTCAAAAGTTACTCTTTGGAAGAGATAATCTAATTCACATTCATCAAAACCATCACTTGAATTACAATCAGCCTTACCTACATTTACACCTGATCCTCCTAATACTTGATTATCAGTATTTAAAGCACTAATTTGTGTTGAGTAAGTATTTATGATGTTACTTGATGTGTCAAAAACATCTACTTCGATTTTTTTGGTTACTCCATTAAAGTAACCAGCATCCATACTAATAATGCGACTTCTTTTGAAGCCTTTATAAATTGTAAGGTTTTGAGTAGAAATATATTTTCTCTCACCATTGGTCACATCATAAAGAGTTAGTTTTATACTACTAGTTCTATCAATTTCATTATAAAGATCTTTTGGATTTATTCTTAGACGAATATTGCGCGAACGAGAAAGATCAAGATTTAAACTTTTTTCGTTAATTTTTAATTCAAGATCATCCATTACCCCACTAATTTTTGTCATTGAAAGATATTTATTTCTTTTGACATTATTAGATGGTTCAGCTGATAATGATTTATTAAAAATTGCCGAAAGAAAAAATATAATAGCTATTGCAATAAAAGAAAAAAATTTCTTTCTACCTTTTGAGAAATTTATTTTATGGGTATGGTGATGCTCTAACATCTTTAAGTGCTACAATTTCATTTTTCACTTTTTAGGGCCAGATTTCTTCATTCAAACGAACTAGTTTCCTGGACACCTTAATAATTACTATCGGTCAAGTATATTATCTTTATGCCCTTAAATATGAAATTTTATTCATCTTGAGAGGGTTTTACAGAAACTCCTTTCAATTCGTGAAGATTTATTAACTTTTTTAAATTTTAATGTTCAGGTTTTATTGGCAATAACAAGCGACTGTCCTATCTGTAATATCCCCATCTCGGGTTTGTCCATTGTTGTAGCAGTTAGTGCCTACTGATTGACCGCTTCCAGTTGTTGCACCGATACTACAGTTACCATCAGGCCAACATCCATAAGTAAAACTAAAATTATTTAGACTCTTATCCTGGATAGCTTTAAGTGATTTTGTTTCTCCTGATGCACAGAAAAATCCCTGTGGGTCAGCTATATTGGTTTTTCCTATACTGGAACAAAAATTAGAGCAATTTTTCATATTAGCTTGATAGTATCTTGCCGGAGGAGGACTGTAAGGAACTTCTGCTAGCTTGGTGGAGCTATCAACAGTTCTTACATAAATTTTCAAATTATCTATTCCATAAGATTCATTTGTCAGCGCTTCATCAAGATGCCCGATAAATTTAAGATTCAAAAGATCTGCAGATGATTTTGTTACGACTTCTTCGTAGGATAGTCCATCAAAAAAAACTTGAGATGAATTATCATTTGGATTTCCACAGAGGTGTTGTCTGTTCCTGTCAACATACCATGTTGAGCTTGTTTTATATCTTTTGTTATTGATTTCTACTGATGCTTCATCAATTTCATCCCACGAATCTATGGTATACAATTCGTAGGTAATTCTCACTTCGTTATGAGGAATGCTAGCTAGATTAAAAGTTTTTTCTAGTGATTTTTCTTTGCCGGAGATATTGTATCCACCTAGAATTTTTTCAGCCCCGCATTGATATGCTAATCCAGAGGTTTGGGTTCCTATTCTCCAATTTAGAATACTATTTACATCATCAAAGTCTTCTACATGAACAAGTTTCCATTGTCCTTCATAAATTTGATTTGCATCAACCCAACTAGCAAAGCCATTCCTGTTAACGGATCCAAGAAGTTTACCTTCACCTTGAGTTCCATCCTGGATAGTTAGGTGACCATTAATAATTTTAGTAGATCCATTAATATTTAGTGTGCCTGAACTAGAGCCATTAACTTGGTCAATTTCTGGTAGATTACCAGTCATCAGGTTACCGATGTTTAATTGATAATTACCGCTTGGTACATTCGTTTTAGCACCAAGAGTTATATTATAGGACCCAGTTGTATTCCTTATACCAGATTCATCTCCTATCGCAGTATTTGATGAGCCTGATGTGTTATTTTCAAGCGTTCTAGATCCTAAAGCTACGTTATTACTTCCTGTATTGTTCCAAAATAGCGATAAGTATCCCATTGAATTATTTCTCCAACCAGTCTGGTTTCTACCCAGTGCAGCAAGTCCAAGGCTTATATTTCTGGAGCCGCTAGTATTGTTTCTTAAAGAACCATTACCAATCGCTATGTTTTCATGACCAGATGTATTTAATTCAAGTGTACTCGAGCCAATCGCTGTGTTCCAGTCACCACCATTATTTGTCATTAGTGCTTGATAACCAATTGCAGTATTATACATTGATGTATCAGTTGCATTTTTAAGTGAGTCGATACCTAAAGACGTTGATTGATCTCCAGGATTAGCATTTCCAGAGCCACTTCCAAGAAATACACTCGTGCTATTTGTTTTAGCATCAATTAAGGAATCTAGACTAAGGTTCGTTATTCCACTAGTAGAAATATTAGTAAGCTCACTACCGTTACCGATAAATCTTGTCGCTTTTATATTTCCTATAACTTCAAGTTTTTGACTGGGAGTTATTGTTCCTATACCAGTGTTTCCGTTAGAGTCAATTACCATTCGGTATTGATTAACAGTAGTATCGTTTTTATCAGAGTACTGATAAATATAAAATTTATTGGGTCCACCAAGAGCTTGTGATCTAGTATCACCAGTGGATCCTACTGCCCATTTTTTTATGGTTGCCCCTGATCCGTTTACTCCAGCAGTTGCAAACTCTGACCAGAAATTTTCATTGGCGTGCTGAGCAAGTAATCTTGTGCCGTTAGTAGTTTTGACATGCAAAAATGCTTCTTGCGGCGTAGTAGTACCTATACCTATTCTACCCAAGTTATCTACTTGCAAAGCTGGATTAGGATTGCCATCTGGAGCTTTAAGACTTGACGGGACTATCCCGGTGAGTAAAGATCCATCTCCTTTAAAAACTCCGCCGTTAAATATATTTGCTTGAATAGCTCCGGCAACAGTAAAAGGACTTAGGGTTGCAGAACTAAAATTCACATTACCTCTTAAAGTAGGATTAACTAAATTAACCTCATTCAATGCAAGAGAACCATTATTAGTAAGTTTTACGGGATTTGCATCATCTGCATCAAAATATAATTCTGAATCAGCTGAAGATACATAAAGATCTCCAAAATTTGATGCCGCAGAGGTTGAACTAATTTCACGAAGTGCAAAATCACCATTAACACTAAGCTTGCTAGAAGTATTATCAATTCCAATACCGACGTTACGAGTCGAACTATTACCGAAGATGGTATCAGCGATGTCTATTTGATTACTACCAGTTGCTGATGGAGCATCATTATCAAAACCAATAATTAAATTAGTAGCACCGCTTGTAATATTGTCACCAGCTTTATAACCTATTAGAATATTATTATCGCCAGTGGTAATACTTGAGCCGGTTTCAAAGCCCAAAAATGTTCCGTTACTAAACTCGTTAGATGCTGTACCTTCACCGGCTTTATATCCTAGAGCAGTATTATTACTCGAGCCGTTATCAGCAAATTGAAGAGCACTAGTACCGTACGCGGAATTTAAAACACCTGTTGTATTTGCGTACAGAGAGTTAGTTCCGGAGGCTATGTTGTTTGAGCCAGTTGTGTTTGAATATAATGAATTATTACCAGAAGCAGTATTGTTAGATCCGGTTGTATTAAAAAACAAAGAGTTAATTCCGGTCGCGGTATTTTTACTACCTGTAGTATTTAAAATTAGTGAAGCAACACCCGTCGCAGTATTTCCATTACCGGAAGTATTACTAGAAAGAGATTCTGCTCCTGTTGCAGTATTATTCGAGCCGGTACTATTTCCATAAATATCACCTTTTAAAGCTCTAAATCCACTTGCCGTATTGAAGTAGCCAGTGCTATTCCCAAACAGAGATTCAACTCCAACGGCTGTATTTCTAAAACCAGTTGTATTTGAACTTAGAGAATTTTTGCCCAAGGCTGAATTCTCAAATCCATTTGTATTTTTACTTAAAGAACTTACCCCTACTGCAGTATTATTACTTCCGGTTTGTGTTGAACCGGACATAGAATAAGTACCAACAGCGGTATTATAAGAACCTCCAGCCCAGGAAAGAGCAGAAGATCCAATTGCTGTATTTCCTTCACCTGATTCACTCATCCACATTGCTTGATGTCCTACTGCTGTATTATGATTGCCATTTTTAAATTTCCATAAAGATTTAGCACCAACGACAGTATTGTGTTTTGCTGTTGTGCTTTCAGTTAAACTCAAATAACCAAGAGCGATATTTTCATTACCACCAGAATCACTTCGTCCAGATTGATCTCCCAAAAAGATACTAGAACCGTCAGATTTAGCGTCAGTTAAAGAATCAATACTAAGATTAGAAATACCACTAGTTGAGATATTAGTAAGTCCGCTACCATTCCCTATAAATCTGACAGCTTTTATATTGCCAGCTACCTCGAGTTTTTCACTAGGATCGATAGTGCCGATACCAGTGTTGCCTGAACCTCTAATGGCAATTGCTAATTCTGCTATACCGTCATTACCAGTATTTACAAAGGCAATTCCTCCATCTGGATCTCTAGCATTGAGATCGGTTTTGTCAAAAATTAGAGCGTCTCTATTTAAACCAAAGAAGTTAGTTCCATATTTCATTCTAAATCCATCTGAGACAGGCTTGTTCACGAGATCACTACCAAGAATATATCCATTTGTGCCGATAAAATTTGGAACTTTTATATCCTTGTAGAATATCGCTGTACCGTTATTGTTGATTGCAAGAGCTGGATTAGGATTACCATCTGGAGCCTTAAGACTTGACGGGACTATTCCTGTAAGTAAAGATCCATCTCCTTTAAAAACTCCGCCGTTAAATAAGTCAGCTCTAATCCCGCCATTAACGTTCAATGGACTAAGAATTGCAGAACTAAAGTTTACATTACCACTTAGAACTGGATTAATTAAAGAACCACCATTTGAGATGTTAGTGTCTAACCTGAATGGATTTGAATGTAAAGGGCTTGTGTAGTAAAGCCCGTTTCCTTTAACAAAAACAGCTGGCTGTGAACTTATCGTAGACGGGTTATTAATTAAATTAGTAAAAGCAACAGCTCCATTGACAGTTAGTTTTTGACTAGCTTGATTGATGTTAATTCCTAGATTTCTTGGAGCAGGAATTAATTCAAGATCATTACCGACCGGTACGGCCAAGCAAATACTAGAATTCAAAACAAGTAGTATTAATAATGTTAGATTCTTTATTTTCATAGTTACCCTTTAGTTTTAATCCTCACTCAATAAGCTTTATAACTAATTATCAGTTCTGCTGACCTCAATCCATATGCCATCCACTAGTATTAGAATGAGTACATCATCTTTATTCATAATAAAACTAACTCCTTGAGATAAAACCAATCCATCACCAGTATTGAATGTAACAGTGTTAGACCCAAGATCAGATCTTCCTTTTAGTATTAACATCTGCCCTTCTACCATGCCAGTAGTAGCAATTTGTGTTATTCCAGGAGCCATATCTACTGGGCCACCAGCACCTCGAATTTTTAATACACTGTTTATTAGTTGAGTTGCTGTTATACCAGTCGAAGCTTGTACTTCAATAGTTCCAGGTTGGTAGACTTGTAATTGAGTCGTACTTATAGAAGAACTTATCGAATTAACACTTAGATTATTTGGAATTGTTGAGCTAGGTAAAGTACCGATTATTTTATTAGCATTTACTTGACTGATTTTTGAATCACTGACAGAACCATTTGCAAGATCTGAATTCTGAACATCACCATTAAGAATTTTTCCAGATGTAATACTGTTATTCGCAATATCAACAGTATTTATAGAACCATCAATAATTTTAGATGAATTGATACTATTATTAGCCATATCAACCAGAGAAACACTGCCGTTCAAAATGCTTGTCGAATTGATTGAATTATTAGCAACAGTAGAAGCATTAACATTGGTAAGCCCCGAGCCATCTCCGACGTGAGCACCTGTAAAGCTTGTACCAGTGAAGGTTCCGCCAATAAAGCTAGTAGCTTTCATGCTGGTTCCGTTAAATATTTTTGCGTTAACCGAGCCGTTTACATTAAGAGTTTCAAGTAAGAATTTAGATCCAAAAAGTAATTTACCATTGAGAGTCGGATTTTCAACGAATGGATTTTTAAGTTTAAGATTACTAATTGTTCCGTTATTTAGGGTGTTTAGATTTAGGTTAGTGATTCCAGAACCATCACCGATAAACGAACCTCTAAACACACCACCGTTAAACACATCACCTTTAAAGAGTCGTGCTGTAACACTATCATTAGCACTAATGTTACCTACGCTCATATTGCCCGAGATCTTAGATCCAGAGATAGGTCCAGTAATTTTAATGTCTGTAACAGCGCCGTCAGCTAGATCAGCAGTAGCAATACTGCCATTTACGATTTTGCTTGAGTTGATGCTGTTATTAGCAACAGAAGAAGCGTTAACATTAGTAAGCCCTGAGCCATCTCCGATATGAACACCTGTGAAGGTTCCACCAATAAAGTTATTAGCTTTCATGCTGGTTCCGTTAAATATTTTTGCGTTAACCGAGCCGTTTACATTAAGAGTTTCAAGTAAGAATTTAGATCCAAAAAGTAACTTACCATTAATTGTAGGATTTTCAAGAAACGGTTTTTTTAGTGTCAGGTTATTGACAGTACCGTTATTTAAATTACTAGAGCCGATCCCTGTTAAACCAGAACCATCACCGACAAACGAACCTCTAAACACTCCGCCGTTAAACACATCACCCTTAAAGAGCCTTGCTGTAACACTATCATTAGCAATAATATTACCGACACTCATATTGCCCGAGATCTTCGATCCAGAAATAGGTCCAGTGATTTTAATATCAGTAACAGCGCCGTCTGCTAGATCGGCAGTAGCGATACTACCATTGACAATTTTGCTTGAGTTGATGCTGTTATTAGCAACAGAAGAAGCATTAACATTAGTAAGCCCCGAGCCATCTCCGATATGAGCACCTGTAAAGGTTCCGCCAATAAAGTTAGTAGCTTTCATGCTGGTTCCGTTAAATATTTTTGCGTTAACCGAGCCGTTTACATTAAGAGTTTCAACTAAGAATTTAGATCCAAAAAGTAACTTACCATTGAGAGTTGGATTTTCAATAAATGGATTTTTAAGTTTTAGATTACTAATAGTTCCGTTATTTAGGGTGTTTAGATTCAGGTTAGTGATTCCAGAGCCATCACCGATAAACGAACCTCTAAACACACCACCGTTAAACACATCACCTTTAAAGAGTCTTGCTGTAACACTATCATTAGCACTAATATTACCGACACTCATATTACCCGAGATCTTTGATCCTGAGATAGGTCCAGTGATTTTGATGTCGGTAATAGCGCCGTCAGCGATATCGACTGTAGCGATACTACCATTGACTATTTTGCCTGAGTTGATGCTGTTATTAGCAACAGAAGAAGCATTAACATTAGTAAGCCCCGAGCCATCTCCGATATGAGCACCTGTAAAGGTTCCGCCAATAAAGTTAGTAGCTTTCATGCTGGTTCCGTTAAATATTTTTGCGTTAACCGAGCCGTTTACATTAAGAGTTTCTACAATAAACTTAGATCCAAAAAGTAACTTACCATTAATTGTAGGATTTTCAAGAAACGGTTTTTTTAGTGTCAGGTTATTGACAGTACCGTTGTTTAAATTACTAGAGCCGATTCCAGTTAATCCAGATCCATCCCCAGAGAACACTCCGCGGAACACACCGCCGTTAAACACATCACCTTTAAAGAGCCTTGCTGTAACACTATCATTAGCTGTAATGTTACCGACACTCATATTTCCCGAGATCTTCGATCCAGAAATAGGTCCAGTGATTTTAATATCAGTAACAGCGCCGTCTGCTAGATCGGCAGTAGCGATACTACCATTTACGATTTTGCTTGAGTTGATGCTGTTATTAGCAACAGAAGAAGCGTTAACATTAGTAAGCCCTGAGCCATCTCCGATATGAGCACCTGTAAAGCTCGTCCCAGTGAAGGTTCCGCCAATAAAGCTATTAGCTTTCATGCTGGTTCCGTTAAATATTTTTGCGTTAACCGAGCCGTTTACATTAAGAGTTTCTACAATAAATTTAGATCCAAAAAGAAGCTTTCCATTGATTGTAGGATTTTCAAGGAACGGTTTTTTTAGTGTCAGGTTATTGACAGTACCGTTGTTTAAATTACTAGAGCCGATTCCTGTTAAACCAGATCCATCCCCAGAGAACACTCCGCGGAACACACCACCGTTAAACACATCACCTTTAAAGAGCCTTGCTGTAACACTATCATTAGCAGTTATATTACCGACGCTCATATTACCCGAGATCTTAGATCCTGAGATGGGTCCAGTGATTTTGATGTCTGTAACAGCACCGTCAGCGATATCGACTGTAGCGATACTACCATTTACGATTTTGCCTGAGTTAACGCTGTTGTTAGCCATATCAGCCAACTGAACATCTCCATCTAAAATTTTAGCTGTAGTGATACTGCTATTCGCTATATCTACAGTGTTAATTGATCCATCTACGATAACGGCTGAATTTACGCTGTTATTAGACATATCAACTAATTGAATATCGCCGTTAAGAATTTTTCCAGACGTTATGCTGTTATTAGCGATATCAACAGTATTAATTGATCCATCTATAATAATCGAGGAATTTATACTATTATTCGCCATATCAACGAGTGAAACACTGCCATTTATAATGCTTCCAGAGCTTACAGAATTATTAGCGACAGAAGAAGCGTTGACGTTAGTAAGCCCTGAACCGTCTCCTATATGAGTCCCAGTGAAGGTTCCACCAATAAAGCTAGTAGCTTTCATACTGGTTCCGTTAAATATTTTTGCGTTAACCGAGCCGTTTACATTAAGAGTTTCTACAATAAACTTAGATCCAAAAAGTAACTTACCATTAATTGTAGGATTTTCAAGAAACGGTTTTTTTAGTGTCA
>Ga0315901_10010250_pt1 | contig 10678 bp, 14 predicted proteins | sample LakEriMetagenome_10_FD_203761 | JGI IMG/M metagenome (GOLD analysis project Ga0315901, IMG submission 203761) | Freshwater fungal communities from buoy surface, Lake Erie, Ohio, United States - Buoy 2 MA116 | ecosystem: Environmental > Aquatic > Freshwater > Lake | place: USA: Lake Erie, Ohio...
CCCCTTGCGCGGATCATCGTTGTCGCCACAACGCCTTGGTTATGCCACTCGCCATGTAGCCATTCCTCTACCACCTTCGCACACGCCTCGCGCTCCACTGCTGCGACTAGGTTGGCAAAATGCTGAAGTTCGGAAAATGAGCAAGTCCACTCCACATTTAAGTCCAGCTCACTCGCATCACAAAATTCAGCCTCCCGCGCCATGCGGATAATGTCATCGTTTGTCATCTTTCCTCCGCTCATGATTCTTATATATGCTCTCTGATTTACGTTGCAAGCAAGGCAAACAAACCCAACGCGGAACGCCGCGTGTGACCTTGCGCTGGCCGCCTTCGAGTGACCTTGTCACTTGACAACTTGTGCAAAATCTTGTGTCAGTCATTCGTCGTCCTCCAAGATCATGCCCAACGCAGCAGCGAACCCCAACAACAAAACAAAAACACCAGCGCCCATAGTGCCGATGCCTGCCAAAACAATGAAGTACCAAAGCTCATTCATGCGCGGCCCTTTCCAGTTCTTCGATTGATTCTTCGTTCACCCATTCCGTCAACTGCGACCAACCCTTGTTGACACAATGTCCATGGTGGCACCTGAAGGCACCGTAATAATCGTTCTCAGGCGCTGGCTCACGTATCGCGGCCCCGCTGTCGACGCCGCCAGTGTGGTCACCCACCCATGGGCAAGTCATCTCTGTCCAACCGCTGGGGTCAGGTTCATGACGCTTGAGCATGTTGCGCTGGTCGAGCCACTTGTAGACGTTCATGAACATGCGGTTGCGCTCTAACGCTTCCTCCGTCGGCAATTTTTCCCGCGCGACTCTTTGTCCACGGATTTGCAGCCCGAAGCCGTCCAGGAGTTCTTGCGGCGTCCACCGGGTGCCGTTGGCCTCCGTCACGCGCGTTGTCCAGCCGTTGTAGGCCTTTTTGCCATTCAAGTGTCCGGGCAACCGGCCCACACGTGTCACGCCGCTCATCCCTGGATCCGCGCCCAGGAGCTTGCCGTGAATGAACGCGCGTATCAACCCATCGAACCGCGCCATGTCGCGCTCAGGTTCTTGCAAGAAGTACCACCACTGTTCGTTGCCGGGAGAAGTTTCAATCTTCCAAGTTGGCTGCATTGCCTCCACAAATGTCCGGTCAACCTTTGTGCCGACATCGTCCACCATGAGCGCCAAGCCAGCCGTGAACGTCTCGGTGCGGCGGCGGTAGGTGCCGTCGGTGGCGCGCTTGAACGCGCCCACGGTCACGTAGGCGTTGTCCAGCGGCCCGAATGGCACCTCAGCGCCCACCTTCCATGGCCGGGGCCGCCAAGCCGCCGGGCCAGCGGCGTAAGGGTCACCGGGGAAGCCGCACAAGATAAGGCGCTCGTCCGGGGCCAACCCTCTGGCCAAATCGGCCAGAAATGCTTCATTTTCCTTCATAATTTATCCTTTCTGAGATTTGGAAGGGGTATTCTCGGGCATCTTGGGCTCGCCCAGTTTACCGCAGGGGAGTGCGCCAGCCTAGGAAAGACCCTACATTTTGCAGGGGCATTCAAAAATATGTTGCCGTGACCTGATTTTCTCGCGAGAATAACGATTGTAGTACTTAACTCAGAAAGGAACTAATCATGAACATCACCACCGCCACCACCGCTGAACTGGTCGCATTTTATAACGCTCACAACGCCAAGCCAGTCAAGAAGTTCGCTGACCGCAAGACCGCCGAGCGCCGGGTCGCTGCTTTGTTGCCGAAGGTTGCCGCTGAAGACATCATGGCTGCTGCCCAGCGCGCAGTCGCTGCCGACAACGCTCATGAGCTGCGTTGCCCTGAGTGTGGCGACACCGAGAACCTGACCTGCGGCGAAGTGCGCATCATTCGCGGCATGCAACATGTCGTCAACGAACACATCGCTGACTGCCACATGTGCGGTCATGAGTGGAATACTGAAACTGGCCGCCCAGTGCGCAAAGCTGCCGCCAGCGCCGAGCGCAGCGCTTCCATCGCCGCCTCATGGCAGGACAAAGATGTCGCAGCTGCTCGTGCAGCGCGCCACGCAGTTGAAGTCGTGAGGCCTGACGGCAAGAAGGTCTCGCACCGCTCAGTGCGGGAAGCGTTCATGGTGCTGGCATTGCCGATCGGCCAGCACATTAAGTTCCGTGGCCAGCTCAAAGCTGCAGGCAAGGCAGACTTCGGCGGCTACAAGTTCAAAATCGTCTAACTCAGAAAGGACAACGCAATGACCATCACCGTCAGAATCGCAAACAACTACGGCAACCGGGCGGTGTACCCGGTTTGCCCGGTGGCCCAAAAGCTCGCAGCGCTCGTCGGCTGCAAAACATTCACAGACCGCGTCCTAGAACAAATCAAAGGCCTCGGCTACACCATCTCTGTTCAACAACAAACTCTCTGAGGAGACACTCATGAAAACACTACCAGCACCCGCCTTGGTCAACGGAGCCGCCCCAACTGTGAGCGCGCGTTACCAGTTTATTTCCAGCGGCGAGATTGTCGACCGCTTCGCGCAAGAAGGTTGGCAAGTTGCCACCAGCTCCGTCGCCAACCCGCGCAAGCGTAGTTCACTCTACGCCAAGCACATGATCGACTTCCGCCACCCAGACCACGAAGAAATCAATGGGGCCGTACCGCGCATCATCCTCATCAACAGCCACGACGGCTCTTCCTCGGCGCGCGTGATGGCGGGAGTGTTCCGGTTCGTTTGTGCCAATGGGCTGGTTGTCGGCAACACGGTAGGCCATGAAGTGGTGCGCCACACCGGAGATGCTGCGGCTGACCTCATTCACCGCATGCAAGGGTTGGCGAAAAACACTTCCAAGCTCTACACGCAAATTGACCGCTGGTCGAAAGTTGACCTGAGCAAAAGTCAGCGCATTGAATTCGCGCGCTTCGCCGCACAACTGCGTTGGGGTGACGCGCAGCGATTCTCACCGGCTGAGTTGCTGGAGCCGCGCCGCGCAGAAGACGACAAGGGTGACTTGTGGTCTGTGTTCAACCGCGTCCAGGAAAATACCGTGCGCGGCGGCATCGAAGGGCTCTCACGCTCAGGCCGTGCGGCCACTTCCCGCCCATTGAGTGACATCACTCGCTCAGTTGACTACAATGCGCAGTTGTGGCAACTGGCAGAAGAAGTTGCCGCGACGTGGTAAACTCCAGCATAATCAATTCAGCAAACTCAGAAAGGTGAACGCAATGCCAAACATAATCCGCGACCGTGACGCCGTGAAGGGCGCCACATTGGAAGACTTGAACGCAACTTACCGCGCGCTGAAGAACGATCCCGGCTTCAAAGGGTTCGGGAGCCGCGCAGCAGCAGAAGTGCAAGTGGGCATGGCCATCATGTCCGCTCAGGACGCTGTCGGGCGCGCAGGCGTGCCCAAAGGCGTGCAGCCAGTGGCGCTCACGCCCAGCGAAATAAAAAACAACAATCCGTATAAGGAAGGCACCATGAGTCATTCACTGCACGATGCCGTGACGGCACAACAACCCATCGAGCCGCGCCCGAAGGTCTCAGAGCAACCCAAAGGCGAACGACGCAAACGCGTAATCATTCACAAGGTGGTCGCCACCAATGCGGGTGAATCTCGCCCGCAAGCCGAATCAATCCGCAATCAGGTGTTGGTCTACGTGCAAAACGCACCGAACCAAACCTGCACGGTGGCAGAGCTGGAGGAACACTTCCAGCAAAATGTGCGCGGCTACCTGCAAAAGTTGGTCGAGAAAAATCATCTCGCCATCGTTGAGGATGACGAATGACGGCCCCAGTGATCGTTGGAGCTGGCCTCGCAGGGTTGATTGCAGCCCATGCGTGGCCGAATGCGCAAGTGGTGGAAGCCGCTGCGCAACCCAAAGCTGCGCACAAGGCGTTGCTGCGTTTCCGCAGTGACGCTGTCGCGCGGCTGACGGGCATTGAGTTCCGCAAGGTTCGGGTACGCAAGGGCATCTGGGCCGACGGCACCCAACAAACCAGCGCCATCCGGTGGGCCAACCTCTACGCCCAGAAGGTTGTCGGGCGGCTGGCCGGTGAGCGGAGCATTTGGAACCTTGACCCGGCTGAACGGTTCATCGCGCCGGACGATTTGTACGAGCAGCTGGTGGCCGCAGTGAATGACCGGATTGACTGGGAAACCCCCGCCAACTACAACGCGCCGCGCCCAACCATCTCCACAGCGCCGTTGCCGGTGGTGTTGAGCTTGGTGGGGTGGCTCGCTCCGGTGACGTTCTCGCGCTCCGGCATCACGGTGCACCGCTGGCGCATTCCCGGCGCTGACGTGTTCCAAACGCTCTACTACCCCGAACAGCACCTGAACGTCTACCGTGCCAGCATCACCGGTGACACACTCATCGTGGAAACGGTCGGGCCGCTCGGCGACATGGACGACGAAGAGATCAACAAGAGCTTCGGCATCCAACTGAGCGGGTGTGAGTCGTTGGGTTCAGTTGACCAGAAGTATGGCAAGATTGCACCCATCGATGACGCTGTGCGCAAGCAACTGTTGTTCAGGCTCACGATGGAGCGCAACATATATTCGTTGGGTCGGTTCGCGACTTGGCGCAACATATTACTCGACGACGTTGTGGACGACATCGCGGCAATCAAGAAGCTGCTCAAGGCCAACAACGCCTACGACCTGCGGAGAGCCGCAGCATGAACTGTCCCATTTGCGGTTCTGAGAGCGCGGTCATTGGTGTGAGCCACAGGCCACTCGAATATTGTGTTGAGTATGCGCGCATTTGTGACCGGAAACATCGGTTCTCAACAATGGAAGTTCATCTGTCGTTGTTGGGCGACAAGCGAGAGTTCGATTGTGCTGTGCGTCACATAAAGCGCCGCATCGGCAGGTACAATCGCGACTTGATGATTTCCATGGATCAACGACCCGCCTCATTGGTCGCCAAAGACCTCGGCATCACCGCCACGCGCGTGCGGCAAATACGCGCATCTCCGTTAGACGTTTCTCCTCACAGAAGAGTTGCGAAAATTGACTTGAACTTAGAAAGGAACAACCATGAAGGTAACACTAATCAGCACAACGCCAGAAGCTCGGGAGCTTCTGATCTTCACCAAGTCAACTCGGCTGACGATGTCGCCGGGGTTGATGGATGAGATTCGTGCTTGGCCGGAGGAAAAGAAGCTGGCCGAGCTAGATTACATGGCCAACACAATCCCCAGCTCATGGGAGTTTGTGGATTACGTTTTCATGATTGAAGGCGTCAGTCGCGCGTTCACTCATCAGTTCGTGCGCTCGCGCAATGGCAGCTACGCGCAACAAACGATGCGTGTACTCAACATGTGCGAATATGATTACGTCTACACCGACCGCGTGAACAACGACATTCAAGCGCGCGGCATCGTCGACATCGTCAATGAGAACATCCGGCTCGGCTACAACAAGTTGATTGAGCTCGGGTTGCCAGCCGAAGACGCGCGCGGCATCCTGCCGACCAACATCAGCACCAACATCGTCGCCAAGTTCAACCTCAGGTCATTCGTCGACTTGGCCAAGAGCCGCACCGGTGGACGCACACAAAACGAATACCAGAAGGTCATGAACGCGATGTGCGACGAGGTGCTCAAGGTGCACCCATGGGCTGAGAAGTTCTTGTTCCAAGAAGGGCGCGACTACTTTGCAGAGATCGAAAAGTTCGCCGAAGAAGAATATGGCGGTGACTTGCTCAAGAAGGGCCGACTGCTGAAGATCGTGGACAAGATGCGCAAGGAGGCAAAATGACCCGGATCAATTGCGTGCCGCCTGAAGAACTCTCCCGAGAGCACCTGCTGGCTGAATACCGTGAGCTACCGCGCGTTTTCAATCTCGCGGCCAAAGCCTACCAGTCCAACCGAAAGGTCGTGGCGCCTGAGCGTTATACGTTGGGCGCTGGCCACGTCAAGTTCTTCTACCGGCGGCTCGGTTGGTGCCTTGATAGATTCTTGGCGTTGCGGCTGGAGATGTTGGTGCGCGGGTACAAGCCGCAATACGTGCAACCACCACCAGTCAACTTGCCGCCTGAGTGGTGGGGCGAGTGGACGCCTGACGCAGCCGCAATGCAACTCAACCGTGACCGCATCTCAGAAAGGAAAACTGCATGAACAAGTTCATAATCGTCGACCTCGACAACTGTATCGCTGACGACGCATGGCGCATCCCAAAAATCAACTGGCAAAAGTCAGACCCAATGGAACGCTACCACGACTACCATGTGTTGAGCGGCTTCGACAAGGTTGGTAACAGAGACATTTTTGAACAGCACCCTGACGCCAAGACAATCGTTTTCACAGCGCGCCCAGTGCACTACGCAGCGTTGACGAAGGAATGGTTGCGCCTCAACGACGTGCCTTATGAATACCTTGTCATGCGCAACAACAATGACCACCGCCATTCGTTGGAGCTCAAGCAAACAATGCTCAACTGGTTGCCGCACATCTATGGGGTGCCCATGGAAGAAATCGTCGCGGCATACGACGACAGGCCTGACGTTGTGGCGATGTATCTCCGGGCCGGGATAAACGCTGAAAAGCGAGAGATTCACAATGTTTGTGCCTACACAAAACCCAACACAAAGGAGCCCGCATGAAGACAGCCGCTGACATCCTGGCCGAAATGGCCGAAACTTACCGCGAGCGCAACAAGGTCTATGGCGACAATTACAAGCGCGTGGGTGACGTCATGACGGCCATGTTCCCTGATGGGGTTTGGTTGCACACCGCAGAAGACTACAACGTCTGGCATTTGTTCGAGTTGATGGTTGTGAAGATGACGCGGTTCGCCAACAGCGGCCTGACACACGAAGACTCAATCCATGACCTCGCTGTTTACGCCGCCATGGTCGAATCATTAATCAGAAAGGAAAAGCAATGAGCAAGATTCTCGTCACCGGCTCTGGGGCCGGGCTCGGCAAGCTGGCTGTTGCGGCACTGCGCCGCGATGGGCATGAGGTGTTTGAGTTCGACCGCAAGAAGGGCAATGACGTTGTTGACCCGCAAGAAACTTACGGTGACTGTCCTGAGCGGCTGGATGTGTTGATCAACTGCGCAGGGATCAACATCACAGGCTGGCTGGAAGATTTCCAAGAAGAGGATTGGGATGACGTCTTGACAGTGAACGCAAAGGGCATCTACCGCATGACCCAGTGGGCGCTGCCGGAGTTGAAGCGTTCGCATGGCACCGTGCTGAACATCGTGAGCAATGCATCGCACATGCCCATGACGACATCGCTCGCTTACAACGCTTCCAAAGGGGCCGCGCACATCATGACGCTGCAGCTGGCGCGCGAGCTGACCAAGAAACACGGCATCACCGTCTTTGGCATCAGCCCCAACAAGCTCAAGGGTACCGAAATGTCCAAGGACATCGAGGAACAAGTCATCAAGCATCGCGGCTGGACGCGCGAATACGCTGAACAATATCAAATCAACGCCCTGCTGGCCGGTGAGGAAACTGACCCGACCCAGCTCGCGGAGTTCATGGCCTTTTTGTTGCACAATAAACCCCGGCACAAATACCTGACTGGTTGCGTGCTACCTTATGGAGCTTGAAATGAAATTCTTTATCGAACAAATTGCCCTTTGCCCGAACGATCCAGTGAAGGCCAAACAACTGCTCTCCGACTTGGGCCTGAACGAATGGGTCGAAGACCATGTGGTGGCTGACGGTCGTGTGTTCGGCGTTTCTGGCACGAACGAAGCTGACCTCTCATTCAACTACCAAAACACTCGCCCCGGCGACAAGCCGCTGGAGTTGGAGGTGTTGGATTACACAACCGGGCCAAACTGGATGTCTGGGCGGCGTCCGACTGTTTCGCACATTGGCATGCATTGCACCGAGGAAGAGCTGGAAAAGTTTCGCCAAAAGCTCAACACCATGGGCATCAAGGTCGCGCAAGAAGTGTTCACACGCAGCCACACCAACCAGTTCTTGATTGACCAAAAGCGCAAGTATCATTACGTGATCTTCGACACACGCGCAATTCTCGGCACAGACCTGAAGTTCATCGTGCGCCGGGAGAATGCCGGGTGAGCAACCTTGTCCTCGTTTTCGATACAGAAACAACCGGGCTGACGTTGCACCCATCAGCGCCGCTCGCCAAGCAACCGAAGATAATCGAGCTTGGCGCGGCATTGGTGGATGAGCAAGGTCAGGTTGTAGAGACGCTCTCTCAACTTGTGCATCCCGGCGAGGACATCACCGACGAGATCACGCGCATCACAGGCATCACCAACGACGCGCTCGTCGGCGCGCCATCGTTCAAAGATGCATTGCCGCAACTGCGGCACATCTTTGGACAGGCGTTCGCTGTGTTTGCACACAACTTGCCGTTCGACCGGGCGATGATTCGTAACGATTTGGCGCGGTGCGATGTGTTGGACTTCCCTTGGCCAGCGCAAGAATATTGCACCGTTGGATTGCACAAGGATCAATGGGGCCGCAACCCCAAGTTGACTGAGCTCTATGAGTTCACGCTCAACAAACCGCTGCCGCAAACTCACCGGGCGCTGGACGATGTGATGGCGCTGGTAGAAGTTGTTTTGGCGTTGGACTTGCATAAGATGGCATTCGAGGAAAAAGCATGACAATACCACAGCTGCGTTGTCGCACCGAGTTCACGTTCCGTCAAACTTTCGGGCCTGTGCCGCGAGTGGCGGCAGCCATCAAAGAGCTCGGCGCGCCAGCAGCAGGCATCGTTGACGGCGGCACGTGGGGCCATGTACGTTGGGCCAAAGCGGCAGCCGCTCAGGGATTCAAGCCGTTATTCGGTACGGAGTTTTCCGTCACGCTGCCAGACGGTCGCAAGCCGCAAGCATGGGCGCTGGCCGAGGACACTCGTGCATTTTACCGGTTCAGCACCGCATTGCGCGCCAAAGATTCTGACCCGCTCGCATTGCTGCGTGAGAGCAAGGGCGTAATCAGGTTCGCTGGCGCGGCGTTGACTGACCCGGACACATTCGATTATGTAGACATCAACCCTGCGTCTCCCGTGGCGCAACGCTTTGCATTGGCGCTCGCACGTCGTACAGGCAAACCCCTCGTCCTGAGCAGCGCCAATTTTTATCCCCAGCCAACCGACTACGCCGCATTCATGTCGATTGGTGGTCGTGAGGCAACAACGCCGCAACACATCCTCTCCGAGCAGGAGTTGCGCGCGGCGTTGCGCATCCTGGACGACGATGTTTGGAAGCAAGCGGTACGCAACACACACGAAGTCGCTGAACGATGCGCTGGTGCGCTGCCTACCGCGCCGCTGATTCATGTGGATGGAGACTTGCGCGCGCTGGCTGAAGAAGGGCGCAGGAATCGTTTGTCGCTCGGTCACTTGGCATCTTGGCCGCAGGAATACGAAGACCGGTTGCAGCGTGAACTGAGCGCCATCGAAGCCAAAAACTTCGAGAGCTACTTCATCGTTGTGGCTGACTTGATTGCTTGGGCCAAAGAACGCATGCTGGTGGGGCCGGGGCGCGGCTCGTCGGCTGGTTCGCTGCTTTGTTACTTGTTGGGCATCACCGAGGTCGACCCGATACCGCATGGGTTGTTGTTCGAACGGTTCATTGATTTGACGCGCAAGGATTTGCCTGATATCGACATTGACTTTTCGGACACCAAGCGCGACCAATGTTTCGATTACCTTGCCGAGAAGTATGGCCGCAACTGCGTGGCGCGCATCGGCAACGTCAACACGCTCAAGCCGCGCAGCGTGATGGCTGAAGTTTGCAAGCGATTCGGCATTCCTGACAAGGAGCGGTTCGAGCTGCTCAACGTGTTGATTGAGTATTCGTCGGGTGACTCTCGCTACGGGAAAGGGTTGGAGGACACACTGAACAACACCGACATCGGGCGGCGATTCATGGGTCGCAACCCAAAGGCTGTGGTCATGTCAGAAGTTGAAAACCATGCGTGGCACACAGGCGTACACGCCGCCGGGGTGATTGTTTGTAACGTGCCAGTCGACGAATATTGCACCGTTGGTGCAGACGGCGTAGCGCACATCGACAAGCCAGACAGCGAATACCTGAACCTGCTCAAGATTGATGCATTGGGGTTGCGCACACTCGGCATCATTGAGGACACGCATTGCGTCACGGCTGAAGAGCTTTATGGATTGAAGTTGGACGACCCGAAGGTGCTAGAAGTTTTCAACCAGCGCAAATACACCGGCATCTTTCAGTTTGAAGGACAAAGCCAGCGCACCATTTCAGCGCAAGTGCACGTGGACAACTTCAAGACGGTGGACCACTTGACGGCGCTGGCTCGTCCAGGACCGTTAGGCGGCGGCGCGACCGGGAAATACATCGCTCGCAAGGCTGGTCAAGAGCCGGTGACTTACACTCACCCGGCGCTGGAGGAGTTGTTGGCTGACACATACGGCGTCGTGCTCTACCAAGAACAAGTCATGCGCATCGTGCGCGACATCGGCAAGTTCTCGTGGGATGAAACCACCGTCATTCGCAAGGCGATGTCTGGCCGCAAAGGGAAAGAATACTTCGATCAGCAAGGTGCAAAGTTCATCGCAGGCGCGGCGCAAGACAAAATTGATGGAGAGGTCGCGCAAGACATCTGGAATGAAATCTGTAACTTCGGCGCATGGGGCATGAACAAGTCGCACACGTGCGCTTACGCAGTGATCAGTTATTGGTGCGCTTGGATGAAGGCGTATCACCCGCTGGAATATGCAGCGGCTTGCCTCAGG